>MAAB01007679.1_pt1 | contig 12802 bp, 10 predicted proteins | sample 1115991 | NCBI WGS metagenome assembly MAAB01 (sample SAMN04961124, study PRJNA320927) | seawater metagenome | isolation source: sample BD02T18 sea water enriched with oil for 18 days | place: USA:Gulf of Mexico | collected 2013-07-27
TAGATTAGTCGCACAGATGATAGAAACCGGCCTCAGTTTAAAATCCATTGTCATCACCCACGCACATCCAGACCATTATTTTGGCTTAGACGTCGTGCTTAAAAGCTTCCCTAATACACCGATATATGCGGCACCCGAAGTCGTGACAGAAATGGCAGTAATGAGCCCTAAAAAGATGAAACAATGGAAGCCCGTTTTTGGCAATAATCTGACAAATAATCCAGTTACAGCCACGCCACTTGCATCAAATACCTTTATGCTAGAAGGTGAAAGTATCGAGCTGATCAAAATTGGCCAAGCAGATACCCATGATACGACTGCTTTTTATGTACCATCAGCAAAAACCATTATTGCAGGTGACCTTGCTTATAAAGACATTCACCCATGGACAGCCGAAACCAATAACGCTAGCCGTAAAGATTGGATCAAAAATTTAGAAAAACTTAATAAACTAGGCGCAAGCAAGATCATAGCTGGTCACATGTTAGAAAATAGCGACACTGATATAAGTGCCGTATTGAATTTTAACAAAACCTACTTAACACAATTTAATCGCGCTGTATCAGATACAAGCAGTGTAGAAGAAATGCGAACACAGGTGTTTTCAAACTACCCAGATTTACAACTGCCTATCATCGCCGAAATTGGCGTAAAGGTCGCTAAATCGAACTAGCGTGAAGGATTAGGGGTTTTTCTATTCAAGAATGATTAGCCCCTTTTTAAAGGGGCTTTTGTCATGTGTCAGTGGCAAATAAGTAAAAGCGTTTATAGATAGCAGATATCAAAATCGGATCTCATTTCACTATCGTGACATTTGCCAGTATGCATATTGAAATGCTTATGAAACAATTCCTTTTTTAGTATTTGATACAGATATGAAAACACAAAAAACTGAATTCTTTATAGGTCTATTTGTTTGTTTGCTTGACCTCTTAGTCGCCTATGGCATGTGGATATCAGGAGATTCAAGGGCCCACATCCCCCATCCGCTAACCCTAGTAAACATAACCTTGGTTGCTAGTTTATATCTGCTATTTCTCTTTGGCTATTTTTTATCTTTTGGTTACCTGTTAAAGAAAAATACCCTCTTTAGTCAGGCTTTAGGTTTGATAATATCGGCCATAGCGGTTCTGGGTTTAACCCTCTTTTTCTTTTTTGGCATGGTTGCCCTACTCGCGACGCTCATCATAATCCAACTTGTAAAATATTTTGATGATAAAACCGCTTACATGATTGCCATATTAGTCCCTTGTATTGGTGTATTCATAGGTGTTTTACGTGGTCTTGATTTTGAATATACGACCATCATCATATATGGCACATTCAATGTATTGGCATTACAAGCTAACTTTCGGCTCATCTCAGAAAACAGAGAAAAGAGTAAATCAGAGCAACTGGTAAGAGAGTTAAAGGCGACTCAACTTTTACTCAGTGCCACCTCAAAGCGGGATGAGAGGCTTAGAATCAGCCGAGATTTGCACGATTCCCTCGGCCATCAACTCACTGCACTTAACTTACAACTTGAAGTAGCCAGCCATGTAGAAGAAGAAAAACGAATCAAGCATATGCAACACGCCAAGTTTATCGGCAATTCCCTATTAAACGATGTTAGATCATCCGTTAGTGAGTTTCGTAATGAAAAAGATTTTGCATTAGATAAAGCCCTCAAAGCACTCACCCAAGGATTAACTGGCATTCACCTTGAGCTAGATATTACTTTGGATGAAAATTTTATGGATATCAGGCAAGTTGAAGTGGTATTTCGTTGCACTCAAGAAGCAATAACCAATGTAATAAAACATTCAAATGCAAACACTTGTGTCATTACACTCTCACAAGAAGAGGCGTTTATTATTCTTTCAGTCAATGATAATGGACACAATACACAAGTGTGTCATTTTGGAAATGGCTTAACAGGCATGATGGAACGGGTGGTTAGCATTGGCGGAACACTTGATTATCAAGCAAGTGAAAAAGGCTTCAATTTAACGATTAAATTACCCGTTAATGTCTCCTTATAGGTTAAAAAGGTCATTAAAATCTAGCCATATTGCGCCAGTGCCACAATAAAAAACACAGGCACCCAAGTACCTGTGTTTCGAATTAAAGACTAGTTAGCTTGATAGGAAAATCGATACAAGGTGTAAGGGGGTTTTGCACTGCCTAGCCCTTGGCTAAATGCTGGGTGCTGATGTAGCTGATCTTGGGTGACATACACATACCCATTACTTAGGGCAAAACTGTCAGGCCAAGACAAACGTTTATCCTGTACTAGCAGCTGATATTGACCCTTTGTTGTTAGCCCTATGCCATTATTTTCAAGGTCTGACACTATCACGCCAACACCTGATGCATAAGCGATACCATCACTTGGATTTTTCGGACCAAACTCCTCAATTTTTGCCGCTTTATAGGAGTCGGATTTATCACTAAGAAGATCATTAACCAGAATACGGTAGACTTTTGTTCCTGTAAAAGCGCCAAAATATACCCATTCGTTGTTTTCATCCATGGTGATGGGATTTAAGCCAAAGCGCAGTTTTGTGGTTTGACCTTCTGCTGTTTTAGACGCTAATAGAGACGCTTCAATCACAATGTCTCTGTCTTCTGGCATAAGCACCTGGGCGCTTTCAAGTACACGTTTTGCTTTTCCTGATTTAATATCAAGCACAATAAACGCAGGTTTAGTGGCTCCCGCAAAGTTACCAAATGTCATATCAGCAATAATAATTTTCCCACGGGTTTCATCAATGACAAAATCCTGCAAAAAGGAATTCGCCTGTAACACAGAGGAATCTATAATAATTGTTTGAAGCAAGGTATTCGCGACAGAATCCCAAGCAACTAACTTAGCAGGATATGACTCGCTCCCCATATCCAGTATCCAAACAACCCCTTTAGAATCAGAATGGACACCAATAACCGCGCTCAGCCCTACATCACCAATGTCTGGCGCATCGGCCCAATCTTGTGTAGGAAATGGACGTTTACTGCCATTTGCCATGACTTCAACCACACTCACTACAGGCCCATCTAAAGGATGCATGCTGACAATAATACGGCCTTGAGGCGTAATTGTGATTCCACCTCCTCGATACTCTTCAAACTGAGTCACGACTTCAAGTGACCCTACTTTTACCCCATTGATACTTTCAGCGGCAATCACATTCGTTGCCATAGCGCCAAAAACACTCAAACCCGCCAAAGCCAATGATAAGGTTACTTTTTTCATTACACACTCTCCAAAATACTCATTCATACTGGAGCCAAATGATTCGGCTCACTGCAATGAAGAGAATGTTAAACTCAAAACACACACGCTTAAACAAGCTAATAAATGAATAATTATCTAATAATTTTGGATAATAGAGATGATAATTGCGTGGTTCAAAGAATAAAGCATCATTAAGTAGATCAATTTGAGGTGAATAATCGAGACTTTAAATTGGGACCAAGCACAAAGATAAAGCTGACCGCTTTACTCCTTCCCATATTAAAGGTGGGGACGCGGCCTTTGAGTAACCCGTATTCAAGACAAGGTAGTGAATGACCTTTATTATCAGACCTGAGTCTTTCTTTAAGTGATCTAAACACTGTATGTTCAAACAGTTTGTTTTTTGCTACTTTAGCTAAGCCACTATTATCCAGCTTATGCCCCTCTATATACGAAATAGATTCCAAGGACGCGACATGACTCAAACAAATATCCAAATCCAGTATCACAAAACACCCTATGCTGAGTTTATTATGGGAGCTTATGAGGGTGAGCTGTGTATGCTGGATTATCGTTATCGCAAGATGCGTGATGCGGTGGACTCAAGACTTAAGCGTTTGTTAAAAGCGGACTATGTTGAGGTTGAAGAAGGCTCTACTGAGGTACCTGTGTTTGAACAGAGTAAACTTCAGCTTGATGAGTACTTTTTAGGTGAGCGTAAAACCTTTGAATTACCTCTTTTGTTAGTTGGCAGTGAGTTTCAACAGGGGGTTTGGCGTGCTTTGTTAGAGGTGCCTTATGGGGAGACAGCCAGTTATATGGATTTATCCAAGCGCTTGAACAATGAGAAAGCCATTCGCGCAGTAGCCAGTGCTAATGGGGCCAATGCCATTTCTATCATAGTGCCCTGCCATCGTATTATTGGCTCTAATGGGGACTTGGTCGGTTATGCTGGCGGTCTAACTTTGAAGAAGCGTTTGCTGGATTTAGAACAGGCTAAGTTTGTACAAGAAACCCTGTTTTAGGTTTTTGATGCCCTGCCTCTTAGACTGTTTATATCTTAACACCTACGCCTTACTCTGTAATACGTTTTATATAAATACACGCTAATTATAGGCCTACTTTAAATCCACTTAAGCGCTCTTAATGCGTTTAGAAATAAGCTGATTTTTTTACACTTCCCTACATTTTAATTCGGTAATTTAGATCTAGCGCAAATAAACTTTCATCTAGTTCAGTTTAGATATTGTTTTGTTTTGATCAAATAAAAAAAGTTTCAGAATTACGACATTAATCACCCATTTCAAGTATTTATCCATTAGATTAACGAATTAAGTTCGTTACAAAGTTACGTTTACCTAACATTTACTCACATTTTGATAGAGTGCTAGGAACTCGATATGGATATGTAAATAGATGTTAGATCAGTTTAAACAAAGGCCACTGCTGGTCTTAATTGTTGAAGATAATACCGCGCTTGCGACCAATATCATGGAGAGTTTAAAGGAATTTAACATCGAATGTGATTATGCCAAGAACGGCATACAGGCGCTTAGTTTAGTCCAGCTTTATCAGTTTGATGTCATTGTCTCTGATATCTTAATGCCGGCTATGGATGGCATCACATTTTGTAAAAAACTTCGTGCACTTGATATTGTCACACCCGTATTACTATTAACCGCTCTTGGGCAAATTGAAGATAAGTTAAACGGCTTTAGTGTGGGTGCAGATGATTATTTAGTGAAACCCTTTGAGATGTTAGAGCTAATTGTCCGTATCCGTTCTTTATCAGAAAAGCAGCGGGTTCACCCTTCAAGGCTGAATGTTGAAGACTTACAGGTTGACTTGAAAACCCACATTGTTACCCGTGCGGGAAAATCCATAATGCTAACACCAACCTGTTGGGAGTTATTGATTTTTTTGATGCGAAAAAGTCCGAATTTAGTCTCAAAAGAGGAAATTGAAAAACACCTGTGGCAGCATAACAGTACCCCAGAAACAGATGTCACCAAGGTGCATCTGTACCGTTTACGTCAGGCAATTGATAAGTCTTTTGAGCGCCCGCTGCTCCATACCATTCGAGGAAAAGGGGTAGTGTTAGGCTATCGCCAAGAAGTCGCACATGTTTAAAATACGAGACCTTTTTACACTGTATCTGTTATTTTCCTTTGTCATTATTTTGATACTTGGCATTTGGGTGCATCAATCTGTACATGAAAAATCAGCACAGAATGCCTTAGAAATAAGCCTAAGAGCCCTTGCAGAAAAACATGACAAGGACGCAGGCGGTAACTTAGAACAAAATTACCTAGGTCGTTTAAACCACAACAAAAACTGGTCAGCAATGCCAGAGCCGACTCGTTCACAACTTGATTTCGAACAGCTAAATGATAACCAAATTAGCTTTAGTCAATTTCAAAGCAATAAAATCAGAGCCGTGCTGCCCTATAGAAATAGCCATAATAAACTTATTTATTATGTGATCGAAGCCGATCACAGCGCAATGCCATTGGCCTTTTATGACTTACACATCAGTGTATTGCTTTATATCGTGGGCATCTTATTTTCCTTGATGCTTGTCGCCTATTTATTGGCAAAAAAAATCATACAGCCACTGAATTTATTAGCCGAGTTTGCCAAGCAAAATGAATCCTGCGCGATTGCGATTCCTGAGAATTTAGCAAAACGTAAGGATGAGATTGGTGATGTTGCCAGAGCCTTGAACCTGTCATTGCAAAATATTCGTGAACAACAAATTAGGGAAAAGCAATTTTTACAAAATGCCAGCCATGAGTTAAGAAGCCCCCTTGCCACTATTGGCAGTGCATTACATGTGATTAATTTGAGGCAAAAAAAGGGCAAAAGCTTTGAAGACAGCTTGTTACAAATAAAACGCTGCTATCAACAAATGACCCAGTTAACACAAGCATTATTATGGTTATCAAAAGGGGAAAAAAGCTTTCAAACCTGTGAGTTTAATCTGTCTGAATTGATTGAATTACACCTGCATCAATTGGATCATTTGATTTCAAATAAGGCGGTAGAGGTAATTTTTATTCAAGACAATATTTTGATTAAACAAGCTCGTGCTCTGGTGGATGTGGTGATCAGCAATTTGATTCGTAATGCCTTTGAGAACAGTACAGGAGGAAAGATCATTCTACACCATAGTTCTGAGGGCATTTCTATTTCAAATCCCATCTATCGTGCCAAAGGCACCGACGCCCTTTCCCATCAAGGCTTTGGATTGGGTTTACACCTGGTAAACAAGGTCACTGAAAAACAAAATTGGGATTTGAAAATCCAGAAAAGTGAGCAACAAATGGATGTCATGGTCAGTTGGTAACCCTAGCTCTTAAAGTAGCTCAAAGCGCCAGTTGATAAGTCTGCTTTAACGCCTCTATATCTGCTTGATACTCTGCGTTTATATAGGGGCTTTCCAATTGTAAAACCTGATACATACCCCCTTCTACCATATCCTTATTAATACTTTGGCCGTCTTCTAATACACATGATTGCAAAAAGGCAAACCAACCGGTGACATTGATCCAAGTATTGGTTACCAGGCCTTTGCGTTGCTCTGGGGTAATGGTGATAATGCCGCTTTCATTTAGACCTAAATACACGCCATCTAGTTTAAATAAGCAACGCTGATAAAAAGCTCGGTAGCGGGCTTTAAGATCTGGGTTGTTACTCAACAATTGGCTCAAGTTAAGGTGTAAAAAACGATAATGCCAAAGACTCTCAAATACACCTAACATGACAGCAAACTTGTCTTCCAAGGTCATGTTATAATCCGCTGGAGTGCCTTCTGGTAGCGTTAAAGCGGCTTCTATTTGCGCTTCATGCTGTAAAAAAAGATCGTAAATAATGTCTTGTTTATTTTTAAAGTGATAATAAAGGTTACCAGGCGACATACCTAAATGGGCGGCCATATGATTAGTACTCACTTTATGTTCCCCCTGATCATTAAACAGGGTTAGAGCGGCATCTAAAATTCTATCTCGGGTTTTCATTTTGATCTAATGTATCTCACTTTAATGTTTTCAAAGCCCGTCACTAGGACGCCATTCAACGTTCGTTTTGTTTTGTGCTATGCCTAATTCCCACTCTGATAATAGAGCATTGAGCTATCAAGTTATAGCAGGGCTGGCATCTATCCGATGAACAAATCATCTAATCCTAGTCTTTTATCAATTAGCCAATGATATACAGTTTAGTTATATTACATTATCAAAGCATAGCTATTGCAAATTAGAGCTTTTACTCTAAAATAATGTCTATTGTTTAATTTCTCATCAGTTTTTCGGAGTCTAAAGATGCCAGCCCAGCCCCTTAAATTAACCACTGAGCCCTTTAATATAAACCCTAGCTTGCGCATCAAAAACCTTTTAGCAGCTCAGCAAAGCGCTTACTCAAAGACGCCTATGCCAAGTGCTCAGGCGCGAATAAGCCAACTAAAGGCCTTAAAAAACGCCCTACTTACTTATAAAGAGGCTTTAATTGAGGCCATAAATACAGACTTTAGTAGCCGCTCTTCTGATGAAACTTTACTAGCAGAGTTTATGCCGACGATTGAGTCTATTAACTTTGCCATCAAGCATATCAAGCAGTGGATGAAGCCTGATAACCGCAAGGTGGGCTTGCTTTTTATGCCAGCTAAGAATCAGCTGCATTATCAACCTGTGGGCGTTGTCGGCATCATAGTGCCTTGGAACTATCCTATCTTTTTATCTCTTGGGCCCTTGGTCGGTGCATTAAGTGCGGGCAATCGCGCCATGATTAAAATGTCTGAATTCACACCCAATCTCAATAAAGTACTGACAGACATGCTCGCCAGTATTTTTACTGAAGATGACGTCGCTATTATTGAAGGGGATGCTGATACCGCGATAGCCTTTACCTCACAAGCCTTTGATCACATGTTATTCACAGGTTCTACCTCAGTTGGTCGTCATGTCATGGCTGCTGCTGCTAAAAACCTGACCCCAGTAACCTTAGAACTGGGCGGTAAATCACCAGCAATCATTGACCAAGACACCCCAATGATAGAAGCCTGTGAGCGATTGTGTTTTGGGAAATCTCTAAATGCGGGACAAACCTGTGTCGCACCTGACTACATATTAATTCCTAAAAATCGTGAACAAGACTTTATCGACACCTATCAAAAAGTGTTCACCAAGATGTATCCAAGCATTAAGGATAATAAGGATTACAGTGCCATTATCAATGATGCACAACACCAAAGACTCAACCACTTGTTACAAGAAGCAAAAGATAAAGGCGCTTTGTGCCATGAGGTAAACCCTCTCAATGAAGATTTAAGTTGCGGTCGTAAAATGGCGCCTGTGTTAGTGCAAAACACCACCAGGGATATGACCTTAATGCAGGATGAAATTTTCGGCCCTATTTTACCCATTATTCATTATGAAACCCTTGAAGAAGCTTTTGATTATATTCGCCAGCGTCCTCGTCCTTTAGCGCTTTATTATTTTGGCCACAACAAGGCCAAACAAAAACAGGTATTAGAGCAAAGCCATGCCGGCGGTGTTTGCATTAACGATACTCTGGTTCATCTCGCCCAAGAGGATATGCCCTTTGGTGGTATAGGTGACTCTGGCATGGGTCAATACCATGGTCATGAGGGGTTTTTAACTTTTTCCAAAGCCAAAGCTGTGCACATTAAAGGTCATTTTAATAGCGCCAAATTTGCATACGCGCCTTATAAAAGCCCCATTCATAAACTCATCTATCGTTTATTTGTTCGCTAATATTTTACCTTTATTAAATTATGAAGCAGGGTGATTAACCCTGCTCTCTTGCATTGCTTTTTATCGATTCTTTTATTCCATTGAATTAGAGACCTTCTATGCCTAAGCTCACGGTAAAAACAGATACACTCACACCTCAACGTCATGAATCAAGCGACCAATACACCTCATTTTTGGGGCTAAAACACTCACGCCGCGGTTTTTTACAACTGGGGTTAGTGGCCAGTACTAGCCTAGCCTTGGCTTCAAATATTGCAAAAGCAGCAGGGCCGATTAAGCCCGCTGCCGCCAACACTCAGCCTGTCATGTCATACCGTTTTCTGGATAACGCTTCTGCTGAATTTTTCAGTGCCCTGCTGCCCGTTGTTTTAGCAAAAGAAAACTTGGATAAATCGACAATCAAAAGCATGCTATTAGCATTGGATAGTTTGATTTTTCACTTTAATGCCTTTAACCAAAAACAAATGATGCAATTGTTTGAGGTGATGGCATTTGCGCCTTTAAGGCTGGTGGCGGGTGCGCCTTGGACAAGTTGGCCGCAGGCAAGACCAAAAGCAATTCAAGCCTTTTTAGAAGACTGGCGCGATAGTCGATTTGAATTAAAACGCATGGGTTATCTTTCGATTTGTAAGGTCATCAATTTATGCTGGTACGCAAGAGTAGAGAGTTATAGCCGCATAGGTTACCCCGGCCCCCCCACTCATATTCCAGCACCCGTTTAATTCATTTACTCGTTTTGCGTTTTAACCTCCTTTTTGGCTTTTTTCTTAGGTGCATAATATGACAGTGCGTAACTTTTCAGAAATTCGTGGTATCAGTGACCCCGTATTAGAAGGTATTAATCAAGGCTGGCGCACCCTAGATGCAAGCCAATTAACGCAATCACAAACCCTGAGTGCCGATGTGGTTATCATTGGTTCAGGCGCAGGTGGTGGTACCAGTGCCGAGGTCTTAGCAAAAGCGGGATTAAAGGTTATCTTAATTGAAGCAGGTCCCTTAAAAACCAGTAATGATTTTGATATGGACGAGCGAAAAGCCTATAAAAACCTGTACCAAGAGCATGCAGGCAGAATGAACAAAAACGGCAGTTTATCCATACTACAAGGTCGCTGTGTTGGCGGCACTACCGTGGTTAATTGGACCTCGAGTTTTCGTACCCCAGAGCAAACGCTCGCACATTGGCAGTCCACTTACCAACTAGAAGGCTGCTCAGTAAATGATATGGCACCTTGGTTCGAGAAAATGGAGAAACGGTTAAATATTAACCCTTGGCCTGTACCTGCCAATGAGAATAACGCTATTTTAAGCCGAGGTGCGGATACGCTAGGCATTCCTTGGAAGGTCATTCCACGCAATGTATTAGGCTGTTGGAATTTAGGCTTTTGTGGTACCGGGTGTCCAACCAACGCCAAGCAGTCCATGTTAGTGACTACCATACCAGAAGCCCTTAAACATGGTTCACAACTGATTTATAACGCCAGTGCTGAACAGCTTATTTTCGATGATAAACAACAAAAGGTAACGGCCATCAAGGTAGATGCCTTAGATGACAGTCACAAGAAAACCGGTATTGAACTGACGATCAAAGCCACCTCGGTAGTGTTAGCCGCAGGTGGGATTAATAGCCCTGCATTGATGCTCAGGTCCAAAGCACCGGACCCCGAAAATCTAGTCGGTAAACGTACCTTTTTACACCCTGTGGCATTTTCATTTGCCAAATTTGATGAAGAGGTTAACCCCTATTACGGTGCGCCTCAGTCTGTTTATTCTGATCATTATCAGTGGCAAAGTGTGACTGGCAAAGTCGGTTATAAACTCGAAGTACCGCCACTTCATCCAAGCCTCACCTCTGCTCTGTTACTAGGCCATGGCCCCGAGCATGTAAAAGATATGCAATCATTACCTAACCTAAGCGCCATGATCGCCTTGATGCGTGATGGTTTTAATAATGAGAGTATTGGTGGAAGCATAGAATTGGCCGAAGATGGCTCCCCCATCATTGATTATGAAATCAATGATTACCTTTGGCAGGGCATAAAAGATGCCCATCTTAAAATGGCAGAATTACAATTCGCAGCCGGTGCTAAAGCGGTCAAACTCGCCCACATCGATAGCCTCTGGTACTCATCTTGGTCAAGTTGTAAAACAGCGATCGAGGCATTTGCCTATATTTCCTGCCGCCCGCTTGTGGGCAGCGCCCATGTGATGGGTGGCCTTGCCATGGGAGAAGACCTGTCTTCCTGCGTGGTGAATAGCCAAGGAAGGTATCATTATCTTGATAACCTTTATGTCTTTGATGGTTCTGTTTTCCCTACCAGCATAGGTGCCAACCCCCAGTTATCCATTTATGGTATGGCCTGTAAAAACGCCAGTTTACTGGCGCAGACGCTCAAGCAACAAACCTTATAATAAGAGGATAATGGCTGCCAATCTTGATGCAGCATAATTACCAGTAAGCATAACAGCGCTTATCAATCATTTATATTTTGAATCTTGACACCGTCAAAATACATCTATAGTTTAAGGCAGGAGCGAACATCTACTGCCTTTTTTTACCTTGTTCGTATCACTATTATCATTTTTCAGCACCATGCCATTTGCATAAAGGAATTACCATGAGCGAGCAAGTCGAGAACACATTGACCTTCAAGACCATGAAAGTTGAGATTCAAAATCAAGTTGCCCATGTGCAATTTAATCGCCCGGATGAACTCAATACTATGAATGCAGATTTTTGGCATGAACTGCCTGAGGTGATGCACAAAATTGATGATGACGTCCTTGCCCGTGTTGTGGTGATTTCATCCACAGGTAAACACTTTAGCGCAGGAATGGATTTATCGGTATTTACCGGCGCCAAACGTAAAAAAATGGAGTTAGGCCGTAAACATGAGAATCTACGTCGTACGGTAAAACAACTGCAGGCTTGTTTGAGTGTTTTAGAAGAGGTTCGTATTCCTGTTCTTATCGCATCACACGGTGGTTGTATTGGTGGCGCGTTAAGCTTAGCCGCCGCTGCGGATTGTCGTTATTGCACCCAGGATGCTTTTTTTAGCGTTGAAGAAACAAAATTAGGCATGACAGCAGACGTGGGTTGCCTACAACGTCTACCCAGTTTAATGCCGTTAGGCTTGGTACGTGAGCTGGCTTATACAGGTCGTCGTTTGTACGCCGATGAAGCGAAAGAGTCCGGTTTAGTGAATCGTGTGTTTGAAAATCAAGAAAGCATGGTATCAGAAGTGTTAGCCATTGCCGCCGATATGGCTCAGCGCTCCCCCCTTGCTGTCGCCGGTTGTAAAGAAATGATCAATTACGGTCGAGATCACAGTGTCGAAGAAAGTCTAAAACAAATGGCGCTCTGGCAGGCTGGTATGTTCCAACCTGAGACAGACATGATGGAATCCTTTATGGCTAAAACTCAAAAGCGCGATACCAATTTTGCTGAATTAAGCCCAGTTTTACCGGCCCTAAAATAAGCATTTAAAACACCTTATTAATAAGAAAAACAAGAAGGATATACAATGAGTCAGGAAAACCTCGATCGCTGGCATCAGGTGGTCTACCAAAAAGACATGACGTTACTCAGAGAATTATTAGCCGAAGACGTTGAGTTTCATTCCCCTACCCTTTGGGCGCCTAAAAAAGGCCGCGATATTACCCAATATATATTAAAAATGGTGATGGACATTTTTGAAGACTTTGAATACCAAAGGGAATGGGTCGACGATCAAAATCTAGCGCTTGAATTTAGTGCCAGAGTCGATGATAAGCGTATTAAAGGCATCGATTTAATTCGCTGGAACGACAAGGGCCAAAT
>MAAB01034855.1_pt1 | contig 12801 bp, 7 predicted proteins | sample 1115991 | NCBI WGS metagenome assembly MAAB01 (sample SAMN04961124, study PRJNA320927) | seawater metagenome | isolation source: sample BD02T18 sea water enriched with oil for 18 days | place: USA:Gulf of Mexico | collected 2013-07-27
ATTTTGTTGTTTTTAAACACAAATCTTCCAGGGAAGGAATTCAAATGAGTTTTTTTGATAATCGTGAGATTGAAATCGTTGCTAGTAACTCAATTGGCAGCTTTGATAACGATCTACTGCTACTAGAGTTTAATAGCGAAGAATCATTAAGTTCCCTCTTTCAGCACAGGCTGACGACCCTTTGTCAAAATAATGATTTAGATTTGAAATCACTGCTCGGTACAACGATATCCGTTAAGGTGCAGGGGAATACCCTAATTGGTGCTAAGTACTTTCATGGCCACGTGATGGCCATTAGCCACCGAGGCTGGCAGGGCAAGTTCGCAAAATACGAAATCGAGCTTGAGCCATGGCTTGGGTTCTTAGATAAGACCAAAGACTGTCGCATTTTTCAACATCAAAGTGTGGTTGATATTTTCACCAGCATTTTTGATGAAAATGGTTTCTCTGATTACCAAATAAACCTGAGTGATAGCTACGCACCGATTGAATATTGCGTGCAGTATCGTGAATCAGACATGAGCTTTGTAAACCGCTTGCTGGAACAAGAAGGGATTTATTACCACTTCGAACAGCTAGAAGATAAGCACATGATGGTATTAAGTGACTCCCCTAGTGCCCATGAAATTATACCTGGCTGCGTCGACCTTCCTTTCTATCCTCCGGGTTCTGTCGTACGAGAAGAAAACTTCATTGAATCTTGGAGCAATAGTGTCTCTGTTGGTTCAGGTAGCTATTCATTAAACGCTTTCGATTTCGAAAAACCTAGAGCGGGCCTAGAAACCAATGCCGCTATTTCTCAAGGTCACGACCACGCTGATATGGAAGTTTATGATTATCAGAATGGCTATACCTTGCGGGAAGATGGTTCACGCTATGCACAATTACGCATGGAGCAGTTGCATAGCGCGACGCAAGAATTTCAAGGTGTTAGTAATTGCCCTTACCTGCACGCAGGTGGATTGTTCAGCATAGCAAAACACCCAGTGGATATGAATAATGGCGAATACCTATTAAGCAAAGTCTATTACTACATCACAACAGGTTCGTACGAGAGTGGTGAGCAGGATAACGTACAAATGGAGATTGGTTTCTCGTGTATACCGAGCCAAACTCAATACCGTCCGCCTCTGTATGCCCAAGCTCCAGTGATAGCAGGGAATCAAACAGCGATTGTTGTTGGACCTGATGGCGAAGAAATTTGGACCGATGAATATGGCAGGGTGAAATTGCATTTTCATTGGGACCGCTATAGCGAGCGCAATGAAAACAGCTCTTGCTGGGTACGTGTATCGCAGTTATGGGCCGGTGGCAATTGGGGCTCTGTATTTACCCCGCGAATGGGCCAAGAAGTAATTGTCGACTTCATTGAAGGCAACCCGAATAAACCACTGATTGTTGGTCGTGTGTATAACGCCGACAACATGCCTCCGTATGCATTACCTGAAAACCAAAATCAAAGTGGTATCAAAACCCGCAGTACTAAAGGTGGCTCGGTAGAAACGTTTAACGAATTACGTTTTGACGATACCTTAGGTGCTGAAACGTTAACCATTCATGCTGAGAAAGATCAAAGCCTGAGTGTTGAAAATGACGAAAGCCATTTTGTTGGTAATGACCGCACAGACGAAGTTATCAATGACGAAACCATTACCATTGGTCACGACCGTACTGAAAAAGTCGGTAACGACGAAATAATTGAAGTTGTTAACGATCGTGCTCAAACCATCGGTAATGATGAAAATCTAACGGTTAATAATAACCGTACTCATACTATTGCTACCGACGAAACCTTGTCTGTGGGTAATAACCGCGTAACGGATGTAGCGACCGACGATACCTCTAATATTGGTGCGAATTACACCATGACAGTGGGTGCAGATGAGCAGCGTGATATTGGTGCTAATCGTACAACTTCTATTGGTACTGCAGAAACTCTTGATGTTGGTAAAACCGTAACCATACAAGCCGGTGATGAGATTGTCTTTAAAGCAGGCTCTGCCCAGATAACTCTGAGTAAGAGTGGCGATATCTCGATCAAAGGTGCCAATATTACCGTAGAAGGTTCGGGTAATGTCATTATTAAAGGCAGCAAGGTTCAGCAGAACTAATTATTGCTTCTTGAACTGAAAGTGGTGCGCTTGTCGTAAGCGCATACGAATATTAAAATGTTGTCTCATGGAATGAGCAGTGGTTGTTAAAATACTATGGCTGAATTGATTCACGCAAAAAAATTATCTTGGCGACACCTTCACCTGCTGGAAGATCCTTTCTTTGCCCGGGCCGATGTCGACAATGCGGTAAAAACGCACAACTCTCCTGGCATGAGGCACAGTCGCGGCATTACTAACTTCCCGAGTTGGTTAGACCGTGCTCGCTTGCCTCTCAGTGATCTAAGTAATGCCGTGCTAAATAGCTTAAAAAATGGTGCAAATTACTACGTGCATCACGATGCCGATAAGCCCGCGCGCCCATTACTCTATTGGCAGCCCGCGGAAGCCAGCGAAAATAGCTATTTAGGTGAGAAGGGTGACTGGGCGATTCATGATTATGTTCCCGCGCCTTTAAATAATAAGCTGAGTATTCTATTAAAAGAGATCGAACCGCCTAAACCGATGCAGGTTTATAGCGCTCCTGAGGAGGTGATAACAGAATCGGTTCCGGTTAGTTATATCTCCCAAAATGAACGTCACATGTTCGAGCTTGAAGTCGAAAGTGAAAACGATGCGCCGACTCCCGACGAAGTTTATGTCACCTTAGTAGGTTTCAATAAAACTCAAAATACCCAGCCTGTTGAAGAAAAGAAAAACGTGGTAGAGGAATTTGATAGCCAAATATTTCGTGCTAAAAATGGCGATGGTTTTGAAGTCTTTGCGATTCCTGATCGCATGGATGAAGTTAAGCAAGACCTTAAAGACAATAAAAACCTGCAGCAATCAGTTCTTAAAAAATCAATATCGCCATTAAGGATAGTTGATAACTATACCCGTGCCGATGATGTGATTGTGCATGTGGCTAAGTATGTTATTCCTGAAAACCATATGTTGGTGATTAATTATGAATATGGGAAGCACGACTCCAAACCAAAAGATGATGTATTAGTTCTTGTTCATGAAGACAGTGACTGGAAGCAAGTACTTCATGTCGGTGGTGATAATGACTTAGGCGAAGTCGATTATGACGACGATGGTTGGGTTAAATTAGCGTTTCATGATATTCCTAAATCAGGTAAGTTTAGCCTTTATAATGAATGTAAAAGTTCTAGTGCGTCTGCCGTCACTATGTTTTCAGAGCTTAGCAAGTCCGACTTGTTAGAGAAGCCATCTTATACACCAGAAGTTTCCTCCCCGGTTGATGAAAAACCCGAAGACCTTTCGGCTCTTGGTGAGACTCTTGAGTGGGAAGAGTGGCTTGAATCCATGGCTGCGTCATAAGGCAATTTCTAAAAATGAATAAAGTGCTAGGTAATATAAACTGGTTTTTAGTGCTATCAGTCTCAGTATTGCTAGCCTTCTGTCTTTCTGGTTGTTCGAAAGGATCTATTCCAGCAACATTTATAGAGCACAGTGATAGGACTAATGTTGATTACTATATGGTGCATTACGAACTTAAAAATGAGCAATGGAATGATCCTGAGGTTTTAAGTACGCCAAGAGTGCAATTTGTTTGGGCAGCGCCAGATACACCTGAAGAAGATGACGCGATTTGGAGTATGCGCTCTGACGGTACCGATTTACGGCAGGTGGTAAGCCCTAAGCTTTTTGATACGCCCGTAGTAGGAGGGGCCAATAGTGGCTGGAAATTCCAGCGCTCACCAGCCAATCGCTATATAGCAGCGGCTATAATGACAAAAAGCTATAGCATTCAGCTGCGTATTATCGATCTTGAAACAAAAGAAGTAACCGTTATTCCCGCTCCTGGTTATGGTGATCCGCACTTTGCTTGGTTAAATGATCATGTTTTATTATTTAGTAGTAAGTCCTCGTTAATGCAGTATGACATTATAACGAAAGAGCTGGTCGATCTAGAAGACGCTTTTCCTGATGTAAATATACGCAAGTATCATGCTTATGATCAGGGTAATAAAATTATTTTAATGGACTACCAAGGTGTCGGCTATTTTTATGATTTTGAAAGTAAAGAACTATTATATACAAAGCCTAAGGTTGGTTATAAGTTAACCAAAGATGAGAAATACTGGCTAGGGGCGGGGACCAAAAATATTAAAAAAGAAGGCTTTGGTAAATTACGAATTTATGCCTTTGATGATATTAAAACCGAAGTAGGTGCCTACCCAAAGCGGACAGGGAATATGGTGGAAAGCATTTTCGGAATTGATGTGGTTTATACTCAATCCGTTTATGGACTTAAAATTTCGAAAATGAATGATCTTGAGAAAATAATTTATGAACTACCTGGTAAAAGAAATATTGGGAATTTCAGCTTATATAATTCAGAGTCAGTTTTGAAAACAAAAGAAAACATCAAGGATAACGAATGATTATTGAGAATATTAAAACTCTATGTGCTCGCATAAAGGTATCAGAGATAAAAGTTATCGCTTTGATTTTGATAATAGCTTCTATTTCAGGTTGCTCGAAAACTCCCATTCCTGCAACTTTCATAGAGTACGATTCGTTCACAAATTCTGATTGGTATATGGTGCATTACGAACTTAAAACTGAGCAATGGAATGATCCTGAAGTTTTGAGCACACCAAGAGTGCAATTTGTTTGGGCGGCGCCAGATACTAAGCCAGAAGATGACGCGATTTGGAGTATGCGTACCGACGGTACAGATTTAAGGCAGGTAGTTAGCCCTGAACTTTTTGATACCCCCGTAGAAGGAGGGGCCAATAGTGGCTGGAAATTCCAGCGCTCACCAGGAAATCGCTATTTAGCGGCGGCTATAATGACAAAAAGCTATAGTATTCAGCTGCGTATAATCGATCTTGAAACAGAAGACGTCACCGTTATTCCCGCTCCTGGTTATGGTGATCCGCACTTTGCTTGGTTAAATGATCATATTTTATTATTTGGTAGTAAGTCCTCGTTAATGCAGTATGACATTCTAACAAAAGAGCTGGTTGATCTAGAAGATGCTTTCTCTGATGTGAATATACGCAAATATCATGTTTATGATCAAGGTAATAAAATTATTTTAATGGACTACCAAGGTGTTGGATATTTTTACGACTTTGAAAGTAAAAAACTATTATACACAAAGCCTAAGATTGGCTATAAGTTAAGCAAGGATGAGAAATACTGGCTCGGGGCAGGGACCAAAAGAATTAAAAAAGAAGGCTTTGGAAAGTTACGAGTTTATGCCCTTGATGATATTAAAACCGAAGTAGGTGCCTATGCAGATGTTAGATGGAACTATACAGAGAGCATTTATGGCATAGATGAGGTTTATGATTCATCTGTTTATGGATTAAAAGTAGGCTGGATCAATGATCCCAAAATAAGAATTTACGAACTACCTGGGAAAAGAAGTGTCGGTAATTTTAGTTTGTATAATACCGAGTCAGTTTTGAATTTAAAAGAAAACAGCAAGGATAGCAACTAATGGATACGGGCACTAAGACAAAGAAGGTAGCAGGTGAGGTTGATCTTCATCAGTTTTACCTTGTTAGTGGTTATGTGAATAATGATGGCTCAATAGCCGATGGTAGTGTCTTACCGATTAATAATACGGTTATTGCATTAAAAGATGATGGTAATAAGTTTATTGTCTCTATGGATGGAAAAGCGTCTGCTGAATCATTGCAGCTTTATATAACCGATGCGGATGGGCGTATTTGTAATTTTGATGCAGGGTCGCAATCGAAAGCCGATGAAAAAGAAGTTAGTGCTAAACCACTTGAAGCGTCTAATTATTTAAAAGCTATTTCCGAACAAGCCAAGTTATATTTTCCACCAAAGCGCTCTGTTCTCTATCACATGGCTAGCTCAGGTTATGATAATTGGGCGGGTACGTTGAAAGAATTGTTAAAGACGTTCGACAATACTTCAGCAGGAAGTGCCTATTTTGAACTGAAAGAGCAAATAAAGGCTAAAAAATCTTTTCTTGTTTCTTCGAAATTCTCCAGCCCTGAAAGTGTTAATAATAAGGCTTATGAAAGTTGGTATAAAGACCATAAAGATCATGATGTGCCCATTATCTTTATACCAAGAGTTAAAGCAGTGATTGTTGCTTTTTCATCTGATGTGTATCTAGGATCTACAGTCACCATTCGTAATCATCTTGGTGAGTTGTGTTTTTTAGGCAGTGTTGCTGCTGATGATAATGATGAAAAGTATTCATCCACTGTAAGGCTATCACCTGATAAAAAGGGCTATTGTGCTACGTTTTATGCGGGTGAAGATGACTATGCAATGGGTGAAAGCATCTATCAGCAAGTATATCGAATTGAAGTTGAGCCTCCCGTAGATTTTGCCAAAAAACTTGGTGCTAAAAAATACGTCATCGCAGAAAAATTCCGCTTCGATATTAACAATATCGCGGGGGATTTTCAGATAGTTAATGGCGACGCTATTAGCCTTGAAGAAAGTATGATCAAGCAGTTCCCTTTATTGTATAGCAACCTGCTTGAGGCCAGTTACAAAGTCCCCGAAGGAGATAAATCATTCCTAGCGCCTTATCTGCATGGGGCCAGCCTTATTAATGATAATGCAAACGCTGTTTCTGGAATTTTAGGCGCCGAAAGTGGGCAAGGTGCTGCTAAGAAAATTGGTAGTTATATTGTTAGTAATGTTGATGTAATAGGTAAGGCAACCTATGGGGGGATCAGCGCCAAAGAAGTCATCGATGTGGCATTTTCACTGCATGACGCAGCGGGCGGCATAGAAGAAGATCTTGGGAAGTTAGCAGTAGTGGCGCCTGAATTAATTCAGGGGGCAACTGAAACTTTTGATGCGGCCGTTGCGGGTGTGAAAAATACAGAGTTCGCACGAAAGGTTAAAAGCTATGCGGGCATCAGTGGCGTAACGGTAGCAGCGGCCTGGGATAAGGCGACAGAAAAAGCATTGCAAAACGGAACTGTGGAGCGAATAAAGCTAAAGAAAATTGAGTTGTCTGCGGCTACTCAGCGCTGGGTAGATATTAAGCTTTATAAATCAAGAAAAGTTCGAAAAATTCTAGGTAGTGACAGTGTTTCGGCAAAAATCGGTGTGATTTCAGCTGGGCTTGGGCTTGCATCAGGTATATCGGGGTGGTGGCAATCAGATACCAACGGTGATAATGCAGTAAAAACCCTGGCAGATGTGGCCTATCAATATTCTCATTACTTGAATCAGTTAGATGTAAATGATGAAACAACAAGTGAGGCTAATAAAGAAAAAGAAGATAAGATCAGTCAAGCTGTCAATATATATAAACAGTACTTTGATGCTAATAATAAAAAAAGCGAAAATGTAAAAGTCGATGGCGATTCGATCAGTATTAACATTAATTTTCCATTCGATAGACACTCGTTTGACTCACAAAAACATGAAAAACAAATTACTGATTTTGTTAAAGCGACCAGTATTCTTGGTGAAGATTGTAGTGTTGTATTAGTCGGCCATACGTGTGACTTAGGTAAAGATGATTACAATTTAGCGCTTTCTATAAGGCGTGCCGCTGCTGTAAAAGCAGCGTTGCAGGCTAAAGGCTCAACGTTTGATATTCGAGTTGAAGGTCGTGGTGAAACAGGTAATAGCGAGGGCTTGAGCAGAGAGCAGCAAAGAAGAGTTGAGGCTGTTGTTCACACCACTTTTTCTAGGCGCTATTTCCCGTCCAGAGAAGGCATGGATTCATTAGAACGATTCCGCTCGCAGAGTGTTTTATTCTATAGAGAAGAGAATGAGCAAATCAAAGCGGCGATGAAAGCGGCGGTAGAGAGTATTCTTTGTTACCCTCATCCTGTTACTGCGGCAGCAGGGGTCCTGTGGGCAGCGGGTTCATTGTTGATGGATGCTGGAGCGCTATTAGATAAACTTGTATCAGGCTCTGATGCTGTCAAGATAATTAATGATCATGATAGCAAGGGCATCGAGTCTGCGGATAATTTGATTCTAATGACGGCGGGTCTTAAAAATCCAGATCAAAAAGGTCGATATTTACAAAGCCAGTTTAGGTTAAGGGCGGAAACCCTATATGGTTTAGTACGCTTACTGATGCGCTGCTCTGTTGAAACCAGTGATGGCTGGTACGATACCTGGAGAAGCAGCACAAACACTAAATGGCGAGAGAAGTTTACCTATGAAGAAAATTATGATTACTATCGAGTAGAAGATTATATCAATACGTTTGTTCTTCGAGATGGCTGGCAACTGCCCGCAGGTTTAGCACTGCCTATTAGTATTGATCAGCATTGGATTCAATTAATTGAAGATGACATATTGGATGCGATTTTAGCATCAGCAGAGTCCAGTACTTATGAGAAAATTGATGCGGGATTAGAAAAATATACAGGGTTTGACGTGGCTGATTTGGCCGCGGGTATCAACCCTGTGACTAGATTAACTTTACTTGGTGATCTATATAACTCTGCCAGTAAAACTGCTTTGTTTAGCCCGATACAGGGATTTGATTATATTCGTTTTTCACAATCCGATAATTATAAAAGTCACGAAAAAGACGTATTAACAGCACAATACCAAAGCTTCTTTCCTGTTCATTATCTAGCTGCTGAAGGCTTAGAAAGTTTTGCTGCGAAATTCAAAACGAACTTTAAGGGGCTAACGAAGGAGAAGTCTTTTGCTTACTGTGGTATTTCTGTACGAGGTTTATCTAATACTGCTGATCCTCTATCAGGGTGGGTACCGCTAGAAAGTTGGCTGAAAGACAAGGGAAGTCTTTCGCCAATGGATCAAATACGTATTTGTGTATTTTTGAATCCTGCGGATACAACAGTCGCATCGTTAATCAAGGATGGCTCTATTGCTTATGTGCCAGTTGAATGTGCTCCTATCCGTCGGGATGGATTGAATATCCCTGGCCCTTCTGTTAAAGGGTTTATTAGCAAAATAGCTGAAGGGCAGTTGTTGAGTGAAGAAAAGAAAGCGCTTGATGCTCTTAAAAATGATGAGGGGAAAGATTTACTGGTTAAGGGTGTCCCATTATATGGCGCAATATTAAATCCGTTTTATATGTTCGGCATTACTCGCATTAACGGTACGCGCCCTATGGCGGGTGAGGTTAGCAGTTGGTTAAATATTGATATTAAAGACGAAAATAAAACCGAAAGTTTGGACAGCTATTGGAACTTTGATGGCGTATGGAATATGCGATATGCCTATGAAGTAATGCTGGCAAAGAATGCAGACTGTGTTGAGTCGGTTACTTATATTGATGATGAGGACGAGTTCCCTCTCAGTATCGATGTTGATAGAGTTCATAAAATAGGGGGCTCAAAAGGTTCTCAGCCCGAAAGCAAATTATTAAACAAACACTTTTTGCTTGCAGGAAAAAATAAAGAGCAACACCCCCCATTATTTGAACAACCTAAAGTTTATTGCTTATTACGAAACCCTGAAACAGGTGAGATTTTTGAATCTAATAAAATACTGTCGGATCATAAGTCTCATGGTTTTAATCGAGAGCTGATAAAAAATGATTTCCGTTGGGATCAGCCACTAGAAGTCATTGTGCTATTAGTTAGCGAGGGGTTGACTACTTGGGATTATCCTAGGGTGAATCTTCCTTGGAAGCAGGTGCCGATGATATTGGAGATAGGAAAGCTTAGAGGCCGCGATTATAATTCGGGCACTAAATATAAGTCTACCTTTCAATATATTGGTAAGTTTTCTGGTGAGGGAGCTGCAGCAAGCTTTATCCGAGATACTGAAGGTAAAGATACTAAGAAGAATAAAAAGTTTGATCCTATATTGGAAGAAATGATGGGCCTTTTCGAAAAGCCATCTATTGTAGAAGGTTACAGTAAGGGTAAGGCTTGTCTTGTTCATGCGGTAAATATTCCATTAGACTATCAAACCCTTACAGGCGAGAGAAAGAAGGGGCTTAGACCGTTTCTGATTAATCCAAATGCAACTCTTAAGGACGTGAGTAATTGGGCTTTTGGCTTTAAAATTACAACTGCTGGGGACTCTGGTTTAAAGGGGCAGCGCGCGGAAGACAATTATCAGGTGAATGGACCTGTTGGCTTTATGGATTCTGATTCTCACTGGTACCCGAAACCAGATGACAAGTTTTTAACTCGCTATAAACAGGTTATGGATGAGGTTGAACGTGATATTAAAGACGGTAAAAAAGATCGGAGTTATGATCCTGCTGTGATGTTGAGTCATTGGGCTACATGGAAGAGTCTTATCAAACAAGGCGAGCTTTTCTTGTATTGGGAAACTGATTGGTCTGGTGTTGTTACTGATTGGGCTCATGATGGTGATGGGGCTCGTGAATTGTCGGGCAGCGCACCTATGTTGAGGTAGGCTTTGATGTTAAGGTGAGCTTGAAGATTAAAAGACGCTATCAATTTGATAGCGTTTTTTTTGAATTGGATTTTAATATGATGTTTAACAGATTTCTATTGGTGGTGTTGCTAGCATCCAACCCAAGCGCCTTCAGTGATGTTCTTGAAGGCAAAACTTTTGAAGCTGACATCGTTTCAGCCGCCATCGAGCGCACGCAACACAGTGTACGCTATGATGGTCGCTATCTTTCTATCCCTTACCCTAATGGTGATGTGCCTGCAGACATAGGTGTTTGTACTGATGTGGTTATTAGAACCTACCGTGCAATCGGAACAGATCTGCAGCAGCTTGTTCATGAGGATATGGCGGCTAATTTCAGCAAGTATCCTTCTAAACATATCTGGGGAATGAACTCGACCGATAAAAATATCGATCATAGGCGGGTGCCTAACCTACAGGTGTTCTTTTCACGTTATGGTGAAAAATTGGCGGTCTCTAATTCGGCTAGTGATTATAAACCAGGTGATATTGTTACTTGGATGCTGCCAGGTAACCTTCCTCATATAGGCTTGATTACTAATAACGTATCTTCAATTTCAAACAACCCGTTAGTCGTTCATAATATTGGCGCTGGGCCAAAGCTCGATGATATGCTTTTTTCTTATAAAATTACGGGGCATTATCGATATGTTCCCTTTAACTACAGAGAAGTACAATGAAATACAGTGAATCAAGTTTGTAGTGAATTGAGTCTGCCAATGAAAATATTCCTCTCCAGCGTATTTTGCCTACTTACTTTATTGCCAGGTATATCTTCTGCTGAGATTTATAAATGTTATGTGAATGGAAAACTGGTATTTACCGATGAACCCTGTGATGGAGATAAGGTGACTCTTGGGGTAACTAACTCTATGGCCGCAGAAGAGACGCCCTTTGTCTATGAACCGCTAAAGCTGGTCTATGCCAGTAACCAGTGGTATTACGGTCATGCTGGCTATAAACGCGCTCTGCGGCTGCAGAAAAAGTATGACGCGCCAATCTTCGTTTATTTTCAAGCGGATTGGTGTAGCTATTGTCGTAAGTTGGAAAATCAGTTGATTCAAACGCCAAAGGGAGTAAAAGCGCTTAATAAAGCGATTAAGGTAAAGGTATCACCAGAAGACAGTCAGGTAGATGATGCTTTTTTTAGGAAGCTTGGGGGTACCGCTTATCCAACGCTGTTTATGCAGTTTAAGGGGAAAAGAAACCTGCAGAAAATACCGACTTACTCTAACAATAAAATGCTTTCAGCGAGCCAGTTATCACAGTTAATTGATAATTAATTTCAAGGCTATAAAAACCGTGATAGTTGTTTTTGGGTTGTTGCGGTTTCTTCCATCATCGTTTGGGTATTTTGATTCACGTCTTGCATAGATGCACTAATATCTTCACTTAGCTGACTGATATTTGATACCAGTTGATCGTTTTCGGCAAAGCCGCCGTCGACTACTTTAATATCCTGTTCAACTCCTGACAGTGCATTTAGGTCGTGATTTAAAGCAGCGACCATTTCACTGAATTTGTCTGAGTTTTCTCCCATTTGTTCTTTCAATAAGTCGGACTCTGCGTATAAGCCAGAAGATTCTTTTTCGGTATGGCTTACCAGCTTTTCCATGCCGGTAATGTGTTCGTTAATTTCGATGGTGGCACTATTAACTTTTTGTGCCAGTGTGCGTACTTCATCGGCGACGACTGCAAAGCCGCGGCCGCTTTCACCTGCTCGGGCGGCTTCAATGGCCGCGTTAAGGGCCAGTAAGTTGGTTTGTTCAGAAAACCCTTCAACCAGTTTTAAAATGCTGCGAATGTTACTGGCGCTTTCACTGAGTTTGCCAACGGTACTGCCAAAATCCCCAAGCAGTTGATTGATGCCATTAATTTTACTTTGCATGTCGATTAAGTCAGTTGAAGACTGTTGAGCTGTTGTTACGTTGAGCCTGGTCGAGGTAGATAGCTGTTCGATATTACTGCTGATGGAGTGGATATTTTGTTTTAGCTGGTCACTGCTATCGTGAATGCTTTGGCCTAGTGCGCTTTGTTGGTTTGTATTCTTGATGCCGAGTGCAACGGAGTCCAATACTCGTTCGTTTACCTTACTGGCGTTCAAAGCATGGCTGTAAGTGTTTTGTAGTAATGCTTGTAGGTTTTCGACGAAGTGATTGTAGTTTGTCGCTAGTTCACCAAATTCATCATGACTAAAGCTGGGCAGACGCTGCGATAGATCGCCTTGTTGTTTGTTGATGTTCTCTAGTGTGGCTTGCATTAGCTTCACTGGGCGTACGATTAGGTGATTAAGATAAAATAGGGTGAAGGCAAATACGAGAGAGCTTAGCGCCACAATGCCATATAG
>MAAB01007681.1_pt1 | contig 12785 bp, 20 predicted proteins | sample 1115991 | NCBI WGS metagenome assembly MAAB01 (sample SAMN04961124, study PRJNA320927) | seawater metagenome | isolation source: sample BD02T18 sea water enriched with oil for 18 days | place: USA:Gulf of Mexico | collected 2013-07-27
CTCCTTCCTATCACCGTGATGACTCAATAAACAAAATCCATATGGACTGTGCCTAACGGCTCAGTCCAACAGGGCATTTATCTCTCATGCTTCGACAAGAGATAAATGCTTAATAGTTAAATGGAGTTCGCATGAAGTATTTCCCCTTACTATTTATTATCCTTATATCAGGTTGTTCATCTCAACAAGTTGGTAATTTCATCTTGGGTGGAGTCTTTGACAAAGCAACTAAAACTGAAGTTAGTCACAACGCTGCAAGTTGCGTTAATGTAAAACGAAACTGTTCAAATGGTAATTATGAAGAGTGGTATCAAAAAGATGGGAAAAAATTTTGTGCTTGCAATAAGTGATTGCATATAACAAGCTGTTTAATATGGACAAAATACAGTTGTCTGTGTTTCGTTCCTCAACATTTTAGCCAACAATATTTTGCCCATTAACGAGGGCGTTAGTTGTACACACATTATGGAGTTTTCGTGCATCAATCAAATTTTTTAAAGTGGGCTCTGCTAGCCATTTGTTTAATCGCTACTTTAGCTGGTATTTTCCAAATAGGTAAATTAGTTGGCCTTGCTATTTATTCTAATGATTTTAGTGTCAATTCAATCGAAATTTGGCAGGTGGGCTTAATTAGCTCAGGTATTTGGGGTGCATTTGAGTTTGTAAGAACTATGAAAAAGTTAAAAGTCTCACCCAAGTACAACTAACAAGAAAATAAACAAGGACACGTAACAGTTGGCTGCGTTCCACTTCGTTTCACATTTTAGCCAACCATTACTTAGCCTGTTACTTAGCCTGTTATTTGGGCGTTATAACGATAAGGAGTTTCGGTGTCTGCTTTAGCAAAAAAGAATATCCCATTCATATTTCTTGCCATTATTTGTGCTTTGTGGGCTTTTTTCTACCAAAGTTCGAATATTATGAACGAATATGGTGCAAAGAAACCTGAATGGTTGCTATTAATTGACGGCTTAATTGTTTTACCTATTTTATGCTTTTTGTGTGTTAAGGATAAAAAAGAAGCCGCTATCAAAGCTGTTGCCTATAGTTGTTTAATTATATTGCTTGGTAGCTTTGTTATTCCTGAAAGCTCAAAGGTTTTGTGGCCTTACCTTGAGTCGTTGCGCTATCTAGCTATTGCTGCGTTTATCATTTTGGAAATTACCACTATTTTGACAGTCTTTTTTGCTATCAAAGCTTCTATTACTAAAGATAAAGACCCAGATTTGGCTATATTAAGGCCAATTGAAAGGATTCTTGGTAAAGGTGCTATAAGCTCATTACTCTCTTTTGAGGCGCGAGTTTGGACATACGCATTATTTTCAAATAAGATAAGGCAGCAAAACTTTACTGGTGATAGTCATTTTAGCTGTCATAAAAAAGATGGAGCCCAAAGCAATCAATTAGGCTTTATTCTCATTATTTTATTTGAATTACCCGTTATGCATTTGTTATTACATTTTTTATGGTCACCGTTTGCGGCCAATGTAATAACAGGTTTAACTCTTCTAAGTTTAGTCTTTTTTATTGCTGAGTATAAAGCCATTGCAATTAGACCTATTTCAATTGTTCCAGACAGTATTATTGTAAGGTATGGCATATGGAACCCATTAAAAATAGCTTTAAGCGAAATTAGTCACATACAACCTAATTCAAATTTTATAAGTCGGTCAGGTAATGTTAATAGGTTTAATTTTTCAGGTAACCCAAATATAGAGATCAAGCTCAATTCGGGTAAGTTAATATATTTAGGTGTAGATTCACCTAACGAGTTTATTTTAACTATAGAAAAGTATCGAGAAAAATCGTTATAACAAGTCGTTAAAGCAGGACAAATAACAGTTGGCTTTTGCTCCTGCGTCGCTTATTTTAGCCAACATATTATTTGCCTCTTAACGAGGCGTTAGGTGATTAGGGGTTTTTCGCGCACTATGATCAAATTAAATGACGTGGATAAATAAATCCTAATGATTTTAAAGAAAGTATTTCTTTCTAAAAATATAAAACCAATGCAATCAGACGATCATTTACGGATTTGGATGATTCGTATATTTTTCCTTTTATCTGTACTTTTTGTTATTGGAAAAGTTGTACTAACTTTATCGGGGAAAGGGCTTCCTAGCGAATACTCTACAATGGCGTCCACACCCATTGCTTTTTTCTTCGGAACTTTGTTCATTTATATAAATTCAGAATCAGACAACACTAGTTTATTGGTGTTTCTTTTAACTTGGGTGTCCATAGTAATTGCGCTCTATATGGCATAAAGTCAAAATCACCTAAGAAAATTAAGCGGGACTGCTAACAGTTTGCTCGGTTCCGCTTCGCTTCACATTTTAGCAAACTATTAATCAGCCCCTTATTTGGGCGTTATGTATACAAGGATATTTCGGTGCAAAAATTTATAATCTGTTTACTCGTAACCTTTTCAATGGCAACTCAAGCTAAAAGTGCCTTTACTTCAGCTCAATTAGAAAAGTTGTCTTATGATTTTGTTAAAGCAATTGATGCTAGACAACAACCAGATACGAAGATTGAAGATATTGAACATTACATTTCCTTGTTAGCCGACAACTTCATTGATGAGCACATCAAATATAAATTTACATATACAGATAAAGTTAAATTAAAAGAAGATATGATTGCTAAAATGACTGGTGAAATCATTTTTAGCGCAATCAAAATTGATGAAATAATTATTGGCAGTAACGCTACTTTTATCAAAATGACAGAAACAATTAAAGGCAAACCTAGTCACCTCAACAAAGTTGTTGAATATACAAAAACTAATGTCCTTTCAGTAGAGTTTAATGATAAAGGTTTAATAACCCATATTCGCCGCCACCATGGTTAAATGTATACATAACAAGCGTTAAACAAGGACAGTGGGTTTTGCTCCTTCGTCGCTTATTTTAACCAACTGATATTTACCTCTTAGTGAGGCGTTAGTTGACTCTGAAGTTTAGTTGCTCGTTTATCAATTTGAATCAATAAAAGGAAATAAGGAATGAAGTTTGTTTTACTTGTTATCGCTAGTTTTTTATTGGCAGGTTCTTCTATTGCAGGTAATGACTTTTCAGCGATAGATAAATACGTTAATGCAGTAAAAAAAGAAGTAGGTTTACCATCAGGAACTGCAGTTTCAATCGTAAAAGATGGAAAGATCGTTTACGAAGGGTATTTCGGCTACTCCAATATAAAGTCAAAGAAAAAAGTAAATGATAAAACGTCTTTTTATCTCGCATCAATTACCAAACCCATGTTTGCCTTATCCATGCTTTTAATGGAGAAGAAAGGAGATATTAAAGATAATACTTCTATGGCTGAGATGTTTCCTAGCTTAGACTTTCCTTATATCGATAAAGACAAAATTGACGTTAAACACCTTGTTTCTCATACCCATGCTTTAGTTAATCGACCACTAGAAGATACGCTCGCATTTACAGGTCAACATAATAGGTTACATCGTCAAAAGTTAGCTTCAGCCAGTCAAAACGATACTGATAATACTTTAGGAAAATACCAGTACAGTAACGTAGGTTACAACGTATTAAGTGTTTGGGCTGAAGATAAATATAAGCAAGACTGGCAAAAGACGCTTGAACAATTGGTTTATCAGCCTTTATCAATGGTGCATACCTCTTCGTATATTACTGATGCACAGACTAAAGGCTTCGAGGTTGCAAGACCTTATCATTTGTATACTAAAAACCCGACAGAAATTATGCCTTTTGAAAAGAATGATTCTACTATGCAAGCTGCTGGAGGCACTTACTCATCAGCAAGAGATATGGCAAGGTTTTTGATTGCGCAATTAAACGAAGGTCAGGTTGACGGTGAACAAGTTTTTCCAAAAGAGGTTATTAAAAAGTCTCATCAAAAGTTAGCTACTAACGACTTAAAGTATAGAGACTTTGTTCGTAAAGGGTACGCTTGGGGTTGGTACATGGGACCCTACAAAGAAGAGAAAACGTATCATCATTTTGGTGGGATTGCAGGCACACATACGCACGCTTCTTTTATGTTAGAGCACAATATTGGACTTGTCGTCCTTAACAATGAAGAAACCGTGGCAAGTACCATGACAGCAGGTATCGCTGATATTGCTTATAGTATTTTATTAGGTAAAGGAGATGTAAATGAAATTACAGACTCTCGAATTAAGGCGATGAAAGTTCGCTGGGATAAAATACAAGCGGATATCAAAGGTACCAATGAAACACATGAAAAAAGAAACGCATCAAGAACAATGGTTCTAACACAAGAAAAGTCAAAGTACACAGGGGTATTTCATAACCCTTTATGGGGGGATTTGAAAGTTAACCTGATAGAAAACAATGGGCTTAGATTTACTTTGGGTGAATTGATTGCCGTCGCTACTGCTGCAAAACGAAAAGACGAAGTGAGGATCCAATTTCCTATTGGTGGCGGAAAATTAGCGGCTTATAAAATTGTTGAGGGTAAGGTGGATGCAATAGAAGTTTATGGGATCAACCCTTTGGGCGTAGAAAAATTTACACGCTTATAATAATTTGGGTGCTTAATATGAGCCAATTAACAAGAAATTCACCAGAACTAAAAGCAGCAGCGGGCTATTCGCTTCGTTCAAGTTTAGCCCACAATTTTTAGCCCGTTAACCGGGCGTTATGTTTCAAGGAGGATGCGGTGAAGTCTAAAGTTTTAACATGGGTTGGAGTTGGTCTATTTGTTATCTTAGTTTTTGTAGCAGGACTATTTAGTGGTGCTGTATTGACGTTTCAAATGAATGGGGCTTCATATACTAAAGAACATGTAGATAATGGTCGTTTTTTTCTATATGCCTTAAAAAGGCTTGAAGAAAAGAAAGACGTCGATGGCGCTATAAGTACATTGCGAAATAGCTTATTTGCAAAAGTTGCAATTGTTGGTATTCAACTAGAGCTACCTACAAATATTAGAGATAAAGAGCTTATAGAATCTTTTTACATTGAAGTCATTGATTACCTAAATGAACATGGTGGACTGTATGATACTTACCAAGTTATTGAAAATGGTAGAACTATTGAAAAGCAATCAGCTTATTCAATGCTCTTGCAAGAATTTGCTGAGAAACATAACAAGGCCATTAAATAGCGGACACGCAACAGTTGGCTCGGTTCCGCTTCACATTTTAGCCAACGATTACTTAGCCGTTTATGGCGGCGTTATATTTTTCTAATGTTGGTCGTAGTGCCCGCCAATCGCGAAAATGTATACAGAGCTATCATCAAATTTATAAATGAGCCTATCTTTTTGAGATATACGCTTTGACCACAACCCAGATAAATTATGTTTAAGTGGCTCAGGCTTTCCAAGTCCGCGAGCAGGATCTGAGCGCAGCATTTCTTTTAATATTTTGCATAGCGTCTTGTGAAGCTTTTTATCTTTTTCTCTCAGTTGCTCGTAAACAATCCAAGTTTTCCCTTCAAAGACTAGTGATCTCATCTAATTGTTCTTTTGTTGGTTTGTAGCCTTTATTACTATTGTGTGTATTCATTGATTCAGCAATTTGCTTCATCAAGCTATTACTTTGTAATACGTGTAATGTTTCTTGCTCTCTTTCCCAGTCATCGGCGCTCATAACAATAAAAGCATCGCCAGCACGTCTGGTTACTTTAATTGGCTCATGTTCGCTAACTGTTTGTTCAACGTATGTTTTTAAGTTGTCTCTAAACTGATTTACACTTATGCTGTCCATAGTAAACTCCAATCTTATGTACGGTAATGTCGTACATTGTAGTTTAAAAAATATAATAAGTCACTTAAAAGGACAAATAACCGTTTGCTGTTTTCGTGCCTCAACATTTTAGCAAACAATTTTTAGCCGCTTATTGCGGCGTAAGCTTATTGCGGCGTAAGCTTTTTCATGGAGATTTAAGGTAAGTGGAATTAATCAAATATTTAAATAAGCACTTTTTTACTAAGCAAGAGCTTCTTGATATTACAAAAATCACAGAACAAGATTTATCAAAATACCAAGAAGATGGAGTGATGCCAAAATGCTCTTATAAGTTAAAGCTAAATATAAAAAGTGATTCATTTTTCGGCTTACACGATGAGAATCAAGAAATTGAATATTACGCAAAAGGCTACTCTTCTTGGTTAGCCATAATCCAATCACTTAATTCAACAACAGCGGTATATGCAGTATTTGCTAACCGTTATAAAATTGCTATTGAAAGCCTTAAAGAGCAAGGTTTTTTTTCTAACAATTCTAAAGTCACCTCAGAACTTAATGAACATATTAAAGAAGAGTGGAGCCATTTTTTAAATGGAATCTATGGTTTATGTACTAAATCGGGATTGCCGGAAGATATAGCTGCTAAAGAATTCTCAATTCTCGTAATCAATGAGTTATCAGAGAATAACGATTTAACTTCTGAGCAACTTAATAAGCTAGCTCTAGCTGTCGATCTCTTGGATTCCGCTAGTTCATTATTTGCACCACACGAAAGGTTAAAAAGCTCTCGTCATCGTTTAGTAAATGAAGTTCGTCGTAAATATCAGCTTAAAAGCTAACAAGGCATTCAAACGGACTTTAAAAATAGTTGGTTTTTTCTCCTTCGTCGCTTATTTTAACCAACTATTTTTAGCCTCTTAATGAGGCGTTATGCGTTTAGGAGGTTTTATGTCACATAGAGGTAGTTTAATATTTTTCTGCGGAAAGATGGGAGCTGGGAAATCTACTAAATCCAAATCAGTCGCGATTGAGCGCAATGCTGTACTTATTTCTGAAGATGAATGGTTAGCAAAGCTTTATCCTGATCTGATTACATCTTTTGATGATTACATTAAATTTTCTGGTTTATTAAGACCTTTGATAAAAGTCCATGTTCAAAATATATTAAGAACCGGAACAAGTGTGGTTATGGACTTTCCAGCTAATACTAAGAGACAGCGGAAGTGGTTTAATAGTTTATCTATCGAAGCAGAGTCAAAATCTGAGCTTATTTACTTAAAAGCAAACAACGCATTGTGCTTAAAACAGATCGCACAAAGAAGTATTGAACAACCATCAAGGGCTTCGTTTGATACCGAAGAAATGTTTCATCATGTGACTCAGTATTTCGAAGAGCCTGAAGAAAATGAAGTTCAACGTATTGAAGTTATTGTAAAAAACGCATAACAAGTCGTTTAAACGGAATAAAAACAGTTGGCCATCGCTGCGCGATTATAGCCAACTATTTTTAGCCTCTTAATGAGGCGTTATATGCAAATGGAGTTCGCATGAAGTATTTACCCTTACTACTTATTATCCTCATATCAGGTTGTTCATCTCAACAAGTTGGTAATTTCATCTTGGGTGGGGTCTTTGACAAAGCAACTAAAACTGAAGTTAGTCACAACGCTGCAAGTTGCGTTAATGTAAAACGAAACTGTTCAAATGGTAATTATGAAGAGTGGTATCAAAAAGATGGGAACAAATCTTGTGCTTGCAATAAGTGATTGCACATATCAAGCTAATTAATAAGGACAAAAAACAGTTGCCTGTTTTCGTTCCTCAACATTTTAGCCAACAATTTTTTGCCCGTTATTAGGTCGTTAAGTTTCTCTAATTGATGCGATCCATTGCAGCGCAGTATACTTTTCCTTTATCACGCTCCCCAACAGAGATTACAGTGACAGTGATAACATCATCGTTGACCTCGTACACTAGTCGGTAACCTACTTGCCTAAGCTTTATTTTGTATAAATCATTACCGCCAGATAGTTTAGCGCTTTCGATATGAGGATTATTTAAAATCTCGTTTAGCTTTTTCTTAAACTGTGACTGAATTGTAGCACCTAATTTTTTCCATTCTTTAAGTGCTGACTTTTTAAATTCTAACTCATAGGTCATTTAAACTAACCTTTACACTTGCTTCATTTTTACGTTGTTGAACAATAGCAAGTAGTTCAAGGTCTTCAATATGATCCATCATAAATTCATAAGTCTCTGCTGGTATACAATAAAATGCAGGCTCATTTCTATTTAATACCGCAATAGCTTCACCGTGAGCACTTAATGCAACTTTCATAGGGTTTGCTTTTAGCTCGCTAATACTTGCTGCTGCTTCAGTTAATATTCTAGTTGTCATGCTTTCTCCGGTACGTTAAAGTGGTCTTTAATTAGTCCAGTATAAACAACGAAACTTAACAAGTCACTCAAAAGGACAAATAACAGCTTGGCTTTTGCTCCTGCGTCGCTATTTTAGCCAACAATTTTAGTCCGCTTATTGCGGCGTTAGGCAAGTAAGAAGGGTTATGGATTATCTAATCGCAGTTGTACTATTCGCAATATCATCTTCAGTAACTCCTGGGCCGAATAATATTACAGTTATGGCTTCAGGAGTTAACTTTGGTGTTCGTAAAAGTTTACCAGTATTTATGGGGATCTGTGTAGGGTTTTCAGTTATGTTATTACTTGTTGGTATTGGTTTTGGGCAAATATTTGAACAAGTTCCTTCTTTACATATTTTCATAAAATTTTTTGGTACGTTGTATTTGCTCTATTTAGCTTATTTAATTGCTACAGCTAATGAAATAAGCACCTCAAAAGCTCATGTAAAGCCGTTAACTTTTCTTAATGGCGCCTTATTTCAATGGTTAAATGCAAAATCTTGGGTTGTAGCAACTGGCGCAATTGCCGCATTTACAACAGTTGGTATAGATTTTTATACGCAAAATATTACTATCGCGTTAATATTTCTAGTTATATCTTTTCCTTGTGTTGGCATTTGGTTGTTTTTTGGTTCAGTACTCCAAAGTAAATTGAAATCTAAAAACAGTATGAAAGTATTTAATTATTCTATGGGTGGGTTATTAGTTTTATCTGTTATACCCGTAATCATAGAGCTGAGTGCTCAACTTGCCTAACTAGCAAATTAATCAGGACAAATAACAGTTGGTTTTTGCTCCTGCGTCGCTTATTTTAGCCAACTGATATTTGCCCATTATTTGGGCGTTATATTTCTTTCGATAGGAGTGTCAAATGAGTATATTTCTTGAGTTCATACCGAACCTATTTGTAGCTTTGGCCTTTGATTTTATTCTCTATATAACTGGAGCAGTTGTATTACGTGTAATCTCTTTTGGTTTATCTAAACATCAATTGCATAGTTATAGTGAATATAAAGAGTTAAAAGGTAAATCTAATAATAGCTACCTTATGCCTTATGTTATTGGTATTTTGTTTTATGCCCTAATCATCGTTTCAATTGCTTGGCTCAATTAAACGAAATATAACAAGGTATTAAAGCAGTAAAATTTACAGTTGGCTGTTTTCACTGCGTTCAACATTTTAGCCAACTATAAATTTCCTCTTAATGAGGCGTTAAGCATTCATCGTAGTTTGGCAGTAGGCATCCACCATGAAAGAATCAGATTGGAAAGTATTTACAGCGATAAAAGATAAAGCGATTGAACAGTATTGCACTGTAGCTCTGGAAGAAACACAAGAAGTGCTTTCTGACCATAAAAAGCATGTTCATGAAAGATATCTTTTCTTATATAAATTACTTCAAAATAGTAATAAAAAGATGGCTCTACTTTTTGATGGTCATAGTAGATCTAAAGCTTGGATACAGCTTATTGCTATTCGTAGTGAGGGACTCGCCGACGAAGCACTATTATCTAAATTATCAGATGAATTTCGTGATAAAACAGATCCTGAAAAGCATGGCTGGTAAAATGCCTAACAAGCTAATAAACAGGGACAAAAAACAGTTTTCTGTTATTAGGGCGTTATGTCTTAGAGGTAGAATTATGTCTATTAATTTAATAACTGAACACTCTTGGATTGATATTCTAAAAATTCAAGAAGAGGCTTATGTAGAAATTGAGCCCGAAGATGTAAATGTTCTCAAAAGTAAGTGGCTTTCATCACCTAATACTTGTGCAGTGTATAAAGAAGACAACAATATTTCAGCCTACTTATTAGCACATCCGTGGCCAAGTGAAATACCTCCCAAGTTACATGAAGAATGCCCTATAACTGCTAGTTTAAATTTGTACTTACATGATCTAGCTTTAGCGCGAGAAGCAAGAGGCAAAGGGATAGCAAAGAAGTTAGTGAAAAACCTAATTGATATAGCCAAAGCACAAGGATTCAATAAAATACTATTGGTCGCGGTTCAAAATTCAGGTGGTTTCTGGAGTAAGTTTGGTTTTTTAAATATACCTAATGCAGTAATTTGCCCAAGTTATGGTCATAATGCAAAACTAATGGTTTTAGAGTTTAAGACATAACAAGTCGTTTAAAACGGAACTAAAACAGTTGGTTAGGTTTCGCTGCACATTATAACCAGCAGTGCTAGTCCGCTTAACGCGGCGTTATATCTCTAGGAGTTTGTGTTGACTATTGTTGAAACAGAAAGGTTAAGTATTCGTCAAATTACGAATGAGGATGCTATAAACCTATCAAAAGTGTTAGCTGATCCTATCGTGATGCAATATTCGACCGTAGGTGTTCACTCAGAAGAACAGATTTATGATTATATAACTAATTGTAAAAATCAATATGACTTAAATGGTTATGGGCATTGGGCAATTTATAACTCTATCACTAATGAGTTTGTTGGTGTATGTGGTCTTAATAAGCATAAAGTGGACACTAATGATGTTATACATATCAATTATCGCCTTGCCATTGACCAACAAGGTAAAGGTTATGCTGTTGAATCGACATTTGGTGTATTAGATTTTGCTAAAAACTCCTTAAAACTTAAAGCGGTACACGCGCTTATAGAGTCAGCGAATATTAGTTCTGTTAAAGTGGTAAATAGAACAGGTTTTAAATTTATTAAATCGTCTGTGTTTCGTGGCTTTAACGTCGACATTTATCAAGTGGCACTATAAAACGAACTATAAGAAAATAAACAAGGACACGTAACAGTTGGCTACGTTTCGCTTCGCTGCACAATTTTAGCCAACCATTACTTCGCCTGTTATTTGGGCGTTGGTATGTTTACAATCATTGATTTAATACGGAGGTTACTATGGCTAATATGATTTCAGGTAGTTGTTGCTGTGGAGACGTTGAATTTACCCTTAAAGATACCTTCAGCAATTTTTACTTTTGTCATTGTGAGCAATGTAGAAAATTAACGGGTACTGCACATGCGTCTAACTTGTTTACGTCTCCTGAGAATATAAATTGGGTTAATGGGATTGAAAAAATAAAACGTTATGATCATCCTGAGCGTTCTTTTTCTAAAGCCTTCTGTGAAAATTGTGCGTCCGGTTTACCGTTTATATCGCAAAGTGGTAAATCTTTAATTGTTCCTGCGGGCAGTTTAAATGGTGAGCCATCAATAAAACTAGACGCTCAAATATTTTGCTCTGAGCAAGCAGAGTGGCACAAAAATGGTTTAAAAGCGGCTAAAGTTTCCCACTTCCCAAAGTAAATATAAAAAAGCATTTAAACAGAAGAAAAACAGTGGGTTACGTTTCGATTCGCTCCGCAATTTAACCCTCAACTTTTATCCGCTTAATGCGGCGTTATGTTCTCTGGAGGTGCTATGCAGATTAGTGAAATAACAAGAAGTGACTTCGAAGCCTTTTGGCCTGTATTTAAAGAAGTAGTACTCGCTCAAGAGACTTATGCATTTGACCCCTGCATTGATTTTGAAACAGCTTATAACTTATGGTGCTTATCCCCAAAAAAAGCATATGTGATAAAAGAAAATGGTTTAATACTTGGTTCATATTATATTAAAAAAAATTCTTCTGGACCTAGTTCGCACATATCTAATTGTGGTTTCATGGTAAGTCCTGAGAGTCGTGGTAAAGGTGTTGCTCGTAAGCTGTGTTTACACTCTCAACAAGTGGCAATTGAACTTGGTTTCACTGCAATGCAATTTAATTCAGTAGTGTCGACAAACGATGTTGCTATTAAGTTATGGGAAAAGCTTGGATATAAAATTATTGGTACTATCCCTAATGCATATAAACATAAAAAACAGGGATTTGTTGATTCCTTCATAATGCATAAACAACTGAGAACATAACAAGAACTTGAAGCGGGACTGCTAACAGTTTGCTCGGTTTCGCTTCGCGACACATTTTAGCAAACTATTATCAACCTCTTAAATGGGCGTTAGTTGCCGTAACTTGTTCGAGTAAATTTATTTATTAAACAGGCGGCATTTCACATCAAAGGATTGGTGTTTGTTTCCTTCCTTTGATGTTTCAATTTTTAGTTTTTATAAAATCGTTTCGTGCTTGTGGCTGCTCAGCTTTCGCCTAGTTTTTCAGGTGAAAGCAATTTGCAAAAGGCGTAAACGGCTCAAAATTCACGTTCAGTGGCTAAGTTGCGGCTTTGTATTTATTGCACCTTCCGCTTACCCATTGAATATGGTAACTTATTGTTAGTTATGTAATTTAACGCGAAGAAACTAACAATGTAATCAAACGGACACGTATTGTGGCGTTAGCCATCAATCACACAATTCACAAATGGAGTTGAAAATGGACTTATTACAAGGATTATTATTAATTACTTCAATCCACATTTTAGCGGCGGCTTCGCCCGGGCCTGATTTTGTCTTAGTTTCCCAACAAACATTAGCTAATGGAAAAAAAACGGGCTTAATGTGTAGCATAGGGATAGCTCTTGGTCTTTCAATTCATATCATCTACTCTGCATTTGGGTTGGCTACAGTTATTGCAAATTCTTCAAGTGCACTTTGGGTAATTAAAATATTAGGTGGGGGATATTTGTTGTATTTGGGAATTAAAGGATTACGCTCTAAGCCAATAAATAACAACGAGGTTGACGATTCAAAGGT
>MAAB01007682.1_pt1 | contig 12773 bp, 12 predicted proteins | sample 1115991 | NCBI WGS metagenome assembly MAAB01 (sample SAMN04961124, study PRJNA320927) | seawater metagenome | isolation source: sample BD02T18 sea water enriched with oil for 18 days | place: USA:Gulf of Mexico | collected 2013-07-27
TTTTAGCGGTATTAAAAGCGACCCAATGGGCACGCGAATATGCCTTAAAAGAGAATGAACCAGTGATCATTGAAGCAATGTCTTATCGTTTAGGCGCGCATTCTACTTCTGACGATCCATCAGGTTATCGTACCCGTGAAGAAGAAGAAAAATGGCAGTCACATGATCCTATCTTAAGAATGAAAAAATGGATGTTGGAACAAAAGTGGTGGGATGAAGAGCAAGAAACCAGTCTTTTTGAAAAATTACGTGAAGAGATATTAGCGGCGGTAAAAGTTGCGGAAAAAATTGCTAAACCACCGGTTGAAGATTTAGTGACAGATGTTTATGACCAAGTACCTAAACATCTTCAAGCACAATTAGACGAGTTAAAAATACACATTAAGAAGTATCCAGAAGCTTATCCGTTTACTGCTGGGAGAATTAAGTAATGGCTCAAATGAATTTATTACATGCTATTAATAATGCCTTAGATATTGCCATGGCAGAGAATGATAGCGCGTTATGTTTTGGTGAAGATGTTGGCCATTTTGGTGGCGTTTTTCGTGCGACCAGTGGTTTACAAGAAAAATACGGTAAAGCTCGTTGTTTTAATACGCCATTAGTTGAACAAGGTGTGATTGGTTTTGCCAACGGCCTTGCAGCTCAAGGGTGTACACCTATTGCCGAAATACAGTTTGCTGATTACATTTTTCCGGCCTTTGACCAAATCGTCAATGAAGCAGCAAAATTCAGATACCGTAGTGGTAACGAATTTGATGTGGGTAAGTTAACCATTCGTTCTCCTTATGGCGGTGGTATTGCTGGCGGTTTATATCATAGTCAATCTCCTGAAGCTTATTTTGCCCATACACCTGGTTTAAAAGTGATTATTCCTCGCAACCCTTACCAAGCCAAAGGTCTATTGCTTGCATCAATTCGTGACGATAATCCGGTGATATTTTTTGAGCCAAAACGTTTATATCGTGCTTCTGTTGGTGAAGTACCAGAAGAAGATTATCAATTACCGCTTGGGAAAGCTGACGTTATGCAACAAGGTAACGACATCACTTTACTTGGTTGGGGCGCGCAATTAGAAATCATTGAAAAAGCTGCTGAATTAGCGAGCAATGATGGAATTTCATGTGAAATTATTGATTTACGCAGTATTTTACCTTGGGATGTTGAAACTATCGCTCAGTCGGTGGTTAAAACAGGTCGCTTGCTGATCTCTCAAGAAGCACCATTAACGGCGGGTTTTGCCAGTGAAATAGCGGCCACTATTCAAAGTGAATGTTTCTTACACCTTGAATCACCTATTGCTAGGGTTTGTGGAATGGATACACCGTATCCATTAGCGTTAGAAAAAGAGTATGTTGCTGATCATTTAAAAATATATGAAGCCATTAAACAAAGCGTAAATTATTAGGATTATTAAAGATGAGCATTGATTTTATATTGCCAGATATTGGCGAAGGTATCGTTGAATGTGAACTGGTTGAATGGCTAGTAAAAGAAGGTGAAGTCATTTCTGAAGACCAGCCTGTTGCAGATGTAATGACTGATAAAGCTTTAGTGCAAATTCCAGCAATGCATTCTGGTGTCGTTGACAAGTTATATTATCAAAAAGGGGATATTGCCAAAGTGCATCAACCACTTTTTTCAATGATCCCGGATGGTGAAGCTGAAACCGAATCAGTTGAGCCTGCGGCGAACATTGATAGTGCTGCCGTGGAAGTGAGTACTAACACAAACCCTGTATCTGCTACGATAATTGAAGACTTTATTTTGCCTGATATAGGTGAAGGCATTGTTGAATGTGAAGTAGTTGATTGGTTGGTTACCGAAGGCGAGACCATTGAAGAAGATCAACCTGTTGCTGATGTAATGACGGATAAAGCCTTAGTGCAAATTCCAGCGATGCACTCAGGAAAAGTGGTTAAATTGCATTATGCCAAAGGCGATATTGCCAAAGTACATGAGCCGTTATTTTCGATAGAACGAGCTAATGTTGAAGGTGCTAGTAGCGAAGGGGCTGTAGTTGTAGCAACGACACCAAGTACAACACCAACCTGTGCCGCATCTGGTAGTAAAGTAGCTGCCACACAATCAGCAAGTAAAGCCGCAAGTAAAGCCGCAAATAAACCTACACAAACCACTCAATCTGACAATAAAGTTGTCAATGAAAAAGCAGTGGCAAGTCCTGCTGTTCGTCGAGTAGCACGTGAATTAGCCGTTAATATTCACCAAGTACCGGGCAGTGGTAAAAAAGGTCGTATTTATAAAGAAGATGTTGTTGCTTTTAATAGTGATGATGGCAAAGCGAGCCAACCAGTGGTAGCTGCAGATGTTGCGGTTATAGGTGGCAAGCGCACAGAGCCTATTCGTGGCGTGAAAGCAGCGATGGCAAGAGCCATGGTTAATTCAGTATCTACTATTCCTCACTTTACTTACTGTGAAGAAATTGACATGACTAATTTAATTAAATTGCGTAGTGAACTAAAAGAAGTTTATGCAAAGCAAGATATTAAATTAACTATGATGCCGTTTTTTATGAAAGCAATGTCATTAGCCCTTAAACAATTTCCGGTGATCAATTCACAACCAAACGAAGATTGTACTGAGTTAACTTATTTTGATGATCATAATATCGGCATGGCTGTTGACTCTAAAGTTGGCTTGTTGGTACCTAACGTTAAACAAGTACAAACAAAAACCATTATAGATTTGGCTAAAGAGCTGATGAGATTAACTGACTCAGCTCGCTCTGGCCGTGTTGCTAGTGAAGACCTAAAAGGTGGTACTATTACCATCTCAAACATCGGTGCCATTGGTGGCACTATAGCTACACCAATCATTAATAAACCTGAAGCCGCTATTGTTGCTTTAGGTAAGTTGCAGAAACTGCCTCGTTTTAATGATAAAGGTGAAGTGGAAGCACGTTCAATTATGCAAGTGAGTTGGTCTGGCGATCACCGTATTATCGACGGGGGTACGATTGCTCGCTTTAGTAATTTATGGAAGTCTTTCTTGGAAGAACCAAGTAATATGATTGTCCACATGTCATAGAGTTAAATTGTTTATTTTAAAAAGCTTGCATTTGCAGGCTTTTTTGTTTCTTGTCTAAAGGTATTAATATCAATGTGTTACTATGAAAATTCATGATGTGGTTGTATTAAATAGTCGGAGTGTACATTGAAGGAAATTCACAAATATATAGGTTTATTAATGCTATTGCCTTTTATTGCTTGGGCCGTTACGGGAGTCTTCTTCTTTATCAAACCGGGTTATTCAGAAGCCTACCAATCGTTGCCAGTAAAGCTTTACCCTTTAAACAAAGTTACCAATTTTCCCGTTGAAAATCAGTGGCTGGAAGTCAGGCAGTTAAGATCTGTATTAGGTGATCATTTATTGGTAAAAACAGCCGAGGGCTGGCAGCAACTTTCTCCACAAACTTTTATTGAGTTAAAGCAGCCAACTACTGAGCAAGTTAGACAACTGGTCAATGATGCCATTAATGATAAACACAATCGATACGGAGAAATTGCATCAATTGCCGATCTAGCCATTACCACGAGTACAGAAGTACGTATCAATCTTAATTGGCAGCAGATGACCCTACGTCAACAAGGTAAAGACACCGATTTTATTAATAGTGTGTATGACATTCATTATTTGCGCTGGACGGGAATAAAAATGGTCGACCAAGTACTTGGTATGCTTGGTTTGTTTTTTGTCGTGTTATTAGCGGCTATTGGTACGGTAATGACGATAAAATCAAAGCGAAATTCTAAACAAATATAATATATAAGGTTTAAAAATCAAAGGAGCTTTAAAGCCCCTTAGTCTCGCTTAACTTTGTTTGAATTAACTTAACTTAACTAAGCCAAGCCTTTTTATTGGCTTTATCTGTGAATATAATGAGCATTATGGCAATAGCAATCACTAATCCTGGCAAGATTAACCCAGCGCTACCATAAACAGCAAATGAATCATTAATTACAAAGGCATGAAAATTTTGCAATAAAGCGGCGGCTAATGAAGCCACGAATAGCGTTTTTGCCACTGACTTTTTCATTACCAATGCCAACGAACCAAAGGTGCCAGCAATGACGGCTATAGCAAAAGATAAAGTCGCCCAAAAAGGCATGTTACTATACAATGCTTGCTCCGCTTGGGGCAGTTCAGAGAACGTCTCTGGAGTCATCATTATATGGCTAACGAATGCCATTAAGCCGAGTAGGTTCCAAAGCACCGCAGCTATGCTTATCACGAGAAAACTTTTTGGTACTTCATTTTCTGTTGTCATGACTTTTCCCTACGTGAGTTTTGTTTGATAGCAACTACATTAACTATAAGTAATTAAAAAATGTAGTTAAAGTAACAGTATAACCTAAAAAATAATTTATTAACCCTCTTGTTATCACCAACTCTGTTTAAGGAATATTACAGTGAAAACCAAACTAGCGCTGATGTTACTTTCATTATTCGTGGTTGCTTGTAGTTCAAAAACTCAAGTGCATTTATACGCTAAACATTTATCAGTTGAGCAAACAGCGATGATAGTGAAACAGTTAGACGAGACGATTTTCTCGGTTGTTGTAAACCAAGAAAGCTTTCCTAATAGCATTAATGATAACGCCATTGTTTATGCGCCAAGTGCTAATAGCCCGCAACGTTTAACCAGTTTGATGGATATTATTTCTGCATCAGGTTTTACGGTTTCAAATGCCAGCCTGATAATGGCAAACAATCATTCCTTTACTGAAAACAATGTCGGGGTGTTTTTGGTACCATCAGGAGTAGAGGTTGAGCATTTTCAAACAAGCTTTATTGAAAAATTACCAACGGTAAATGAATACGGTGCTATTGATTGTAAGCATGCTACAACTTTATTTTTGAAAAGCAATGACCAGTTCTTGATAGAAATAGACATTTGGGATCAAGCGAAACAAGACTATTTATCGCAATATATAGACGGTACTTGGCGCTTAAGTAATAATAACGTTCTTGAGTTGACTCACCCCGCTTGGCAAGCTCCTTTGATGTTTAACAAGTCTGTTTTTCAAAAAAGTCATCATGGTGAGCAAAGTAAAGGCATTAGGTTTACTCCAGTTAAAACAATGAACCCACCGAGTGATATCGAAAAAATATCTTGCAGTTACAGCATTAGTTTTGCTGAATAACAAACGTTATCTTTAACAAGTAGGAGTCACCATCAATGCCACATTGCATTATTGAATATGCCAATCAACCTGACTTAGTCATCCATGTTGAGACCTTTATTGATGGTGTTTTTCAAGGGGCGCTAAATTCGCTGTTATTTGAAGCTGAGCACATTAAAGTACGTGCGATTGCTTTTGAACATTATCAGGTAGGAGAGGGAGATAAGGGCTTTGTCCATGTCACGGCAAAAATATTATCAGGAAGAACGTTAGAACAAAGACAAACGTTGGCAAACTGTATTCTAGGGCAGCTCAACTTTAGTGAACTTAAAAATACTTCCTTTACAGTTGAAGTCATCGAGATGGAAAGAGCGTCTTATGCTAAAAAGGTGAGTTAACCGTTTGTGACAACTAAAAATATGACAACCCAAAGTAAGATACCTAAAATGACTGATGTTTCTGTAACAGAGCAATTAACTTCAAATAGTGAACAGCGTTTTCATTATATGGATAATCTTCGAGCTGCTGCCATGCTAATTGGTATTGTATTTCATGTTGCACTTGCTTACAGTCCTTTAATGCACAATGTTTGGTTTGTTGCAGACCCTCAAAAATCAGTAGTGCTTGATTTTAGCGTTTATCTCTTACACCTATTTCGTATGCCATTATTTTTTCTTATTGCTGGCTTTTTTGCTTTTATGTTATTAGAGAAAAGAGGTATTACTGCGTTTATTAAACACAGATGCAAACGCATATTATTACCCTTTGTTGTCTTTTATCCGATATTACTTGCAGCAATCATTGCAGCCATTACATGGGGAGTATCGTTTGTTGAAAATATACCGCCTATTCTGACGATATTAAGTGAGAATAACATGGAAGATTCAGCTGCAAGTACCGCTCATCTATGGTTTTTATACAACTTATTTGGCTTTTGTTTATTGGCTGCGGCATTATTTAAAATGAAGTTATTGCAACACCGGCTGGTAAAGAAAATGGCATCACTGACATTTTTACTGGTTATCTTTCCATTACTGATTGTCCCTGCGCTTTATAGCCAATTAGCACCATTTCCTGCGCCAGAAAGGTTTTATCCTGAGTTATGGTCATATGGTTTTTATGGAATTTTCTTTTTAATTGGTTGTGCGTTTTATCAAAACCAAACGGTATTTAAGCAATTAGAAAGATGCCAAGCCTGGTTGTTTTTACTCGGTCTGAGCAGTTATATTGCTTTTTATTTTCGAATACCCAGTACGATTTCTCCAGAAGAAATTTCGTCAATGATGAAAGGGGAAATTATTGCACCGTCTGGCATCGAGCACTTTTTTACTGTGCTATTGCAAGCTATTGGTGCGGTTTATCTGTCTTTATTATCATTAGTTGTTGGTAAAAGGTTTTTTAATTACTCCAATACTTTAATGCGCTATATCGCAGATTCATCGTATTGGTTATATCTGGTGCATATTCCGCTGTTATTAGTTATTCAATTTCCGCTCATTGATTTGAATATCAACCTGTGGCTAAAGTTTATCATTAGCCTTGTGGCGATATTATTCATAGGGTTTGTCAGTTATTGGTCTTTGGTACGTAATAGCTTTATCGGTGTTTTACTTAATGGTAAAAAACAATAAAGAAAAACACCGGTATCTGCGTAGGGTCACTATAACTATTAGTTATGTTTTACAAATGATTTTTCTCAATATTATCATAGAGAAAAGAGCAAATAATATTGTCCAAGAGCCACTACCACCATGACCATGGCTAACACTGTGAACTTCAATATAATCAGGATCATAATCACTGCTCTCTAGTGGCAAAGCAAATAGTTCATTACTATCGTACGAGCTGTAAGTGGCAACAATATCATCGTAACCTACTTCATATAAGTCGATAAGTACGTCATAGTCTGCCGGGATATAACCTTGGTTTAAGGTGGTATACACCTCGTATTCATCATCTTCACTTTCACCAACGATGGCAAAAATATCACTGGTATAATAGTGTACCCATTCACCGCCATCTTTGCTTAAATACAGCTCTGCATAAACGTTAGCACGTTCAATGAAATTAGGGTTATATACGTCGGCATCAAAGGTGACACTAAACGTTTGGTAATATCCATCTCCGTCATAATCTTCAATAAGCTGTGTATAGGCTTCAAAAATATTAAACGAATGATGAACCCTGCTGCCTGTTGATGTTTTATAGGACGTATTCATCTCTGAATTTACTGAATTTACTGAATTTACTGAATTTTGACTAGGCTTAGACGACCGTTCAGCGGCTTGTGATACTTTTAGCGCTAGAACTTCTTGACGGGTTTTACCCAGTTTTTCATTTATGAACACAGGTTTCGTAGCTTGTGCTAACGCCTTTAGTTTTGTTAATGCATCTTGCTCAATCCAGTCTTGCTTGGTGCTACCTGTTGATATTTGCTCAGTCGATGCTATTGCTTGGCTTAATGGTAATAATAAACAACTTGTAAGAAGTATTAAGGATTTGATCATTTTTCTATTCCATAAAGAATGCGAGTGTTAACAACAGTTAAACGCATTGACTGTGAATGCTAGCTGAACAGGTTTATTCAGTTCATTGTTTTAATTTGTTCAGGGTTAATTCAGTTTGATGCGGTAAAATTATTGCCGTACTGGTACACTTTGTTCGAGTAAATTCTTGGTTTAAGACAGACATTCTTTTACACTTGTTACTATTAGATGTTGGTTATATAAGTTGAGGTTTTAAAATTTTGATTAGTAAAATGAATTCCGCGTTGGTTAATTGCCGTTTAGCGGTGATTTTTTGTTTATTCTTTTCTCTGTTTTCATCGCAGCTTTCTGCTACGCCCTACATTTACGCAAAGGCACAGCAACTAACCATCAGTAATGCTCAACAAGCGGCTCGAGTTGTAAAAGGCCGATATGGCGGTAAAGTCTTAAAAGTTCAACGAACCAAAGTAAATGGTAAACCAGGATACAAAGTCAAAATATTAAAAAGCAATGGTCATGTAGTATCGGTGAAAGTTGATGCTAAATCTGGCAAAGTATCAGGATAATTAGCAATGCGTATTTTATTAGTGGAAGATGATCTCGCGTTACAAGATCAATTAAAACAACAATTAGAATCAGCAAAGTATAGTGTCGATGTTGCTGACGATGGTGAAATAGGGTTATATCAAGGTTCTGAATACAATTACGATGCGGCAATTATCGATTTAGGTTTACCTAAACTAGATGGTAAAACATTGATAAAAACCTTACGTAAACAAGGGATTGCATTTCCTATTATTGTCTTAACGGCCCGAGACCGCTGGCAAGACAAAGTTGATGGTTTAGATGCAGGAGCTGACGACTATTTAACCAAGCCTTTTCATCATGAAGAACTTTTTGCTCGCTTAAAGGCCTTAATAAGACGTAGTGCCGGACAAGCAAGTCCACAGATTATTAACGGACCTTTTTTGCTTGATACGGCTAGCATGGAAGTTAGAGTAGACAATTCTCCGGTGAGTTTGAGTAGTTACGAATACAAAGTATTTGAATATTTAATGCATCATCAAGGGCAAGTAAAGTCGAAAACACAATTAACCGAGCATATCTATGATCAAGACTTTGATCTTGATTCAAACGTGATTGAGGTTTTTATTCGACGTTTACGTAAAAAACTCGACCCGTCTGGAGAATATCAATTTATTGAAACCTTACGTGGACAAGGTTACAAATTGCGCCAGTTTACCAACCTTGATTAGCGGTAACTAAAAGCTTAATGCGTCCTTTTCATCTATTTTTTAACTCTTTAAAATCACGCATTATTGTTAGCACGCTATTTATGGTGCTGGTGTTGTTGCCCATTGTCGGAATTACCATCTCCAATGCCTATCAAAAACACATGGGCGCCAGTGTGCAAAATGAATTGGTTGCCTATTCTTATTCATTGTTAGCCGTAGCTGAAGTTGATCAAGGACAGTTATTCATGCCTGACGCTTTGGCTGAAAATCGTTTTAATATCAGTGAGTCTGGCTTATACGCCTTAATTACCTCAAAAACCGATGAGCCACTAACGTTGTGGCGCTCGGCATCATTATTAGCCGTCAATACTCCTGAAAATCTGCAATCGCCCATTATTGGTAATGGCGACTTTTACTCTATAACGGTTGATGACAGTCAACATTTTATCTATAGCTTTTCGGTCAGTTTTAGTGACGACTTTAGCGAAAGTAAATTGCCACAAGAAATGACCTTGCACATCATCAAACAACAAGCTGATTATCAATTATTGATGAATGAATTTCGTCAGCAGTTGTGGCTTGGTTTAATTTCTTTGATGGCTATTTTACTGCTGATCCAATTTATCTGGTTACGCTGGAGCTTAAAGCCACTGGCCAATCTTAAAAAAGAGATCTCAGACATAGAGCAAGGCAAAGCCAATTTATTAAAAGCAGATTACCCAAAAGAATTACAACAAGTTACCGCGCAACTTAATACGTTATTAACCACAGAACAAAACCAGCGTAAACGCTACCGAAACGCGTTGTCTGATCTTGCACATAGCTTAAAAACACCATTGGCGGTCTTGCAAGGCCACATTGCCATGAACGATGTTGAGCAGAGTAAAGAACAGCTCGACACGATGAATTTAATGATTGAACACCAACTTAAGCGGGCGCAAAGTGCTGGCCAATCCTCTTGGCATTTGGGGGTAGAAATAGCCCCTTGCTTTAATAAGTTATTAAATAGCTTGAAGAAAATATATCGAGCAAAAGAACTTGCTTATCAACAAAATATTGATGATGAAGTTATCTTTAAAGGCGATGAAGTTGATTTATTTGAAATACTAGGCAATCTGATGGATAACGCGTGTAAAGCTGCGGTTGCTAATGTGATGGTTAATATACAAAGCCAGCAAAACCAACTTATCGTCAGTGTAGAAGATGACGGTTGCGGGATTGAAGAAACAGAAATTAATCATATTTTACAACGTGGTACCCGAGCAGACACCTATGAACAGGGTCATGGTATTGGTCTAGCCATCGTTCGTGATCTAGTTGAAAGTTATCAAGGGACTTTAACCATTGAACGTTCAACACAACTTGGCGGCGCTAAGTTTACAATAACTTTTGCCATGTAAATATTCTGTCATCATGTTCAGTAATCATTCAGTTTACTTTGTATAAACTATTGTCATCGCTTACAAAGAGGTGACATTTATGACAACACGCAACGTGACGAACAAGAAAGGCCCGATAACAGCTGTAATACTTTCCAGTTGTTTACTATTAACTGGTGTAACATTTGCTGGGCAAGCTTCAGCGGTGTCAGTTAATGAGCATGAAGTGAATCAAACGGTTCAATTTAGCCAAGCAGAGCTTGACCAAATGCTTGCGCCTATCGCGCTTTATCCAGACACGCTACTTACCCATATTCTAATCGCAGCAACTTATCCTATTGAAGTGATTGATGCTGACCGTTTTCTCTCGCAAAATAAAAACAGCTCTGAAAACGAAATTAATAATAAAGCAGCAAACAAAGACTGGGATCCCAGCGTTAAAGCATTATTGCCTTTTCCACGAATATTACAGAGTTTAAGTGAAGATTTAACTTGGATGAGAAAGCTAGGTGATGCTTTTTTACAAGATGAGTCACAAGTACTTGCTAGTATTCAAACCTTAAGACAAAAAGCCGATCAAGCGGGCAACCTCAGCCAAATGGACAATGTAAATATTGTTCGTGAAAAGCAAACCATTATTATTGAGCCTGCACAACCTGAAGTGGTTTATGTGCCTTACTATGATACACGTGTGGTCTATGGTAGTTGGCACTGGTCACATTACCCACCCGTTTATTGGCATAGACCGTTACATTATAGCAATTACCATGGGCCTTTTTATTGGCAGTCAGGTGTACATATCGCCTTTGATTTTTTCTTTAGTGCCTTCCATTGGAATAATCACCATGTAGTAAGACACCATCATAAAAAACGTTATTATCACTCTAATAGACGTATTGCGACAAGTCACCATGCTAAACGTTGGAGTCATAATCCGCATCATCGTAAAGGTGTTGCCTATCGTAGCAATAAGATGAAGCACAGATACGCTAGCCATAAACCAAGCATTGTCCATAACCGCGTGGTAAGGAAGCAGTATAATAATGTTGAACATAAGGCTAACTATCAAAAGAATCGCCATATCAGTAAACAACATCAACAAGTAGCTAAAAGACTTAAAGTGAATAAGGTCGTTAAAGCTGCAACGCCTCGTAAACAGGAAAGGTTTCAATCTTCACCTGCAAGAATGAAACAAGTAAATAGGGTTGAACAATCACGTGAGCGGAATAAAAACGCGTCAGTGAAACATAACACACAAGATCGTGGTACTTGGAAAAAGCAACAGCGAGTAAATAAATCAGCACCTGTTGTTTATCGTGCACCACAAAAGTCACATAAACAGCATAAAGCTAGGGGAGGTCACTCAAGTAAACAGTATGCACGAGTGACAAAAAACAGCTCAAGTAGTACCAAGTCGCATTCTTCCAAGGATCGACAAAAACATAGATAAAGCTACTAAGCTGTAGAGCAAAAAACCGCAATAACATTCATTATTGCGGTTTTTTTGTCTGTGGTTATTCCATAGGTAGACCTAGATAGAATTAATAAATTTTACCGTGGCCTTTCACTTTGTTGACATCAACCCGTGTTGGCGTGATATCACCATCTACCAAACCTTGAGTAGCAATCGATAAATTTTCAATTACTTGATGCATTGAGGCTAAATCTAAACTGGCTAAATCGTCTGATACTTGATGATAGTGCTTATCTTTATCAAGCTGTGTACTACTAAAACTATGAGCAGGAACACCTAAACGTGCCAAGGTGGCATTGTCTGAACGATAAAAAAGGTTTTGTGCAGGGTAAGGGTCTTGATGAATTTCAGTGCCTTTATTTTGCAAACTTTTATTTAACAAGGCGCCTAAATTTGAACGTTCCATACCTGTCATCCACAGGTTACCCGCACCAAATTTGGAAGGTTTACCGATCATTTCAATGTTGACCATGGCAACCACATCATCAGGATTTAATTGCTGAGAGAAATAACGCGAACCAAAACCACCAATTTCCTCGGCAGTGAAGGCGCTAAACATTAACGAGCGAGCATTGTTGCCTTGTTTGGCATAATATTGAGCAAGGTTGATGATGGCGGTTGTGCCAGAAGCATCATCGTCAGCACCGTTATAAATTACGTCACCTTCACCATTAGGGCCTGCACCTAAGTGATCATAATGCGCTGAATATAACACCACCTGATCTTTTTGCTTTTGACCCGGTAATACACCAACGACATTAGTTAAAGTTTGTTCAGTGATTTTTGTACTGGCATTCACTTGTATCGACTGTATCGAAGGTTCATCTGTGAGTATCATTACGATAGCCCCTTGATGATCAAGGTTAAGTTTATTTAACCCTCTAGCAAAGTAACCACTATAACCGGCAAATCTTTTTGCATGTGCTGAGTTGATTAAAACAAGGTGTTTGCCACCTTTTTGGTTGATGCCACTTAGTATTGCCCGCATGTCGTCATCTTTACCGATAACACGGGTTGTGAAGTCTTTATCACTTTTCCAGTTAATACTTTCAATG
>MAAB01007683.1_pt1 | contig 12736 bp, 11 predicted proteins | sample 1115991 | NCBI WGS metagenome assembly MAAB01 (sample SAMN04961124, study PRJNA320927) | seawater metagenome | isolation source: sample BD02T18 sea water enriched with oil for 18 days | place: USA:Gulf of Mexico | collected 2013-07-27
CTCTGAACGTTAATTTTAAGCTGCAATTTGATGGTATCCTTCTCATCTTGACTCGTGTTTTTTACATTCATACACATTCAAAGCGCTTAAAGTAAGGCGAGTACCATCAGCATATTTTGATTACAAGTCAAAGTCGTCAAAATCGTCAGCATCAACGGAAGAGTCTACTTGCCCAACCAAATAACTAGATATTTCGAAATGTTCTGTTATAAATGTTGACATGATTAACGAACTCCTTATTATATATACACCCTAAAGGTGTTGATACTAATAATCAAGAGTTACATGCGAATGATAGAGAATCAGTTTACTTTTATCTTCCTAGAAGATCGTCTAGGCAACACTGCCAGTCCGATCAAAATGACATTGCCAACGACTGTCTCAAATAACTCATTACTCGTTAAAATGGTAGAGTCTGGGATAGGCAATGGAAAAAAAAGCAGTAAAGGCTACTCTGCACTAAATCACTTATTGAAGAAAATAGATACAGACCTATTATCTATTCTAAAGAGTAACGTTAGCGATCTGTCGCTGGACGAGATAATGATATTTCGCAGTCAACTTCATAGCCACGCAAATGAAGGGCATATACCCAAGCCTTATGTAACTACATCTTGCAATTTAATGGCTAGCATCGATGAACGATTGAACTGTGGTCGAAAAATCAGTGATTGGCCTCGATACAGAACCCATGACACCAAGAAGGCACCACGACAGATTAATGGTAAAAGTAGCAAAAGCACTTTAGCTAAAGCTCTGGAAGGCGCTAAAACTGCCGAAGAGGGCAAGGACATGGCTTCAGCGGCGTTGCTGACTAAACATAATGAACTACACAATGCTGCCATCAAAGAAATAGATGAACACATTGAATTACTTCGCCTAACCAAAGACTTTCCAACCCGTCCAGATATCCACAACTATAATTCTTATCAATACAAGAAGAGCCTCAAACAATTCAATCAGTTTCTAAAGCCAGGTAATGCAGGTGTCAACCTTTCTCTATATACAACAGAAGTTAGAGGCTCGCTCTCAAGTCGAACTCTGCTCTGCGTTATGATCATCTTAAAGCTAGAAATTCCCGACAATACTGATGTATGGCTAGCTTTAACGATGGATAACATCATAGCTAATAAGGCGAGCGTCATTATCAACGATCCCTTCAAACCCAAAGTGAATAAAATACTAGCCGACAAAATTATCACGAATCGAGATAGACCGCAGTGGCGAGCAATCCAACTATTACTCAAACATTATGAAGTGACAAAAGCGCTAATTGACTCGCACAACATTAAATTAAAAAGGGATCAGTTACTTTTCGATTGGGTTACGAAGCGAGGGAAAGATAACAACACCAATGAATACGTTGTCGTAAAAGATTTTCAGTATTTGACTGGACAGGGGCGTAAAAATTTCATTTCTGAAAACAATCTTGAACCTTTTACATTAGATGGCCTTAGGAACCTCACCGCAACAAAGAAATACCTCGTTGATGGTCTTACGATAGCCGAACTTCAAAAAATACTAGGTCATTCGTCACAAGCAACGACAGAAGACTATATCCACCAACATATAATGTCTGAGTTTCTAGCTCACAACATGCTTTGCTTCCTACGAGAATTCGAATCTGAAGCTGTTTTTGTTACCAACTCCGCAGATATGTTCTACAGCGAACTACCTAAAGAAGGTGATGTAGCAGACAGCGAGCTACCTAAAGAAGGTGATGTAGCAGACAGTGAGCTACCTAAAGAACAAAAATATTTTGCCTTGTCTGACGGAACTTCTTGCGCTAACCCATATGATTCACCTGATCGCCATCAATCAAAAGGAGAACTTTGTAACGGTAAAGTGTGCAATCAAGATTGCCCGAATAAAAAGTTGATTTTGGACAAAAAACAGATGGCCAGGGCGCTTGTTACGCGAGAATATTATCGAACGAACTACTTTTCTCTAAGCACGAGCACCGAAAAATTCAGTGCCTTCGACGCAAAAAAAGTCTTATTTAATATACTGTTATGCTCTTTTATTCAAAAGAAAAAGCCCAAGTTGTTTTCGTCATTAATGAAAAAAATAACCTCGAAGGAGTCCTAAATGCGTAATTTAACATTAAGCACCGCACCTACTATAAAATTTGACGAAAAATCTGGATGTCAAAGAGTTTCATTTTTCGACGAATCAATTGCACTGAACTCTAAATACTTGAGACTAGTTTGGCATAATGAGGATGATGTAACTTTATATATAACAAGCGGCATCGAAGGCAATAGCAAAGAACGAGAATTTAAACTGTCGGATATCCATCTACCTTACAATGGTCAAGTTAAACCATTATGCTTGACACCATTTGTCATCACGCTACTAAAAGTGCTAAACGAGCGTGTTAGCACCACACCACCGACATCCAGTACATCACATAAAACCATTACAGATTTTTATCACACTTGCCTCAAAGTGATTGAATACCTAGCGCTAAACGGTGCCACAAGCATCAAGACAAGTGTAAAACAGACCGATGCGATAATAAATGAATTAAGTGATGGAAGGACATGGTATGCCCTCCTAAATACTAAGCAACGGTTTGATGAACAGTATAAAGGCCAATCGTTATTGATCAATGGCACTGGAAAGACAAAAAATCGATGTTCGTTTGATTTAACCGAGCTCAAGAAAATTATTGGGACAGCGCAGTTTAATAAGTCTATTAACGATATACCAGAAGAAATTATTTCGCACCTCAATGTTCCTAGCAACCTTCGAACCCCGTACGCGTATAATGGAAATGCAACCAAGGTTGAATATTCAGTAAGGTATTACTTTAAAGCTTTTCAGGCTCTCAATGCGCTATTCAGGAATGAAGCGTTATCATCCCCCGTAACCAATCCTGATAAGTTGGCTAAGGAAATTTCTACATTAGATCCTGAACGAACTCCCACACCATCCGTTGATCAGGTAACCATATTGACCAAGGCGTTGTTTGATGTTTTACGTAACAAAAAGATAATCGGTGATCTATTTAATAAGGCAAGAAATCTTATTGAAGACCCTGAATTTGGGAGTCATCTCATCGCAAATGGATTGGCTGACTTCTGTAGCGGACAGCATACTATCGCCTTAAGTGGCACTGATTACCACATTTGTGGGTTCAAACAATTGTACAAAGAGGATAAGGATAAATTCGATGCGTTATATAAATACCATATCACTCTGGCAGGGGCCCTGAAGGCATTCAAAGGTGCTGCCGCCAACCTAGTGCTACTGTTTACTGGGTTTCGTGCAGAAGAGGTTGTCGGGGAGTATCAAGGAATTCATCGCAATGATTATAATTATGATGAAAATAAACAGATGACCGAACTGAGTCACTATGTTTCAAAAGATCAAGTAGATGACTTTATCAAACGCAATATTACGATTGGCCCTATTGTTGGGCAGATTTTGGTAAAACTCGATGCCCTCAATGAGAGCTGCTGCAATAACTATACAGAAACAACTTCACTATTCCAGAATTCTCTTATAGGCACTAACGGCGGTCAGGGATCTATGCTTGAGTTGTCTGCAAACACGGCAACGCAAAACCCAATGCGTTACGAATTTACACGCCTAAATATTGATGTACCGACTCCTAAGCAATTTCGTCGTTATTTTGCGGTAATGTACTTTCACCAGTTTGATAATCCTGACATAAGGGCTCTACAGCAACATTATGGACATGATTCTGAAGAAAAGACCGAAATTTATGTCACAGATCCGGATGCGCGGCAAGTAGGTAAAAGCATTCAAGACGTTATACCTGTTAAGTTTATACCAACGGCGAGCCAGACAGAGGACACAGAGTTTTATAAAATATTTGAAGATGCGAGAAGTGAAAAGTTGTTATCGCTTGTGCAAAACGCCCTTGATATTAAAAGCTATGGTTCATTCCAGAGAGTGGTTCGTGCGATATACGGAAAAATCCATAGAGATACAGTTTACAGTGAACTAAACAACGATGTCAAAGTAAAACAAGCTAAAGACTTAGCCAAACACCTTGAAGGTAAAGGGTATCGTGTTGAGGTGTACGATCACGGTAATTGTACAAATTCGGAGGACATCGCCGATTTTTCAGAGGGTAAATGCACCAATAAATCTACTAATGAGATAGAGAGAGAGCATGCCTCTGGAGTTTTCTGTCAAGGCTGTGCATATCATGATGTACAACCCCAAAACATCAAGAACCTCGTAATTCAAAAAGAGGTTTTAGAAAGCAAGCTATCATCAGATTCAATCGATGACATCTTTAGCGGCAGTGCATTAACACCACTTGAAATAGAGCAAACAAAGGGATCAATCAACGATCTGAAAAAAGTTATAAGTCAATATCAGGAGTTTGAATAATGAATCGTATGCAAGTCGAGGCGAGGAATAACATTAAAACTAAAGTCGTATTGATTGAAAAGTGGATAAAGCAAGGCTTACCGCTAGCCCAAGATAGCAATGGCAATGACCTGTATAAAAATGACCTCCCAATATTCTACAAAGATATGCCGAAGTCTATTCCCATGTTTCGTAGATGGTGTGATCCACTTACTGGGGTCACGGGCACCAATGAAAACGCTCTAAATAGCTTTATGTCCGACCTTAAAGGCGGGATGACTAAACTAGAACTTCAAGCGCTTATAGATAAGTTAAAAATTAAACAAGAAGAACAAGAAGTAGCATTTACAAAAAAGGGTTTGGCCTATTGGGAAGATCTTGTAAAGCTAAAGGAAAAGATGATTTCTAGGCAAAATGATGACATCAGTAGCTTGAGTATTGAAGTCAATGACCTAAAGATAGATTTGCAATGTGAAAAAGAAAAAATTAATGACTTAACTGAACAGATGAGCATAGAAATTAACGCCTTAACTGAGCAAAACAAAAAATTAAGGGAGCGACTTGAACGAGCGAGTAGTTTCAAGGTAGTGAAATGAAAAAAAGCAATCAAGACGTAGCAAGAGAAAACGAAAAAAAACTATGTGCTTTCTTTGAGTCTGATGAACCACGACCTATTTGTCATGGGCGACTGAATAAAACTAAATTACTCGAATCTCTCGGCATAGGCTCCAGCGCCAAGACAAATAAAATTACAAAACCGCTGCTAGATGCTGAGAATATTAAAATTGCAGAAAGTAATTCGAAAACAGCGCACAAACGGGCTGCTGAAGGCGAAAGCAGCGACAGGGTAAAGCTTATGCAAAGCCAAATCGAGCAACTTACTAGAAAATTAGCATTAACAGAATCAAAGCTTGATGAGTATCGACGATCGGAAATAGGTGAATCATTCTTAATGAGAACGGGGCGCATGATTCAAATGCGACGCGTCAACCCTAACCAAGCCTCTATTGACTTTGACGAAGATAAATAGTGGAGCAACAATAATGCATCAAGTAGATATGATCCATCCAGGAATACTGTCTCAAGTAGATTCAATTGAGACAATTAAAGGTGAAATTAACAAAATTATTTTTAAGCACAGAGATAGCTATATCCTTAAAATTTTAATTGGCAATGAGATAAAAACACTCACACTTGACTATGGTATTTTACTAGGGTCTGAACTAATACAGGGCGAAGTTATAGAGTGCTCAGGTGAATGGGTGCATTCTCCTTTATATGGCGACCAATTTATAGCAAGTGCCGTGTTGCGTAAAAAAATGGATGAATCCCATTTAATTGTTACTTGGTTAACTAAGAACCGTGCTATTAGAGGGGTCGGGAGCAAAACGGGTACAATACTTATAAAGGAATATGGTGACAAACTGTCAAAAGTATTAGATGAAGGGGACATCTATCAGATAATGGAAGACATCTCATCTTATGGACGCAAGGGAATTAGTTTAGATAAACTAGTTACCTTAGTAACGGCATGGAAACATTACTCTAAAGAGTTAAAGTGTATCGATTACTTGAACCACAAACGACTGCCTTTCAGAGTGGCGTCATTCAGTATGTTAGCGTGGGACGAGCATTGTGAAGATATCCTTGAAGATAACCCTTATGTATTATCATCCTTTATGAGGTTTGATCAATTAGACTCTTTAGTACGGGACCGCTGGGACATATCAGAAGATGATGAACGACGTATAGTAGCTGCGTGCGAAGATATTCTTTATCAAGATTACTCAACAAACGGCAATACAGGCATGTACGTAGAGGAACTGAATCAATTACTGAAAAATAAATGTGGCTTTGGAATAGACAAGATACCAAAACAGCAAGATGCTGTGATTATTACAGAGACAGGCTTTGTACAAGCTGCCGGACAATTGGTCATGGAAACCTTTATCGAGGAAAAACTGAACACGATTAATCGCTCTCAATGTAACAGAACGTTTTTATCGAATACCCTAAGCGATTACCAATCAACTCTAAGTTTTCCGCTACACCCTAAACAAGTGGAGGCTATCGAAAGCTCTGTAGTTAACCCCGTAAGCATCATTAGTGGTGGAGCTGGAACTGGGAAGACAACAGTACTAGAGGGGGCTATAGCTGTTTTTAAGGCTCTTGAACGAGAGGTGGTGCTTTTAGCCCCAACAGGTAAAGCAGCAAATCGAATGTCTGAAGCCACCGGATTGAAAGCAAAAACGGTGTGTAAATTTATTGGTGATGCATCTAAAAACGATGATGAGTACTACCTACAGGGAGGTGTGATTATTGTAGACGAGGTTAGTATGCTTGACCTTCCTTCATGCTACGGCCTACTAAGTAGCCTACCAGACAACGTTAACCTAGTGTTGGTTGGTGACCATCGGCAACTTCCACCAGTAGGCCCTGGATTATTTTTTCATCGATTAATACAGCAGGATTGGGTTGCTCACGTAAAGCTTGTGAAAACTCAAAGGCAAGACGAGCAATCTGTCATTCCGTTGATAACCGACAGTATTCTAGCTTATAAAACCCCGAAAATTCCACCTATGAGCAAGATTATACTTGATGGGTGTGTCTTTAGGGACGAACCAATTTATGATGATACAATTAGCAAAGCCGCGAAGCTATATGCAGCAATACATACAAGGATTGGCAAGGAATTAAATTATGATATGCAATGCATTGCTGGAACGAAGCGTTCTGTTAAAACCTTAAATCAACTTATTCAAAGTGCAGTCAATAAGGAAGTGGATGGGAAAGTAATTCGCCAAAAATCGTGCACCATATATTTACCTGGTGACATGGTTGTATATAATGAGAATGATTATAATAAAAACCTTACCAACGGCTCTATAGGTCGTGTGGTTGATGTATACCCTGATGGGAAGTATTCTGCGGTTAAAGGTGAAGCAGTTCGCTTTGTGATGACTGTGAAATTCGAAGACCTTGAGGATACAACAGACATAACTGATGACGAATTTAATGAAGAACGAATAAGCTTGGCATACGCCATAACAGCGCACAAGTCACAAGGTAGCCAATATCATACAGTCATTATTGCTCTAGACAGTTCTAGATTGATGGATAATGCCTGGATTTATACTTCCATTACTAGAGCTAAGAATGCTTGCTATATCATAGGGGATAGCAAGTTACTGGAGAAGGCTTGCACAACAAAACCTAGTGCATTAAGTCGTAAAATAGGTGTTGAATATGCTTTACGTTAAAGAGGAAACACTCGTCGAAGGCGTAACCATCATGAAGTCAGAGAAAGGATCTAGCACGTTCGCGGTTGCTTATAATGAACAATTTAGGGTTATGCGCGATGTGACCACCACTTTGAATGCTATGTTTAAGGACGGAATTGGGGCAAAAGGTAGAACTAACGATAACAACGCATTAATCGAAATTAAAAAGTTCCTAAGCTTTCTTAAAGGCACATCTATTCGTCTTGTCAACGACGATAAACTAACTAAATATCGTGACCAACGTTTAGTTGAAATTCAAGAGGGCAAACGCTCTAAAGGTGACAATAATATCTCACAAGATAGTGTTAACGTATACCTTAAATACGTATATCAATTCATGGCTAAATATTATGAACTTTACGGTGATCGGACTCCATTACTCATGGGGTGTACCGACAAACACAGGGTAAAAACAGGTATGTTTGACTCTAACAACACAAGACTTTCAAAAACAAAGAGAAAAGAAACAACGTTTTATCCGCTCCTTTTTTCTACCCCAACGCGTTCGCCGACCAATCTAAAAATTACGGACATCCCTACAGAAGCAGACTACATAGAATTAATTACACATATTGCCGACACAGAGAGTACCCCATTCATTAGAGAGCGAAATAAATTAATTATCATGCTGTCTAGATGCTCTTCTATGCGAAGGATCAGCATTGCTTCGTTAAATGCTTCACAATTTGAAGATATAGGTCCAGCGGAAGAAGAAGGGAGTATGCCTGTCACGCCATCCAAGCAAAAATTCTCATACAGTAAAAGTGTAGAAATTGATTACACACTAGCCCTAGATATAAAGAATTACATCGACTTATATCTAAAACCTCATCTAGAAAAGATTGGCAAAAGTCTAAGTTGGTGCGGAGCTTTATTTGTCAATGAAACAGACGGAAAGCGGATGAGACGGGAATACATATCTCAGACTGTTGGCCGCTATTGTACTGAACTAGATTGGCCTAAAGGAAAGAGACTACATGCTTTCAGGCACCTTTTTGCGTCGGAAGAATATGAGAGAGAATATGCACGTCAGTTGAAACTTCAACCCAAAAACCCTCAAGCTGCCGAAAGAGCTACAAAGATTCACCTAAAAGGTAGGTTGAGTCAAAACTCATTGGAAGCTCAAAGTACTTACCTTACGGTGTTGAACTTAAAAAGCTCAAACGAACGTAAGAAGAAACAGCATGAAATTGAAAAATTAAAATCTTACCAGCGTGCTAACGAGCAAAAAAGACTTAAAAAATTAGAGCGTATCATTGAGGAAAACAATATCAATTTAGAAATTGACTTCTAGGAGACAGGCACCGACTCTTCAACTTGCACTGTACAAATATGGTTCTATTTACTTTAAATATTGGTCGAGGTGTAACCATTGAATTGACACTAACTCACTGAAAAATGGTCTATTTCATGACGACAAATCATTGACATCTTAAAAAACAAGCTCATTGTAATGATTGAGCTTAGCCATTGACTGCTTAGATATAACTAAATCCTCAAAACCATCAATTTCTAGTTCTGTATGATTGAATCGGCCAAAGATCCCCATTATTCTGTCATCTGATGGGAGTTGACCCGGATAAGGATCTGTTTCACTATCATCAGTGATTTCATGGTCAGTATTTTCAGGATCTAAAATTGGTTCCTCAATGTTCTCAACTATTGGATCATCTATAGTTTCCATTTCTTCACTTGGATTGTTGGTATCAACTTCAGTTGTTATTTCTTCATCCATCTGTTCAAACTGGACTTGAGATAATCCATCTGGAATATCTTGTGCAACACGAAAAGCATAATCAACAAGTTTAGGCTCCGCAGGCATGAATAAGAAAGCTTCTTGATTTGGTGAGTCGGTGATTCTCAATATCCGGCCTAAGACTTGTCGATAGTACATTTCAGTCTTAACATTAGAGAGGTAACAACATACTTGAAGGCGAGGAATGTTTGTCCCCTCGGATATCATTCCAACACTAATGATCCATTTATCTTGGTTGAATCTAAAAGATTTAATTAAGTCATTAGAGTCACTTTCATTACTGGTAACTACAAGAGCAGTTTCGCCTTTAATTTCTCTTAAAACCCGCTGTATTGCCCAAGCATGTGATATTGAAGAAGCGACGATTAATCCTCCTGCATTATAGTTAACTTGCCGTAATGCACTTAATTTATCATCAGCTCGACGTATCAATTGTTCAATTACCTTTGTATTGGTAACGACCTCAGAATATGAAATGATCGATTGTGATAAAAGATCCAAAAAACTAGTGAAGTGATTCGTTTTATCACCTTCTCTAACTGTGATTTTATCGTTATCTAATGCAATAATTTGAGGAATACGACACACATCGTCACGAATTGCTTCTTTAAGTCCATAAACATAATCACATTGTATTTTTCCTGATTCATTACAGTAATCAGCAAGCACAATAGGTAAACTGTCAGAACGCCACGGTGTACCTGTCATAGCGATTGTATAGAAGGCGCTGTTTTTAATCTTTGTGATGATTTGTTCACCCCAAGCGTTAGCATCTTTAGTATTAGATCCAGCACAATGATGAATTTCATCAAAAATAACGAAAACTCGATACCTATCAAATAATCGCCATACTTTATTGTCTAGTGTGCTTAATCCTTGATAGGTAAATGAGTTTCCCAGTGAACCGATGGTGCCATCAAAGTCTGTTTTAAACTGTTCACTTAAGTCTATACTGAAATCGTGGGCAACAATGGATGAAGGTGAGAAGCATATAACCAAGTCAATCTTATCTTGATCAAATAGTGTTTTAGCTAAAACAGATGCCATAATAGTTTTTCCTGCACCTGGTGTTGCAAGCGCTAGAAAATGTTTTTTCAATTTGTATTTAGAAATTGCGGAATGTATACATTCCGACTGCCAATCTCGTAGTTTCATTAATTAAGTCTCAGTGTTTGATTTTATCAGTTCATTTAAAACACCTATTTTTCCTTTTAAAATATGATTGTTCTCTTGAACGGCCATATAGCGTTGCTTTAAATGTGTATGTAGTTCGGGGTGAATATCTTTAAGCGCGATATATTCTTTAACAGCACCTAAACCTTCAAGAAGATCTGCATTGTATTGCTTTAAGCGAGTGGTCAATGTTTGTTTGTATTTTTTCTCATCAATTTCAGTTATAGGTTCACTTATAGAAAGTGCTAATTTTTTAAAATAATCATATTCAAATAGGTTAGTTTTAATATAACGAGTAACACCTTTTTTGTTTGATGTTTGTTTTTTTAACCAACCTCTTTTTACTAGTTTTAAAAGCGCTTCATATACAAAACGACGTACAGAAGCAGGATCTAATTGCTCATCCCTTTGGATCGCAATATAAGCTGTTCTGATCTCAACAGCAGAGAAGTGGTCAATATTTTTTAAAGTAAGGATATTGCCTATTTGTCTATCAATCATTCACCATTGCTCTATTAAAGAATATAAATGGGGTAAATACCACGCAATGTGGTGTATATACAACGTGGTGTGGAGTATACCCTATACATTTAGGCTAAACAACGTGGGATCATATACCCTTTAATCTAAAGGGTGACGACAGTGAGTGAAGAGAATACAGAAGATGACTTAGCGCTTCTTTTTGGCCGATATATAAAAGCGGCAAGAGTTAAAAGAAACATAAAACAAGAAGAACTTTGTGCAAGTGCAAATTTTGATAGAAGCTATTTAAGTAAAATAGAAAGTGGATCTTATAAGATCACATTGTCAAAAGTTTACGCGTTAGCCGCAGCACTCGAATGTCCGCTTTCAGAGATATTGCCCGAAATTAACGGCGTAAAAATAAATTAGTCTTAAATACTTACTAAATTTCACTTCAAAATAATTATCCCTCCCTATTGGCTATCTGACGATGACTGAGCTTACAGCCGTATTTTAGTCTTAAAATCTCTTTAAGTTTACGCTTTGTGGCACATAGTGCCACAGGAAATATGCCATAGATTGAACCAAACACTTGCCTTAAATTGTCTGTTTAGAACCTTCATTATCAAATACAATTGTAAATTAAACCTGAAGTAGACTCAAAATTGACAAATTTATTAGGCTACTGAACGTACACTTTAGGCATAGTCAAAGTGTACGTTCATCATTAATTGCTATTGTGTTCATTTTAAGTTGATTTTAATTAAGTGTACGTATATTGTTGTGACATCTAAGACTTAAAGTGAACACTTTCAAAGGAATAAATATGAGTGGTAAACAAATCGGGTATATTCGTGTTTCGACAATCGAACAAAACACGGAACGACAATTAAATAAAATTCCATTAGATGAAACATTCACTGACAAGTGTAGTGGTAAAGATACAAATCGACCTGCTCTGAAGGAATTGATAAAATTTGTAAGAAAGGACGATACTGTTCATGTGCATGATATCAGCCGAATGGCTCGCAATACCGAAAACCTTCTCACACTAGTTAAAGCGTTAACAGAAAAGGGAGTTAAGCTGATATTTCATAAAGAGTCTTTAACTTTCACTGGTGATGATAATCCAATGCAAGAACTCATGTTGACTATGTTAGGGGGGATCTATCAATTTGAGCGCTCTATGATGCTTGAACGTCAACGTGAAGGTATAGCGATTGCCAAGCTGAAAGGGAAATATAAAGGCAAACCAGTCAATATTGAATTAAATGAAAATATCTGCGCACTTTCAAAATTAGGCACTAATAAATCTCAAATAGCTAAACAGCTCAATTGTTCTCGCACAACTGTTTACAAAGCTCTATCATCTTAATCCATAGAGTCTCAAAAGTGCGCAAAGGGGAACTTAGCTATCGGTTGTTCCTAATGTCAACTGATAGCCCAGACTAATGGAATGGTCGCCCCTACTCAAAACGGCATCTATGTGCCAAAGTGTGGAGAGTGATAATTCACACAGCAAGAGAGGCGACCACTATGAATATTAGTACAGTTGGCATTGATCTAGCAAAAAACGTTTTCCAAATTCATGGAGCTAGCGAACGAGGAAAGAAATTGTGGAACAAGCAATTACAACGCAAACAAGTGTTAAAATTCTTCACTAGGCTACCTCCATGTTTGATTGGTATGGAAGCTTGCGGTAGCGCACATTTTTGGG
>MAAB01007684.1_pt1 | contig 12729 bp, 8 predicted proteins | sample 1115991 | NCBI WGS metagenome assembly MAAB01 (sample SAMN04961124, study PRJNA320927) | seawater metagenome | isolation source: sample BD02T18 sea water enriched with oil for 18 days | place: USA:Gulf of Mexico | collected 2013-07-27
TGGCGATCTGGATTGCCTTAATAATGTGGTTGTTACCTCTAATTGCCGTGATGATGACATCGGCACGTTCTGTCGCAGACATTAATATGGGGAATTACTGGGGCATCCCAGAGCAGTGGATGATACTGGAAAACTATACCCAGGTTTTTACAGCGACTCCCATGGCGCGTTATTTATTAAACTCGGTATTAATCACTGTGCCCGCCGTAATAGGCGCGGTTGCCTTGTCGACGTTAGCAGGGTATGCCCTGGCTAAGTTTAAGTTCAGAGGTAATGTTCTGCTTTTTGCTGCCTTTATTGGTGGTAACTTTGTTCCTTTTCAGATCTTGATGATACCTGTACGTGACCTAACCATTTCTATGGGCTTGTATGATACCGCCACAGGTTTGATCTTATTTCATATCGCCTTTCAAACTGGGTTCTGCACCCTCTTTATGCGCAACTTTATTATTGGTTTGCCCGATGAGTTGATTGAAGCGGCACGGGTTGAAGGTGTCAGTGAGTTGAAAATTTTCTGGTATGTGGTGCTACCTCTGGTGCGTCCTGCTATTGCCGCCTTGTCGGTTCTCATTTTCACCTTTATTTGGAATGATTATTTCTGGGCGCTTATTTTGGTGCAAAGTGATGAAGTTCGACCTGTCACTGCGGGTATCAGTGCCCTTATGGGTCAATGGTTAGCTTCATGGCAGTTGATTTCAGCGGGCTCAATTATCGCCGCTTTACCACCTGTTATTCTTTTCTTTGCCATGCAGAAGCACTTTATCGCAGGCCTGACATTGGGCGCGACGAAAGGTTAATTGCATGACGATGAAGCAGATAATGAAAACCCAAGAGGGTTATCTTAGGCAAGATGACGGGGCTAAAACTCTGATTGTTTTTTGCCCTTCGGATGCTGCCCCAAAGTTAATTTACTTTGGCTCTAGCCTACCCTTATTGACGGATCTGTCTGCATTAAGCTTAAGTCAGCAGGGCAGTATTCCTCAGGCAATGTTGGATCAGCCTGCGCCATTGAGCTTATTACCGGAAGCTGGGTTAGGCTGGTTAGGCTCCCCTGCAATGGAATTACAAGCAATAGATAGACCTGCTTGGGCAGCGAGATTTAAGCGTGAAGAGATTCTGATTACTGAAAATAGCTTCAAGATTTTTCTATCGGATGATGTGGCTGCAATCAGTGTGTGTTTGATGATAGGCCTTACGCCAGAAGGCGTGCTCAAACAAAGCTTAACCTTGAGCAATTTAGGTGAGGCAGAGTTAGCAGTTCATCGTCTGGCAACAACCTTGCCTGTACCTGCTCATTTTACTAAACGTATGAGCTTTTATGGTCGCTGGTGCCAGGAATTTCAAACGCAAATAACGCCTTGGTTTGATACCTGGTTGCAAGAAAATCGTGCGGGACGAAATTCCCATGCAAACTTTCCGGGTTTTATCCTTGGTGATGAATTTTTCTCTGAACATTTTGGAGAGGTTTTTGGTGTGCATCTCGCTTTTAGTGGTAATCATAGATTAAAAGCCGATTACACAATGGAAGGCCATCGATATGTACAGGCTGAAGCTCTGTACCTAGCGGGTGAAATCAAGCTTAAAAAAGGGGAATCCCTGACCACGCCTAATCTTTTGGTTAGCCACAGTGACGCGGGCTTGAATCAGATGAGTCAGACGTTTCATCAACATGCTCGTGGCATTTTGAAATTAGATAAGCCAAGACTTGTGCATCTCAATACTTGGGAAGCCTTTTATTTTGACCATGATATGACACAGCTAAAAGCCTTAGCAGATGCGGCAGCAGAGGTGGGTGTTGAGCGTTATATTCTAGATGATGGTTGGTTTAAAGGTCGAGATGGTGAAACCCGTGCCCTTGGTGATTGGTTTGTTGACCAAACAAAGTATCCAGAGGGGCTGACGCCTCTGATTGATCATGTTAATGGTTTAGGAATGGAATTTGGACTCTGGTTTGAACCAGAAATGCTCAATCCTGACTCAGACTTGTATCGTGCCCACCCTGACTGGGCGTTACAGCTTGCTGACTATCCAGCGGTTTTTGGGCGTAATCAATTAGTGCTCGATCTATCAAACCCAGCGGCTTATCAATATATACGAGAACGATTATTTAGCGTATTAGGTGCCCATAACATTGTTTATGTTAAATGGGATATGAATCGAGACTACAGTCAGCCTGGCACAGATAGGATGCCCAAGGCTCACGCTCAAGTGCAGGCTTTGTATCTATTGCTGGCTGAGTTAAATGCCGCCTTTCCTGAGGTGGAATTTGAATCCTGTTCGTCTGGTGGTGCCAGAGTTGATTTTGGAATCATGGCATTTTGTAAGCGTTTTTGGGCTTCAGATTGTAATGATGCCCTTGAAAGGCAGAGCATTCAAAAAGGCTTTAGTTACTTTTTTCCGCCAGAGGTGATGGGGTCACATATTGGGCCAGATAAAAGTCATACCACAAGCCGAGTTCATGACGTGGATTTCAGAGCGGGAACGGCTTTATTGGGACATCTGGGTATTGAATGGAATTTACTTGATGCTAACGATGGACAAAAAGCCCGTATTTCTCGCTGGATTGAACACTACAAGAACCTGCGTCATATCCTACATACAGGTAATAACTGGCGCTTACCTAGTGCCGACGCTTGTGCACAAGCGAGTTGGGCATTAAGCCAAGACCAAACACAAGGCGTACTTGTGTATTGCCAAATGACCATGCCAAAACAAGCTCAGTCATTAGCGCTTAAACTACCGAATTTATTGCCTGAACAAGATTACCGAATCAAGGTATTAGAGCATAGCCCCATTCCAGGACATTTAATGAAGTCCATGCCAATGTGGTGGTCTCAAACCTTAGTTCTTAATGGTGCCAGCTTATCCAAGCTTGGACTCCAACTACCTATTTTAGATCCAGAATCCCTACTATTGCTGGCGATAGAAGCCTGCTGATAAGCAGCTTTACGCGAACGAGGAAGTATCAAATGACCGATAAAAAAGACCCAAGCAAAACCGACAAAATAGATTTGGTAAACCTTGACGAAACAGGGGTAGAAAACAAAAAACTACGTAGTCAGCAATGGTATGGCAAGTTAGATAAAGATGGTTTTATTCATCGTAGTTGGATGAAAAACCAAGGTTTACCAGACCATAGTTTTGATGGTCGTCCCATTATTGGCATTTGTAATTCATGGAGTGAACTAACCCCGTGTAACGCTCATTTACGTGAACTAGCAGAATACGTAAAACGCGGTGTCTGGGAAGCCGGTGGCGTACCGTTAGAATTTCCTGTGATGTCTTTGGGCGAAACCCAAATGAAACCCACAGCCATGTTATTTCGCAACCTAATGAGTATGGATGTGGAAGAGTCAATGCGCGCTTATGGCATGGATGGTGTGGTGTTATTGGGGGGGTGTGATAAGACCACACCAGCACAATTAATGGGTGCCTGCTCGGTCGATTTACCCACTATAGTAGTGTCATCTGGGCCTATGTTGAACGGTAAATATCGTGGTAAAGATATAGGTTCAGGGACCGATGTTTGGAAGTTTAGTGAGGCGGTTCGTGGTGGTCATATGAGTCTGGATGAGTTTATGCGAGCAGAGTCTGGCATGTCTCGTTCACGGGGAACTTGTATGACCATGGGGACCGCTTCCACTATGTCGTGTTTGGTTGAAGCCATGGGAATGTCATTACCTGAAAATGGTACCTTGCCTGCGGTTGATGCGAGACGCCAAGCCTTATCTCACTTAACAGGCCGACGCATTGTTGAGATGGTGAAAGAAGACTTAAAGCCATCGGATATCTTGACCAAAGCAGCGTTTGAAAATGCCATTCGTGCCAACGCAGCTATCGGCGGTTCGACTAATGCTGTGGTGCATTTATTAGCGATTGCCGGCCGTGTTGGAGTCGACCTAAGTTTAGAAGATTGGGACCGTATCGGCGCTGAAATCCCTTGTTTAGTTAATTTAATGCCTGCGGGTCAATACCTGATGGAAGACTTCCATTATGCCGGTGGATTTCCCGGATTAATTGAGCGTATGCGACACCTTTTTGATATGGAAACTAAGTCAGTAACAGGCGTTACCTTAGGTGAGTCTATGGCAGGTGCTGAATGCTTTAATGATGATGTGATTCTACCACTTGATAAACCTCTTCGAGAAAAGGCGGGTATTGCCGTATTGCGCGGTAACCTTTCTCCTTTAGGTGCCATCATAAAACCCAGCGCCGCTACCCCGTCTTTGTTACAGCATAAAGGTAAAGCCGTGGTATTTGAGAATATCGAAGACTATAAGGCCCGCATTGATGACCCAGAGCTTGAGATAGATGCTAATTCAATCATGGTGTTAAAAGGCTGTGGACCAAAGGGATATCCCGGTATGCCTGAGGTCGGCAATATGGCGTTACCGAGTAAGTTACTAGAGCAAGGTGTGACTGACATGGTACGCATAAGTGACGCTCGAATGAGTGGTACCGCCTTTGGCACTGTGGTGTTACATGTGGCACCGGAATCGACTATCGGCGGCCCTCTTGCTCTGGTTGAAAATGGTGATGAAATTACCCTAGATGTAGCCGGACGTGGTTTGCATTTACATGTCTCTACTGAAGTAATGTTAAAACGAAAAATGCAGTGGTCAGCTGAAGAAAGTGAGTATCAGCGGGGTTATGCCAAGTTATACATAGATCATGTACTGCAAGCGGACCAAGGCGCAGATCTTGACTTTTTAGTAGGTAAAAGTGGTTCAACTGTGAAAAGGGAGTCTCACTAATGTTGTCACAAAATGAAAATCGAAATAGTACGTCTTACCCTAGTTTAAATGGCCGTCACGCTCTAGTTACAGGAGGGGCATCCGGCATAGGTGAGGCATTAGTTCGAGCCTTAGCGCTACAGGGCTGTGCTGTCAGTTTTTTCGATATTGATTCGGATTCGGGTGAGGCATTGGCTCAGGACTTAAATAGTTTGGGTTTTAAAGCGCATTTTGATCAAGTGGACTTAACCGATATTGCACTCTTAAAAAAGGCGATTGAAAGACGCTTAAAGGATTGGGGGGCGATTCGTATTCTGGTGAATAACGCGGCTAATGATCAGAGACACACCTTGTCCGAATTGACATCAGATGCGTTTGATTTATGCATGTCGGTAAATTTAAAGCACCATTTTTTTGCCGCCCAAACGATAGCACCATCAATGGGGGAAGCGGGCGGCGGCAGCATTATCAATATGAGTTCAAACTCTTGGATGCTAGGCCTAAGTGGTTATCCGGGTTATGTCACAGCGAAAGCGGGTATATCCGGCTTAAGTAAGGCCCTTGCCCGTGAATTAGGCGCCACTAAAGTAAGGGTCAATACAGTATTACCAGGCTGGGTCATGACGGAAAAGCAAAAGGCACTCTGGTTAACGCCCGAGGCGGAAATAGAGCTAATGCAGCAACAAGCCCTACAAGAAAAAATTGAGCCAGAAGATGTGGCCGACCTTGTTCTCTTTTTAGCCGCTGATGATAGCCGCATGATTACCGGTCAAAGCTTGGTGGTTGATGGTGGGCGTTTATGAAACAAGCGTCACAGCCTAAGCTAGATAATCTTTGTATCGCGGTCGATTGGGGTACCTCAAATTTACGGGCTTATTTATTGGATAATACCGGCAAGGCCATCGCTCAAAAAGAAAGTAACAAGGGCATATTGAATGTGGTGCCGGAGCAATTTGAAACTGTACTTAAACATCTAGTGGGTGACTGGTTAACGCCAGGCTTACCCATCTTGATGGCGGGTATGGTGGGCAGCCGAACTGGCTGGTTAGAAGTCGAGTATCAAACTTGTCCTTTAGCTTTAGATTCACTAGGCGAAAAACTGCATTGGTTGGAAACCAGCCTATCTTGCCCTGTTGCCATAGTACCTGGCCTACAGGGGCGTGGCGTGAGTGGTTGTAATGACATTATGCGGGGTGAGGAAACTCAGCTATTAGGAGTGTTGGACTGGCTCAAAAGCCATCACTCAGATGAAAATGTACTGTGCTGTATGCCAGGAACCCATTGCAAATGGGTTCGAATTGAAGAGGGACAGATACATCAATTCTCGACCACATTTTCAGGCGAGCTCTTTGCCAATATTAATCGTGACTCTAGCCTCGTTCGGGGCCTACCCAGTTCTGACATTATTGATGCTGAAGCCTTTAAATTAGGCCTGAATACAAGCCAAACTCAAGGTGGTTTATTGCATCACTTGTTCAGTGCACGCAGTAACTATATTAGCCATGAACTGGTACCGACTCAGGTGCGCGATTATCTCTCAGGTGTGGTTATTGGGCATGATGTGAAAGACATGTTAGCGGTCATTTCAAAGCAGAAAGAAGCAGTCAAAAAAGCCGAAAAAATACATCTTATTGGTAGTGCTGGTCTATGTGGGCGTTATGCCTTGGCGTTGGATTTGATGGGGGTTGATCACCTATTTATTGAAGCGGCTGAGGCCAGTGTACGTGGGCTCAAACGTCTAGCTGAACAGAATAAAGCACGTTTTAACGCGTTTAATCAAAACCTTAAAAACTCAAATGGAGAGCTGTCTAAATGAATGATTTTCCGACTTTAATGGCACAACTGCCTATGGTGGCTATCCTTCGAGGAATTAAACCAGAAGAAGTATTAGCCCATGGTGAGGCTTTAATTGATGCGGGATTTAGTATTTTAGAAGTTCCTTTGAACTCTCCTGAACCCTTTAAAAGCATTGCTTTGTTACAGCAAAAATTTGGTGATAGAGCCCTGATAGGGGCAGGCACAGTCATGCGTAAAGACCAAGTTGAGCAACTGGCCGAGTTAGGCGCGGGTCTAATGGTTTGTCCACATACGGATGTCGATTTAATTAAAGCGGCTAAAGCCGCTGGGCTTTATGCTTTTCCTGGCTTTTTTACGGCCAGTGAAGCATTCGCAGCCCTAGAAGCTGGGGCGGATGGACTTAAATTATTTCCGGCGGAGGCGATGACATCAGCTAAAGTGATTTCTGCATTAGGCGCTGTGATTCCCAAAAGTGTGCGTATTTGTCCTGTTGGTGGTGTGACCCCGGATAATATGGCGACTTATATTGATGCGGGGGCACAAGGTTTTGGTCTTGGCTCTGCTCTATACAAAGCCGGTCAGAGTGTTTCGTTAACTCAGAAAAATGCGAAAGCTTTTGTCGCAGGCTGGCACACAATATGTGAGGCTCAAAACTAATGTTATCTATGACAAGTGTGAGTGCTAAGCAGCATCAATTGGCGGAAGGGCCATTTTGGTGTCAACGAACGAATGGCTTGTATTGGGTCGACATTTCCGCGCAGGAAGTTTGGTATTGGCATCAGGCCAGTGGTCAACGTAAAAGCTGGTCATTTGATAAAAAAGTTTCCGCTGTCTTTACCACTCAAAGCTATCGATTATTACTCTGTATGGCCGATGGTGTTGCCTATTTTGACCCTGAAACACACGTGCTTGAATACCTTTGCCATCTAGATGAAGACAGACCTAATAACCGCCTAAATGATGCTAAATGTGATCAGCATGGCATCTTATATGTGGGCTCGATGGATGATAATGAGCAAGCAAAAAGCGGGCGTTTATGGAGAGTGGATGCTGATGGTGAGAGCTGTTGTTTATTAGATAATATTGGCATTTCTAATACCTTGGCCTGGGACTATTCACGTAATCGGTTTTATTTTGCCGACTCTATGGCGGGGCAAATACACGCTTTTCCTTGGCCTGACTTCAAAGATGTTAGGCAGACTTTAGCATTTGCACAGACCCCTGAAGGTGTTGGTCCAGATGGCTCGTGTTTAGATTCAAACGGCAACCTTTGGAATGCTATGTGGGGAGCGGGTTGTGTGGTTTGTTATAACCCTGAAGGTGTGGTTATTCATGTACTTAAACTGCCTTTCAAGTGTCCAACTAGTTGCGCTTTTGGCGGTAAGGATGGTGCCACCTTATTCATCACCTCCGCCTGTATTGGTGAAAGTGATGCCAGCGCTAAACCGTTTGCGGGTCAGGTTGTGGCAATTGATCTGTATAAAACTCTCGGTATTCGAGCTAAAGGCGCTGCAAGTCAAGCGTTCGCAGGAGCATAAAATATGAAACTAGGTGTTTGTTATTACCCTGAGCACTGGCCCAAGTCACGCTGGCAAGCCGATGTTGATGCCATGGTTGAAATCGGCATTGAGTATGTGCGCATTGGTGAGTTTAGTTGGAGCCGTCTGGAACGTGTTGATGGTGAGCTAACCTGGGACTGGTTAGATGACGCTTTAGCTGTGTTGCACAATGCTGGATTAAAAGTGATCTTAGGAACTCCAACGGCCACACCACCCAAGTGGCTGGTGGATAAACATCCTTCCATGTTGGCTTATGACGAATCCGGTCAGGTGAGAGGTTTTGGTTCGCGTCGTCATTATAGTTTTGCCAGCCTAGAATACCGTCAGGAATGCCAGCGTATTGTGACCCTTATGGGCCAAAGGTACGGTCAACACCCTGCAATAGTGGCTTGGCAAACAGATAATGAGTATGGCTGCCATGATACGATTTTGAGTTATGGCGAAGTGGACCTTATTGCTTTTAAGGTTTGGCTAAAAGAGAAGTACAAGACGATAGATGATTTGAATCTGGCTTGGGGCAATATCTTTTGGAGCATGGAATACAATACGTTTGATGACATAGAGTTGCCCAACTTAACCGTCACAGAAGCTAACCCATCACATAGGTTGGACTTTCATCGCTGCTGTTCTGATCAAGTCGTTGCCTATAACAAGCTGCAAGCTGACATTTTACGTGAGTATGCCGCTGGACGAGATCTTGTACATAATTACATGGGATTTTTTACCGCATTTGATCATCATAAAGTAGGACAAGATTTAGATGTGGCCAGTTGGGACACCTACCCACTGGGATTCTTAGATCAAGAAGCCATTTACACGGACCAAGAAAAACACGATTACCTACGTACAGGGCACCCTGATTTTGGTGGTTTTCACCATGATTTATACCGTGGCTGTGGTAAAGGCCGTTTGTGGATAATGGAGCAGCAACCTGGCCCTGTTAATTGGGCACCACATAACCCTTCCCCTGCTGATGGTGCGGTACGACTCTGGACTTGGGAGGCCTTTTCTCATGGTGCTGAACTGGTTTCCTATTTCCGTTGGCGACAAGCCCCGTTTGCCCAAGAGCAAATGCATTCTGGTTTATTAAGACCTGATGGCAGTAAGGCCGAAGCGGCGTTTGATGCAAAAAAAGTCAGTGAAGAGGTGAATTATCTAGTCCAAAAACTGGGTTTAGATAAAGACGAATTAAATGCTTTATCAAGTACTGGCAATGTCGCTCTTATGTTTGATTATGATGCCTGTTGGGCGTTAGACATTCAGCCTCAATCGAAAGCCTATCAGTATTTGTTCTGGTGTTATCGACTTTATGAAGCGCTACGAGAGTTGGGTTTGAGTATAGATATTATCTCTCCAACGAGTGATTTATCCCCTTATAAAATGCTGGTGCTACCCGCTCAAGTTGTCATCAATGATGATTTGCTAAAGGCCTTGAATTCTTTTGAAGGTGTACTGCTAGCAGGGCCACGAAGTGGCAGTAAAACAGCAGATTATCAAATACCAGAAAACCTTGCGCCCGGTAAGTTACAGCAGCTAATGGCGCTCAAGGTAGAGCGTGTTGATGCCTTACCTGAACATACTCAGCCCAATGTTAATGGGGTGTGGGGACAAGGCAAATTGAAGCATTGGCATGAACAAATAGGGACTCACTTACCCAGTTTGTTACAGGATGAAAAGGGGATGCCTGTTCTTGTCGGGGAAGGTAAACGATTTTATCTTGCTGCTTGTTTAGAGACAAATTTATTAAAAATGTGCCTAGAGAAATTGGCGGAGATAGCTGAGGTTCCAACCTTTTATTTACCAAAAGGCATCAGGGTGAGAACCCGAGGAAAGCTGATATTTGTTTTCAATTATGGCCAAAGCGCTGCTCATTATGCCCCGTTAAATGCTGATTGCGTCATTGGAAAAACCTGCATTGAACCTGCAGGTGTGAGTATTTGGGTGAAATCATAAAAAACGATCAAATAACAAACTGAAACAGGGTTTCATTTATTGACTAGATAGAGAAATTGCTTAATACTGAAACTTCGTTCCGATTTATAAAAATAATAGTGAGGATCTTCTCAACATGCATACCTTTAAGTCTTTAATCGCTAGTACGACCTTGGCCGCCGCTATGATGTCTGTGCAAGCGGGTACACTCGTAATTAATTCAGATCAAGCTGACCCTGCTCCGAAAAAAGCGTTTGCCGAAATCGTTGATAAATTTTCTGCTGAAAACCCTGATGTAGAAATTAAGTACAATCTATATGATAAAGAAGGTTATAAAACGGCAATACGAAACTGGCTAGCAACGTCACCACCTGATTTAGTTTTTTGGTATGCAGGTAATCGCATGAAAACTTTTGTAGAACGTGGCATGTTTGAAGATGTTAGTGATATCTGGGATAGTGAAAATTTACACTCAAGCATGAGTACCGCGGAAGCGGCAATGACAATTGATGATAAACAATGGGGTGTTCCTTATACGTATTACCAATGGGGTGTTTACTATCGTAAGGACATTTTTGAAGAGAAAGGTTTAAGTGAACCAAAAACCTGGGATGAGTTTTTATCTGTTTCTGCCAAACTCAAAGCCGATAAAATTGCACCTATCGCCATTGGAACCAAATACCTTTGGACGGCTGCTGGTTGGTTCGATTATTTGAATATGCGTACCAATGGTTTGCAATTCCATATTGATTTAATGGAAGGCAAAATTGCTTACACTGATGAGCGTGTTCGTAATACCTTTGAAAACTGGAAACAATTAGTGGAACCCGGTTACTTCTTAGAAAACCATGCCTCTTATTCTTGGCAAGAAGCGCAACCGTTTATGTATAACGGCAAAGCGGCTATGTATTTGATAGGTAACTTTATCACGCCAAACTTCCCGGCTGAGCTTGATGGAAAAATGGGGTTCTTCCAGTTCCCTCAAATAGACGCAAGTGTACCTATGGCTGAAGATGCGCCTATGGATACCATTCATATTCCAAGTAAAGCTAAAAACAAAGAAGACGCACGTCGGTTCTTGAAGTTTATGGCTCGTGCAGATAACCAAACCTTGGTAAATGCTGCTTTATTGCAAATCTCACCTCATAAAGACGCTAAAGCGGCTGATAACTATTTCTTGAATAAAGGGGTCACCATGTTAGCAAATGCGGCAGGTACAGCTCAGTTCTATGATAGAGATACGGCACCCAGTATGGCGAAAGAAGGTATGAAGGGTTTCCAAGAGTTTATGGTAAAACCTGAGCGCCTTGATGCCATCTTAAAGCGCCTTGAAAAAGTGCGTAAGCGCACATTTAAAGTAAAATAAACCAATCGCTAAAAATAAAAAAGCAGTGCTCATTTGGTACTGCTTTTTTAAATTAATTATTAATTACTGTATTTAATTCATTGTTAAGACTGCAAAAATGAATTTTTTTTAATAAAAAGCACGTTATCTCAATAAATTACGGATTAATACAAAATAAGCGTAGTTGAAATCGCTGTTTTGATAAATACTTATAGCCAGCTTAAATATAAGGTTATAGTTATGAAAAAGCGTGCGTTGTTGATATTCTCGCTTATCTTTTGTGGTCTGTCTTTTTCAGTAAATAGCATCTCTGCTACGTTGGTTTTTTCTTCGAATCTTCCTGATATTTTAATTGCACCTGAAAAACCCAATTTAAGTCGCTTATCTGGCTTTATAAACCAACTCAAACAAGATCAAGATGATCAAGTTTTGTTTATTCATGGTGGCGACAGCTTATTTCCAAATGCCTTATCAAACTATGATTCTGGTGCCCATATGATTGATGTGCTTAATCATATGCCGGTTGATTTATTTGCGGTAAATCAAAGAGAATTTGCCAATGGTATAGATCAACTTACTCTGCGCTCAAATGAAGCCAGTTTTCCCATGGTGTTATCTAATATTCAAGATATTCGCACAAATACAGATGTTGAAGGCCTTTTATCAAGCTATATTTTAACGGCTGACGATGTCTCTTTGGGTTTTATTACCATACTAGATAGCTCGATTAACCAAACCTATCTTCAGGGTGAAGTCGCGGTTGATGATGTTGCTCAATCCATTCCACGCTTGATTCAAGATTTAAGAAATAGTGGGGCGGATAAAGTCATTCTTATTACTGAAAATGATGTAATTGAAACGGTTACAAACGATATATTTGTTAATCTGGATCTGATCCTGATCGCCAAAGAAGGGGATGATTATGTGGATAAAGCTACAAAGCCGATGCGAGTATATAGTGGAGGACATGATGGTGACCTTGCCATCATTCATTTTGCCGATAAGAATGCCCAAGCAAATATTAAAATAGCGAGTTACAGAGACAGTAAAGAAAGCGAAGTTGTTTATAAAACTATTCAGCGTTATGTCGATAGACTTAATATTATTTTAGAATATGAACTAGCTGTATTAGTTTCACCACTAAACTCATTACGTTCTAATATCCGTACTCAAGAAACTGCGATTGGAAATTTGTTCGCAGATAGTATGCGAGACTATTCTAAAGCAGAACTGGCCGTTATTAACAGTGGTAGCATTCGGGGCTATCAAGAGTATCAAGTCGGACAAATGATAAAACGCGCTAATATTAATCGAGAGTTACCATTTGGTGATCATATTCACACGATTGAGGTAAATGCGAGTG
>MAAB01039169.1_pt1 | contig 12721 bp, 15 predicted proteins | sample 1115991 | NCBI WGS metagenome assembly MAAB01 (sample SAMN04961124, study PRJNA320927) | seawater metagenome | isolation source: sample BD02T18 sea water enriched with oil for 18 days | place: USA:Gulf of Mexico | collected 2013-07-27
TTCATTTGCGCTATGCGTTTTAAATCAAATTCAAAACCATCGATATTAACCCCCTCCAATCCCATTAGAGGACGACGCATAATCACTTCATAGTCACCCGGCTCAAGCTCAAACCAGGTATAACCATTAGCCACGATATTAAAAACGCGCTCGTCATCCAAGTAAAAAGTAGGCGCTTCAACTTCATCGGCCGCCCATTGACTGTTGGGACGGTACACATACAACAATGCCTTAGATTCATAGTCCCAACGATTGGCCACTTGCTTGTATTCTTTACCCGATACAGTGTGAATAAAGGCACCAAAATTATGACCAATGGATTGATATATTGTGATGCAGCCAGAGGTTGAAATCAGTACGATCGTCACAAAAAAACTGAGTATTATTTTTATCATTTTAGACTCAATGTATTATCAGCAATATGCTGATGGTGCTTTCCAAATGTTACCTTATGATGCCATACTTACAAAAAATAACAAAACTACGCTACTGGATTTTACACATCATGGAACGTTTCGCTTTAAGCTTAGGAAAGTTAGCCGCCATCTTAACGGGCATAATTGCCACACTCGTTGTTTTACCCTTTGCACTAGCAGACGAGAATGTGCCTTTAGGTGAAGATTATTATGGTAATAATATCGACGCTGCGATTTTGGAAGCCAACCAAAACAAGCGTACCGTTAACTACACCAACAAATATTGGTACAACCGAACCACATCAAAATCTTTTGAATTGCCCAACCTTGCTAAAGATGAACTGGAAAAAGAAAGTTTACCTGGCGCCTTAGGGGCCACTGCGGCAGGCGATGGAAATGCGTCAGCATCACTAGATCCTACTGAAAATGATCAAATGGGCTTAGTGCAAAAAAATAACTCACAATCACAAGACCAACAGATTTCTAATAATACTAATAGAAGCACTAATACAAGCAATCCCGTTATTGAGCCAACCCCTATCCCCATCGCTAACATTTCAGCCATGCATACTCGTGGCGATAGGGTGAGTACACGAGATATTAGTGCATCCTCTATATTAATAAGTACACCTAGACCTTGATAGCAGCATCATTTTTATGAAAAAAATAATTATTTGTATAAGCATTTATGCCTCGTCTTTTACAGCTTTCAGCATTGAAGCTATGGACGGCTATTACTCAAATGATTTATTGGGAGCTGTAGATGAAGCCCGCGAAAAACCTCATCACTATGATTACAGCAATACTTATCGGTATAAACGTACCACCGCTCAAAGCATTAACTTAAATAGAATTGATTTAGACGAGTTAGAAAATACGCGCTTAGATATTACGGCTACCCAAGTTGAAGGCAGCAATGAAGATATTTTAGAGCTTCATCAAAATACTGAATTAGCTCAAGGTGAACAGCCGCTAAAATTGAATAACAGCCAAACCTATAAATCTTTTACGAGTACACAATTTATATTACAAAACACAGGGGTGGCTCAATCAACCAATGGCGCCACTTCAAGCTCAGGAATTTCAAATCAAAGTACGCTGATCGCGACCCCTCGCCCTTAACTATTTTCGTTACGAAAATATATCAATTCTGTTTCATAATGACTTCGCTAACCAGGCTCTCGCTTTTTCGGCACGAGCTTGACGCGCCTTATTGGCCAGCGAAAACAGTTTTTTATCTCGTAACCAGCCCTCTTTAAAAGCTTGTGGCAATAATTCAAAGCTTTCTTCAAATTCTGAAATAATCATTTCGAAATTTTTAAAAGCTTGGGCCAAATGTAAATGCTGCCAAGGTTCATCCTGTAATTTTTGCGATATCAACGCTGAGATCAACAAGATGCATTGTTCAGGTACTTTACTAGGTAACCGATTACGCACAGAGATACTTAAAATCAAAGCCACAAAAGACATTAAAACGTGAATATCTTCTAAGTAACGAAAGCGCTTACTGTAATCCGTATGACCATCACCTGGCAATACCACACCCTGAGCGCCCTCTAACTGCATGCTTGCGTGAGGGACATCGGGTACCAACTTCATATTTTCCAGTCCCTGAATTTGAATACCCTGAGTAGACTGTTGCAACAATACCGCTTTTAACGTTGGGTGATTAACCTGGTTTTCTTGAGGGTCATCGGCTTTGGCTACTACAATTAATTGCTGAGCTTGCTCCCCCATAGTGACAAAACTTTTATGGCCCGTCACCACGCCATCATCGGTCACTTGAGTTGTTAGTTGCTTGGGGTGATTGCCCTTAACTTCGGTCACGCACATGGCCGCCCATTGTTGCGGGTTAAGGTTAGGCAGCAATGCTTGTAGGGCACTTCGGTAGGCTATTGAAAATGCCTGCCCTATGGACGTGGCACGCAAACTAATCGATAGAGTACTTTGTAAACTGTTTACTTTATCGTGTGCTAAGGCAGCTTGAGAAAACTCACTAACACTTTCAAATTGAGGCTGTTTTAACTGGGTTTGTATAATGCGGTACATTGCGTATCTCTAAATAATGGGCGCTATTTGACTGCTGGCAATGATACTGCAGAAGATACTTGGGCCTTTTTCAACGCCTTTAACTCTTTATCAATAGCACTAATACGCTTCATAAGCCTTAAGCGCGTGGCATCCATGGCATCTATGCCTTTACCATGTTCATTAAGTGTTTTTTGCAAATTTTTGGGGACTGCATTTTTCGTTTGTTGAGAGTTTTTGGCCATTTTCGCAATAGAGCCTTTAATATCTGCCATGTCGGTTTTAAGCTTAGCCGTAACCTTAGTCGACTCTTGATTATTGTTGGCCAATTTTTTCAATAAAGCCTTTTCTTGCTTGTTTAACTCTTTATTCAGTAGGTCTAGCTTCCCACTGTATTTCGTTACTTGTTTACTTTGGTCATCTAAACGCTCTTTATTTTTAGCAATTCTATTTTTATTGCGTTTATTGGCCACATCCCATAATTTTCTAATTTCATGACTTTGATCTTTCACCAGTATACGCACTGAATCTAGCGATAAATCCGATTGCTCTCCAGTATTAATAAGCTTTTTCTGCAAGATAGTGATGGCTTGTAACTGCAAATCTGATTGTTTTTTAACCTGCTGCAACTGAATAAGCAAAGCGACTGCCAATAGCAGTGCAAAACACACTAATGCCCACAAAGCTTTACTGTTGCCAGTTTGGCCTTCCGTTCTGGCAAGACGAGGTTTGCCCACCACACGACGGCGACTGGCGATTTCTTCTCTACTAAGCGCTATAGAGGCCAAAGTTTCAGGCTCTTTGTCTTTATTCATAGGTTTCTGCTGAGTAAGTAATATGTCCCATTGTCGCAGGCAAAATAATTTTGGCAAGTGAGTAAGTCGCAATTTCTAAAGGCTTGGCATCGGCCAAAGGTCATAGAACTCAATTAACAAGCCCCTAAATGCCCACCATAATTAAGGACCCTAGTGGCGACTAACAACACCGTAAAACAATTAAGGCCAAAATCACAGGGTTAGATAACCAACACCGCCGTGCTAATATACGCGCATAATACAGTTGGCCCGTTGTTACCATACAACCTCGCCACGGCATTAAGCCCACACACTCAGGAGAAGAGAATTGTCGTTTAATTTACCCCCCTTGCCCTATGCCATAGATGCACTTGAACCACATATATCAGCTGAGACACTTCAATTTCATCACGGCAAGCATCACCAGGGTTACATTCTTAAACTTAATGCCTTAATTGATCAAACAGACTTAGCCGATATGCCCCTAGAAGAGATCGTTAAAACGTCTTCTGGCAGTATCTTTAATAATGCGGCTCAAGTGTTCAATCATAACTTTTATTGGCTTAGCTTAAGTCCTGATGGCGGTAATTTGCCGCACGGAGATATTTTAGAGGCCATTAATACAAGCTTTGGATCATTTGAAGAGTTTAAGGCCAAGTTTAACGACTGTGCGATAAACAATTTTGCATCCAGCTGGACTTGGTTAGTTAAAAGCAATGATGGCACGTTAGACGTTATCAACACTTCCAACGCAGAGACCCCTATAACCAAAGAAGGAGCGACCCCATTATTGGTATTAGACTTATGGGAGCACGCTTATTACATTGACCACAGAAACGTGCGTACAGACTATTTAAATGGATTTTGGGCTTTGGTCAACTGGGCTTTCGCCAACCAAAACTTAGTAAAATAAACATTTAATTTTAAGAATATAGGTTTTTTATGACTCGATTAGTACTGGGTTCCAGCTCGCCATTTCGCAAAGAGTTACTAGAAAAGCTTGATTTAAGTTTTGACTGTGACAGTCCCGACATAGATGAAACTCCATTAAAAAATGAATCCCCACAGGATATGGTGGAGCGACTTGCCAAACTAAAAGCGCAGGCTATCGCTGTGCGCCACCCGCAGTCTATTATTATCGCCAGCGATCAATGTGCCACGTTAGATGGGAAAATAATTGGCAAACCAGGTGATCATGCCGCTGCGGTTGAGCAACTAAGCAAGGCCAGCGGTCGAGCCGTCACATTCTATACAAGCTTGTGTGTATATAACGCCGCGACGAATCAGTTTGAAGAATGTGTCGAGCCGTTTTATGTGTACTTTAGAAAGTTAAGCGCAGAGCAGATTGAAAACTATTTAAACAAAGAGAAACCCTACAACTGTGCGGGTAGCTTTAAGTCTGAGGGGTTAGGCATTAGTTTGTTTGATCGATTGGAAGGCAACGACCCTAATACGTTAATCGGCTTGCCCTTGATTCAACTTATCAAGATGCTCGAACGCTTTCACGTTAAGGTAATTTAGCTTTAAATAAATTATGTAAAACCAAAAAAGCCTGTCACTCTTTAATAAAATAGTGACAGGCTTTTTTACGAAATCAGCGCGCTAGTTAAAAATAGACTCTAACTTAGCATCAATAGCATCTGCACCAATTTCTTCATGTAAATCAATTTCATAAATACCATCGTATTTACGACGCAAAATGTCCTGATTATCTTCTTTACTAAGTACCACTGTAGTTTTAATAAAGACTATCAAGTTTTGCTTAACATGACTCTCACTGGACGATCGAAACAACCAGCCTAAAAATGGAATATCACCTAACAAGGGGACTTTACTTTGGCGTTCTTGTACCACTTCACGAATTAAACCACCCAGCATGATAATTTCGCCGTCTTCTGCCAGTACTTGAGTATCAATAGAACGTTTATTGGTAATTAGATCTGCTTGCCCTTCCACTGCTGTCGACTCTACCGTTTCGGTGCTTTGTTGTATTTCAAGGCGGATAAACTTGCCCGCCTGTACATGCGGCACTACTTTTAAGGTAACGCCAATGTCTTCACGCTTGATAGTGGTAAAGGGATTAGAGTTTGAAGTACTTGAGGTGGTGCCGGTAATGAATGGCACGTTTTGACCCACTACTATCTCTGCCTCCTGATTATCTAACGTCATGATACTAGGCGTGCTTACAAGGTTTGCATTGCTTACTGATTCAAGAGCTTGAATTAAAAAAGCAAAGTCACCGTTTGCGCCTGCCAGTGTAAAACCGGCGCCTATAGGTGGCACTCCGGTGGTGGCCAATGCTGTCACCACATCGCTGATACTGCTACCGGCATCACTGAAGTTCGTAACGGATAAGGGCGTTTGAGTGCTCGTGCTATTTTCAATGGCTTCCACGTCGGCCGAAGCCATTTGAACACCCAGACGATCATCTATAGAACCAGTCACTTCAACTATAGCTGCCTCAATCAATACTTGAGCACGACGAATATCCAACTGGGATACGATCTCTTTTATCTCCGACATAATCGAAGGTTCGGCACGGATCACTAAGGCATTCAAACCTGTATCTGGGTATATGCTTACTTTTCCGCTCGCTTTACTTTTACCCTTCTCGTCTTTTACATCACCCATAAGGTTCTTAAGTAATTCAGATAACTCTTTAGCATCGGCATGTTGCAGGCGAATAACCGAGGCTTTACCGGAAAATTCCGACGCTACATCCAAAGTCTCAATTAAAAGTTTCACACGCTCACGTGCCGTTTTTTCGCCACGTAAAATTAAGCGGTTAGCGCGTTCATCGGCCACTACACGAATACGTCCGGCGACGCCGCTGGCACCTTTACTTTTGCCACCTTCGCTGACTTTTTCAGGATCTAGGCTGGTTAAAATTTTAACAATATCACCTACCCAAGCTTCTTTAAGCTGCACCACTTCCAATTCAGATACACCTGAACCATCAAGGCGCTGAATGATTTTTTCAATGCGGCGAATATTGGAGGCGTGGTCGGTAACAATTAGTGCATTAGCAGACTTAACACCGGCTAAATGTCCATATTTGGCCACCATGGGACGTAAGATAGGCACTAGATCTAACGCGGGGGTTTCTTTAATTTGAATAACTTGAGTTATCAGTTGCTCGCCCTTGGCGCGAGAACCCACTGGCATGCCGCCTTCTTGCTTGCTGTTATTTTGCTGCATAATTTTAATTACGCTACCGGCTGGTATCGCGGCAAAACCGTGCACACTTAATACCGACTGAAACATCTCATAGACGTCACGTTTGTTCATGGACGTATCAGAAACAATCGTCACTTTGCCTTTTACCCTTGGGTCAATGACAAAGCTATAACCGGTGATATTGGCAATTTGAGAAATAAACGCCTTAACATCCGCGTCTTTTAAATTTACTTTCCAAGTTTGTTCTTCTTTATCAGCCGCCCAGCTTTGTGAAAAAGGCATAGCAACAATTAAAACAACGAGGGCGATCCACTTTTTTATTTTCATATTCATGCCAATGTTAAAACAAACAAATTCCGGTTTATACGTCTAACACGCTCTAAACTCTGTGAGCGCGGCTTAATTTATATACACTTAAAACGAATGATTAATGGTCATACGACGGCTGCCACGCTCAATTACTATACTGGCATTACCGGACGCATATACTTCATCAATAATCGTTTTATCCTGAACCGGATCCCCTAGTGGGTATCCATTTACAGAAATTAATTTATCCCCAGCCTTCATGCCCAAACTCATAAGCATCGTAGCCGAGGGGGTTAATACATAACCGTTACCCGCCGCTCTTAAGCCCATGTTTTCCATCGCTTGTACTGGGTCTTCAAGTTGCTGCTTCGCAAAGTCTACAAATTTTTCTGGGGTGCGTATGCCCCTTAACTGACGTTTAAAGTCGCTTTTGTTTCTTTTGTTTAATGCGGCGTTATTTTTTTTGGGTTCGGGTTTCTTCTTTTTTGCGCTGGCCTTAATGCCCTTAAGTAATTTTTCTGCATCTGCAAATGTAAGGGTTTCCAGCTTACCGCTGTTATCCAGAATAACTTTATCGTTATACACTTGCGATAAACGGGCTCGGCCTTGTACTCTGGCACCTACTTTAAAGAATTCCCCTTCGCGGCCTTGTTCAGCAATAATGGCACTGGAATCCTCTTTTTTATCCGACATAAACACGCCCATCAAAACTAAGCGCAAGCGGGTTTTTGGTGCATTAATCTCTTCCTCTTGCGCCACTGGCGCCGCATCGGCCTTTCCAAATAAATCCCATTGGGCCATATCATGGCTCTCTAAGGTTTGACTGGCAGCCGCTGCACCTTTACCTGGTTCAGGTAAAACTAACGTAGGCTGATCAATCACCATCCACGTGATGACTGCCCCTTGATAGGCTAGGCACAGACTCAACACCCACTTCAACAAAGTAATGCTGGACTCTACGTTTTTATGTTCACTCCAGTGCACTCAATTACCCTTACTTACATTTATATCTAAAACAATTTTTCAGACAGTTCAAAAATCGAGCTATCGGGACTGGCTTTATTGGACCAAGGCTCACCGAGTAAATCAACCATACGTTTTTGAACAGCTACACTGCCCCAACCGTCGGTCTTTAAGTTGGCATACGCCACCCCTAACCCTTCGGTGGTATTCACTTGCGCCTTAAGTTCACCGTTTTCTTCACTTAAATCGGCTACTAACATGGGTAAGTTCGCGTGTTTACTTTTGCGACCTTTAGGGTATTTAACATCGCCCCCCATCCAAATTAAACGGCCACGGGCCATGGAGGTTTTTTTATCACGCCAATTAAATACAACATTGGTGTCGTTAAGTTCCACATCACCCTGAACTGTAATCTTTTGAGCGCGTAACGGCTGATTGATTAAAGCTGAATTTATGTAAGCTGTGGCATGGCTAAGTTCTATGTCACCACTAATAAAGCCGATTGATAACGCGCCCTTGCCATCAAGTTGCGTACCCTTAAAACTCACTTCGCTACTGACTTTACCCAATAATAAATTCAACGGCGACAACTGCCAGTTAAGTCTTACTTGGCCACTCATTATATGCTTAAACACCAGTTCCCCATTCCACACGGTTCCAGACACAGCCATTACTTCTACCGGCAGGTTTTTAGGGCTGAATAACTTATAGGCGATATTAATCGGGAACATGGCCAATAAACAGACCAAATACGCCAATAGGCTCACATACAGAATTTTGCGACTTTTTTTGGCTTCAGTGGCCACTTACGTTTCCTATTCGAATTTTTAAAGCCAGACATTGTAATGCAGGTAGCGGTAGCTGTAACTGTAGAGAAGGGGAAAAATGTGCGGAATTGCCAATTAATCGAAACAAATCATACAAAAAACAATGATTTAGCTGAAAATGCAAAACGGGAGGCGCAAAACATGATTAACGTTGCCGCTAACAGTGTTCACTCCTCCCGCTTTATTTTACAAGCATAGGTTAAAAATCATTCAATATTTTTAACCTTAGTTGTTTGGCTGACTTACATCATGCCGCCCATGCCACCCATGCCACCCATATCAGGCATTGGTGCAGCACCCGCTTCACTCGGTAAATCTGCGACCATGGCTTCAGTAGTAATCATCATGCCACCAATTGACGCCGCTGCTTGCAATGAAGAGCGTGTCACTTTAGCAGGGTCAAGAATACCCATAGCAATCATGTCACCGTATTCGCCAGAAGCAGCGTTATAACCAAAGCTGCTTTCGCCTGACTTAACTTTATCCACAACTACCGAGCTTTCATCACCCGCATTTTCAGCGATTTGGCGCATTGGCGCTTCCATGGCGCGTAACGCTAACGCGATACCCACGTTTTGATCTTCATTGTCGCCAGTAACTGTCACATTGCTAATGGCACGAATTAAAGCAACACCGCCGCCGGCAACAACGCCTTCTTCTACCGCTGCGCGAGTAGCCTGAAGCGCGTCTTCAACACGGTCTTTCTTCTCTTTCATTTCAATTTCAGAACCCGCGCCCACTTTAATTACGGCAACACCGCCTGAAAGCTTAGCAAGACGTTCTTGAAGTTTTTCTTTGTCGTAATCAGAGCTTGACGCTTCTGCTTCGGCACGAATCTGTTCGCAGCGAGACTTCACTTCAACTTCTGAACCGGCGCCATCAACAATTACAGTCATCTCTTTATCGATAACAATCTTCTTAGCGGTGCCTAGGTCTTCAAGGGCAGCTGTTTCAAGACTCATACCGATTTCTTCAGAAATCACTTTACCACCGGTTAAAATGGCAATGTCTTGCAACATAGCTTTACGGCGATCACCAAATCCAGGGGCTTTAACGGCAGCTACTTTAAACGTGCCACGCATTGTATTCACAACGAGTGTGGCAAGTGCTTGGCCTTCAACGTCTTCGGCAATGATTAATAGTGGACGACCAGACTTAGCAACCGCTTCAAGAATTGGAATGATTTCTTGTAGGTTGTCGATCTTTTTATCAGCCAATAAAACCAATGGGTTTTCTAGCTCTATGTTCATTTTTTCTTGGTTGTTGATAAAGTAAGGCGATAGAAAACCACGATCAAACTGCATGCCTTCAACTACGTCTAGCTCATCGGCCAAACCAGAACCTTCTTCAACGGTGATAACGCCTTCTTTGCCTACTTTTTCCATGGCTTCGGCAATTAATGCACCTACCGTTTCATCGGCGTTAGCAGAGATAGTCCCTACCTGAGCGACAGCTTTACTGTCGGCACAAGGCACTGACATCTTGGCAAGTTCAGCAACTACTGCAACCGTGGCTTTATCGATACCGCGCTTAAGGTCCATTGGGTTCATGCCCGCTGCAACCGATTTTAAGCCTTCATTAATGATGGCTTGAGCCAAAACAGTGGCCGTTGTCGTTCCGTCACCGGCTTTATCGTTGGCTTGAGAGGCAACCTCTTTCACCATCTGTGCGCCCATGTTTTCAAACTTGTCGGCCAATTCAATTTCTTTAGCAACTGAAACACCATCTTTAGTAATGGTAGGTGCACCAAACGATTTATCTAAAACAACGTTACGACCCTTAGGCCCTAAGGTTACTTTTACCGCATCAGCTAGAATATTTACACCAGCCAACATTTTTTGACGGGCGCTATCACCAAACAATACGTCTTTAGCCATGGGGGAAGATCCTTAAAATTTATTTATGATTATGTATTCAAAACTACAGGGAAATTACGCTTCGATGATGCCGTAAATTTCGCTTTCACTCATGATGAGTAACTCTTCACCGTCAATTTTCACTTCGTTTGCACCGTACTGACCAAACAAGACAGTATCACCAACACTAATGGCCATTGGCTGAACGTCGCCATTTTGTAAAATACGACCCGTACCGACTGCTACTACTTCGCCTTGATTCGGTTTTTCAGACGCAGAACCCGGAAGTACGATACCACCTGCTGTTTTAGTCTCTTCTTCTTTACGACGAACAACGATACGGTCATGCAATGGACGAATTTTCATCAATTATTCCTACTATTTTTAGTTTTGTTTATGTAAATGTGTATTCAAAATGGGGCCACTGGTACAGAATTCAACACCCCACGCTTAGTTTATTTATTCTTCGCGGTGAAAATGCCCTTCGATGGTTTCACCGCCATGACCGTTTCTGGCCTGATTAGTCTGGTTTGCCCGATTTGCTCGAGCTATAAATACTTTTTCTAATACCGTACCTGCCACCGCTTGGCGTACAAACGGCAATAAAATTAACCCTCCCAACACGTCACTAATAAAACCAGGAATCACTAACATGACACCCGCCATTAATAACAATATGCCTTCGACCACCGCCATGGCCGGAGTTTCACCCTGAGACAGTTGCGTTTTGGCCGCATAAAATGTGCGAATGCCTTGGGTTTTAACAAGATACATACCCGACACCGCAGTCGCTAATGTTAACAATATGGTCCACAGGGCACCTATATGCCCGCCTACCTGGATAAATACCATCACTTCAAATAAAGGTATTAATAAAAACAGGGCTAAAAATCTCATGATATCTCTCTTTTAATCGTTACTTAGTTAATTGTGGTGTTGTTCTTGCTTTTCAAGAGGTAAGCCCAACTTTTGACACGAGATTTATATGGTCGAAATACTCGAGATTTTAGATACCAGCATAAAAATATCCCTAGGTGCGCTTATTACCGGCCTTTCCGGCTATTGGTTATCCGGAATGCGGGTAAAACAAAGCCGCAAGCAACAGCGCATGGAGCATCGTCGCGACTTAATGGAAGGCATCGCTCAGCAGGCTGAACAGGTTCACCATGTGTTCATGAAATATTTTGAACTGATTCAAGAATACATGAATGCTACCCAAAACCGTTATGACTGGCCCCAAGGGCGCCGCTCTGAATTGTATCTAGTAATCGATGAGCTCGTACAATGCTTTAATGAACTCACCGCCGCTGAATCTAAATTATTGCTGCTGGATGAAAAACCCCTTTATAAAAGCTTGCGTAAATTTAGAAGTAAGGTCATTTTCTTTCGCCGTCACTACTATATAGATAAAACCGATTTAAACAGCCAAGAAGCCCAAGACATTAAACGGGAAGTAAGCAAACTTAGGGAGCAATTTTTTGATGCTTTAAGTGATCGCTACGCCCAAGTTTAAACAAACACTTCATTGTGTGGACCGCTTGCCACCCTAGGGTGGCTTTTTTATGTTCAGGATGAACGGTATAACGCGGTGCCATGGATGGCAAAGAGCGTATATGTACAGGATGGGCGGCCGTTTTTTGCTCCTGCAAAAACGGCATTTCCACCATCCATGGCGGTCGTATAGCGCGGTGGCAGGGTCGTGACAGGGATGTCACTTATCAGAACAATGCATGGAGCAATTGTCGGATGCCAAGGAGCGCATATGCACAGGATGGGCGGTATCTTAATAATGCAGGAGAAATTTTTAATGGTATGTACAGAATATACGATCAGTTTTTTTGCTCCCAACAAACCCTAAGAACTTACATCCTTCATAGTCGCATAACACGCTACTAAGCGCCTTCAGTCTTACATATACCAAGACCAAACGCCCCAGTATATACCTACCCATTAGCGGCATCATCACAACATAGAGTTATCTGATTAATCCTCAGCAATTTCCCCTGTAGAGACTAAACTTCTGCTATATGTAATAAATATACAGAGGTGTTGTTATGTCTATGGGATTAAAAGGCAAGTTATTAGCCATTATTGGTTCGGGCATACTCGGTTTAGGACTGGTTAGTGCTTTTTCGTTCACATCCTTATCAAACAATGTCACTGAATTCGAGGAGGTATTAAGTCACGACGTAGCAGCTGCCCTTGCCGCAGGAAAAATGACCCTACAGTTTAAGATCCAAGTTCAAGAATGGAAAAACGTGTTATTACGAGGCTATGACAACACTAAGCGCGAGAAATACTGGGGGAAATTCCTAAAACAACACACGTTAGTACAAGCCACAGGCCAAGAT
>MAAB01030485.1_pt1 | contig 12710 bp, 7 predicted proteins | sample 1115991 | NCBI WGS metagenome assembly MAAB01 (sample SAMN04961124, study PRJNA320927) | seawater metagenome | isolation source: sample BD02T18 sea water enriched with oil for 18 days | place: USA:Gulf of Mexico | collected 2013-07-27
AATGTAACCTTAAAGGTATGTTGCGGCCTCTTCAAATTTGGTGAGCAAAAATGTAGGAGAATTAATGAATTTTACTGACAGTCATTGTCATCTTGATTTTTCTGAGCTGAGTAACGAACTACCACAGTTACTCAGTCATTGTTTGCAAGCCAATATTAGGCAGATTATCGTTCCTGCCGTATCCCCACAAAAATGGCCTCAACTATTAGAACTTTGCAAAAACAACACCAGCAACTGCCAGCTCTATCCTTGTTTAGGCATTCACCCATGGTACTTAAATGACCTAACTACCGAACATTTACAACAGCTTGAAGCAAACTTAACTATTCACCAAGAAAGTATTATTGCCGTAGGTGAAACAGGCATTGATGGTCTTATTGCCAAAGAGCAAGATAACTTAAACAAACAACAAGCGTTTTTTCAGTATCATATTGAACTTGCTAACCAGTTTAGCAAACCCTTGATTGTGCATCATCGACGTTCCCATCAGCAAGTTATCCAACAGTTGAAACAGAGCCCTGTTAATCACGGTGGTATTATCCATGCATTTTCTGGTAGCTATCAACAAGGGGTGACCTATATTGATATGGGATTTAAATTAGGTATAGGTGGCACAATCACTTATGACCGCGCAGAAAAAACAATTAAAGCCATTAAGCGTTTGCCACTTGATTGTTTAGTCTTAGAAACAGATGCGCCTGCCATGCCGCTTTCTGGTCAACAAGGACAAATTAATACACCGTTAAATTTAATTAAGATCTTTGAACAACTCTGCTTAATTAGAAATGAGGACAAGGAAGAGATAGCTGAAGAGATTGAAAACAACATTCAACAATTATTTTTTCGGATGTAATCTTAACCCTTGTCTGCTAAAACGATTTAGACCGCGGGTTAACAGAAAACCAACCACTCCCCCTAAAATCATCATTAATCGAGCAAGATCTAAATGTTCTCGGTTAGTTTTGGCGAGTTCATTGGTCAATCCTTTATTCTCGACTGTTAAGCGCATGTAACCGATTAATTTATCTTTACTACGTATTTCTTGAATAAAAGGTGTGAATTGGTTACTCCTATCAACTTTATATAAAGAGAGCCCATACAAGTCTTTTATAGAGCCTTGCTCCGCAGAACTGACCATTAATTGGCCAGTGGCATCATAAAAACTAAGATCCTTGATCCAAGGTTTCGCCGAGACTTCTTCAACATACTGTTGAAGATTACTGCGTTCACCAGGCAGCATGAAGTTAACAGACGTGACAATTTGAGACAGATGCTCTTTACTCATAAAGCGAAAATGCTCATTTAAAGCTTGTTGATTTTTACCATAACTGTAAAACCACATGTTCATTAAAATAACAATAATGATTATAGCTATAGCTAATTGCATTATTTTATTATAAATCGATGATATTTTAGGGTATAAAGGCAATTCTTTTTGAGTCATAAAGCCATTTTAAATAAGCAGTAATAATGACACTATAGTGGGTTATTGCATTGTTTTAAATAAATGCTTTTAAAAACTGTCAAAATTCAGTCTAAAATCAGGGGCTATTGTGCCAACTATTGTTAACGAAATATCTTTAAACCAAATAAATTCTCTGGCTATTGTTTCAGTAATATCGCCTACGCAAGATGTAGGAAGTTTTCCCTTCGTCTGTCAGATCACAACAAAGACAATAGCATTGGCAGATAACTGCCAGTTACTCAGCAGTAGCGATGCAACGAATCAGTTACCTCCAGCTAGTCAATCATCGTTTGAATTAGTAGTTTTTAGTGAGCTAACCTTTACGCAACTCACTAAGATTATTGATCAATGTTCCATAACAGTTTTAGCGCTTAATGCGATAAATCACCGTAATAATCTGATCAGCTATCGTTTTGCTGTACAGTGTGATGACTTAGCCCAAGCACGCTCACAACTTGCCAGCTTGTCGTTAACTGAGCATTTTGAAGCAGCTTTAATCGAAGATGCACCACAACTGAATGATCCTGGTGTGCTTGTTATGGACATGGACTCAACCACCATTGAAATTGAATGTATTGACGAGATCGCTATATTAGCAGGTGTCGGTGAACAAGTTGCCGCAGTTACAGAGCAAGCGATGCAAGGCGAATTAGATTTTGCACAAAGCTTACATCAACGTGTAGCTACGCTAAGCAATTCCCCTGAAAGCATTCTTGCTAGTGTCGCCGAGAATATACCGTTAATGAACGGTTTAGAACGCCTTGTTACACAATTGAAGCATCACAACTGGAAAATAGCTATTGCTTCAGGTGGTTTTACTTATTTCGCAGATCATCTTAAGCAAATGCTTGATTTAGATGCTGCACATGCCAATGTATTAGAGATAATCGACGGGAAGTTAACCGGCAAGGTATTAGGTGATGTAGTTGATGCCCAAGCCAAAGCAGACTGTTTAATCGCTTTGCAGCAACAATATCAATTACCTTTAACTCAAACAGTTGCCATGGGAGACGGAGCTAATGATTTAGTAATGATGAATGCCGCTCATTTTGGTGTCGCCTTCCATGCTAAACCTATTGTTTTAAAACAAGCAGATAGCGCTATTAACTTCTCGGGCTTAGATTGTTTATTACACTGGTTAGCATAATACTCTCAAGCGACTAGCTGTTCGAGGGGTAAATAATCAATGCAATGGGTTTTAATCATTAAAACCCATTCACACTTGTGATAACTGGTACCTAATCATAGCTTCTGAGGTAATGTCAAAAACTTGTACAAGGCCTGCAACACTCCAAATTTCTTGTTCCAACTGCTTTCCTCGATGAATAGCATAAGAACTGATATAACTTAATTCAGGGTTTAAATGTTCCATATCTGGCGCTTCTGTTCTTGAAACTAATACTTGCATACAAAAGAAGTCTCCTCGAGTTAATGCTTTTTTAATAAAATCATTCTTCAAAGCGTCAGTAGGTAACTCAGCTTCAAGTTTTGTTGTCACCGATTTATCAACCATTTCGTTTTCGAGGTTAATCGCAACATACAAAATATCAACAATAGGAGCGTCTTTACTATTCATCTTCTTTATTGTTGAATTCATTAACCCCCTTGCTTGTAAATTATTCAGCAGCGGATAAAGGTTATAATGATGATTACGATCACTTAATTGCCGACAAAATGATAATATTTTCGAATTTTTATCATTGCTTGTTATTGATTCAACTTTATAACGACTGCCGCTAGTTTGGATCATTAACGTCAATGTTTTCAAACTGCTACTATAAATATTCCTTAATGCTTTTGCTAAATCTGGACTTAACATAGCATATTCATCAGGCGTTAATTTATTTTGATTCTTTTGAATAAGTGCTTTAAAAAATGCACGGCCAATATGCTGATGTTGCTCAACAAAAACGCGTAAATTAATTAACTTCTTCGAACTATTAACACGCATTACTTCATACGGAAGCTCATTTAATTCAAAAGATGAAGTGATTTTTTGTAACATTGGAAAAGCAACATTAATGATATCGCCTTTTTTTAACGTTGCGGCTTTAATCAGTTCAATTTTTAAACCTGAGGTAGAAAAATCATGTGAAGCACCTTTCCAACTATCTCCTGCTAAGCTAGCAACGATAGGTGTTACATATTTAAACCTTGGCTCTTGGCGGTGGTTCTTATAATTAATACCCACTTCATCAACGAATAGCTCTTGGCTTGAGCGTTTGTGCCCGAACTTTTTAAGTTTACTGGTATTGATACTTTCAAACGATAAGTTTTGATAATAAGCAAATATGTCCTTACTGATAATATTGTTCGCAATCACAACCCCGTTTAAAGAAGAAAGTGAATCTTTGACATCAGTAGTAACTGGTTGGTTTAAATGTTTATCTTTTGATGTTAACGAATTCGCTAAAGTAAAATGAGATTCAGCTAAACTGCCATCAACCTCAATATATGAAAGCTGGGTGATCGCAAAAGACTTTTTCGAAGCGGCAAAACCGATAAACTGAGTCATAAACAGCTTATCTTCTTGTAATTGTTCAGTATCAGCAGTGTAAAAGTATGTTTTGCCATTATTAGTATGAAAAAAGCTAAAAACGAGTAAAGTCTTGCCTAATTTGGTTAATTTTTTTAATCTCAAAAATCGAACAGGAGTCACTAAATTATGTAAGGTAGATTTACGCTCTTCATCTTGCCAATATTGATAGATATTTTGATTGTTATGGCAAGTTAATGCAAATTTAGGGGTAGATTCACCATCCTCATCGCTAATAAAAATTGCCAATTCATTGGATTTAGGGAGAACAAATTGTTCAAAACTGCGCGATTGTAAAGCCGAAATTGAGTTATCGAGATTAATTTTATAACGACGTTTATTACCTTGAATAAATCCTTTAAGAAACTTTCTAAAGCCATCTTCGGGTGCATCTGGTAAGTAAATACGACTTACGCCAACCAATTGGATATTGTCAATAACTTGTATATTTTGAACTTCATAAGTAAAAATATCATCTTTACCAAATTGAAACTCACTCTCTAAACCTGTAAAACTAATAGTGATTAATTGTTTCACTTTAATGTTTTCAATTTGATTAAAGCGAAACTTACAACCATTTACACTAATATCTGAGCTGGTCGCATCTTTGGAAGTATCATCATCGAGATGAACATGAATAGTAATGGCAAAGTTCATCCGCTCTTCGTTTCGATTATAATAAGGACCAAAACTGAATAATTGGGCAGGATATTGAGTTTTCCCTAACGCTTTTGCAGGTACGCCTTTGGTCTCTGGAACTAATGTTTTCTTCTTTTCTTTCTGATAAATAACTCTGAAGTTATTTTCGGTATTCATCACCGCTTCATAAACACCGAAGCTATAGCCTTGATAATTTGCGATAGCGTCTTCGAAAACTTTAATGGCGACTTCATCAAGATAATGTATACGTTCTTCATGCTCATATGCACGGCACTCTCCATCGACATGGCCACGTAGATCAATCAACCGCGTACAAGGATTTGCTAATCGTTTCAATTCCATTTTCAACAAAAACCGTTCAGTTTTAGCGATACCTTTGGTCTTGGAAGTAAAACGAGACTCAAAATCATTAGACAATACTTGACCACTAAAATCATCTATAATGTTTTGATATTTTGAAAAATCTTTAGTCATTTACGCTTCTAAATTCTTACAAAGTGGATAAAAAATACAGTATCTATAAGTAATAGCATTATAAATAGATTATTTACAATGTTATACCGTTATCTTGCGAATATCTAAAGCAATAATCATACCTATTAAAGGAAACTCATGGCAAAAACTAAAACAGCATTTGTTTGCACTGACTGCGGAGCTGAGTATTCACGCTGGTTAGGCCAATGTAATGAATGCAAAGCATGGAATACTATTTCAGAGTTTAGACAAGCAAAAACGCCAATGAGAAATAGTAACCTGTCTGGCTTTTCAGGAATAATAGATGCAAAAGTTCAAACTCTTGACACTATTGATCTCGCTGAACTACCAAGGTTTTCTTCTGGATTTGCTGAGTTTGATCGAGTACTAGGTGGTGGCATTGTTCCTGGGAGTGCCATTTTAATTGGTGGTGAACCTGGCGCAGGTAAAAGTACTCTGCTATTACAGACCATGTGTGCACTTTCTAAACAGATGTCTACTTTGTACATCACAGGTGAAGAGTCATTACAGCAAGTGGCAATGCGTGCCAAACGGTTAGGACTAGAAGCTGATACCTTAAAATTGTTATCTGAAACCAGTGTCGAAAATATTTGTCATATCGCAGAGAAAGAAAAACCTAAGATCATGGTTATCGATTCAATTCAAGTTATGCACATGAGCGATATTCAATCGGCACCGGGTAGTGTTTCCCAAGTAAGAGAAACCGCCGCGTTTTTGACACGTTTTGCCAAACAACACCATGTTGCCATGCTCCTCGTTGGACATGTAACCAAAGATGGCAGCTTAGCAGGACCAAAAGTATTAGAGCATTGTATTGATTGTTCAATCATGCTTGAAGGCAGTACAGACTCTCGTTATAGAACACTACGTGGTAGTAAAAACCGCTTTGGCGCGGTCAATGAACTGGGGGTGTTTGCCATGACAGGAACGGGCCTAAAGGAAGTTAAAAATCCATCGGCGATATTCTTATCACGTAGCGAAGAAAATACCCCAGGCAGTATCGTAATGGTCTTGTGGGAAGGTACTCGTCCTCTATTAGTCGAAATTCAAGCATTGGTTGATCACTCCGCGTTAGGCAATCCTCGACGTGTCGCCGTGGGCGCCGATCAAAATCGCTTATCGATGCTTCTTGCCATTTTGCATCGCCATGGTGGTCTACAAATGAATGACCAAGATGTCTTTGTCAATGTGGTTGGCGGTGTAAAAGTATCTGAGACTAGTGTTGATTTGGCGTTAATATTGGCACTGGTTTCAAGCTTTAGAGACCGTGCACTACCGCAAGACTTAGTGGTTTTTGGTGAAGTAGGATTATCGGGAGAAATACGTCCGGTACCCAGTGGTCAAGAACGTATCAATGAAGCGGCTAAACATGGCTTTACCCGCGCCATTGTTCCTTTCAATAATATGCCAAAAAATAAAATTGATGGGATGGAAGTCATTGGTGTTAAAAAACTCAGTGATGCTTTAGAAGTTATTTAATCCTCACAATTAACTGCAGATAAAATGTAGTCCATCTTACCTGCAGTTACTTAGTATTATTCTGGCTCATAATCTAAGTTCGCGGACAACCACCTTTCCGCTTGTGGCATGGTCATTTCTTTACGAATCGCATAACTTTCCACTTGATCTTTTTTCACCTTAGCTACAGCAAAATATTTTGAATCCGGATGGGCAAAATACCAACCACTGACCGCCGCTCCCGGCCACATCGCAAAACTAGAGGTTAATTCCATGCCAATGTTTTCTTCCACCTTCAGTAGCTCCCATAGCAACCCTTTCTCAGTATGCTCTGGGCAAGCAGGATATCCCGGTGCGGGTCGAATACCTTGGTATTTTTCACGAATCAAATCATCATTCTCAAAATTTTCATCAGGCGCGTAACCCCAATATTCTTTACGAATTTTTTCATGCAAATATTCTGCACTTGCTTCCGCTAATCTATCCGCCACCGCTTTGATCAGAATACTATTGTAGTCATCATGTTCAGCAGCAAAGGCTTTGACTAATTCATCACAACCAAATCCTGCGGAAACAGCAAAAGCTCCCATGTAATCTTTAATACCTGAGTCTTGATCCGCAACATAATCTGCCAAACAACGATTAAATTGACCAGCTGGTTTTTTACTTTGTTGTCTTAACTGATGCAATTTCATTAGAGGTTGCTGACGTTCATCATTCTCAAAAACAATTAAGTCGTCTTGTTCTCGTTGCGCAGGAAATAAACCAAAAACAGCTTTAGCGGTGAGTTTTTTGCTATTGATAACATCATCTAACATCGCATTAGCGTCATTAAATAACTTCGTTGCTTCAACGCCAACCACTTCATGTTTTAAGATCAACGGGTATTTACCTGACAGTTGCCATGTCATAAAAAATGGCGTCCAATCGATGTAATTACGTATTACTGATAAATCTAATTCATCAAGCACAGTGACACCCAGTTTGTTAGGCACTTTAGGCTGATAATGTTCAAAGCTGGTTGGAAAGGCATTGGACCTAGCATCTGCTAAGGAAATTAAACTAGAACGAGGTCCTTTTTTATAATGACGTTCACGCACTCTGACGTACTCATCTTTTTGGCGTTCAATAAAGGCAGCATACTTTTCTTTATCTTCCGACATTAAGGTACTGACTACCGAAACTGAACGAGAAGCATTAGACACATAGACCACAGGATGCTGATATTGCGGTTCAATTTTCACCGCGGTATGCGCTTTAGATGTGGTTGCTCCACCTATGAGTAAGGGCAGGTTTATCTCAAGACGTTTCATCTCTTTGGCGACATGCACCATTTCATCAAGTGATGGTGTGATCAGACCTGATAAACCAATAATATCGACATTTTCTTCTTTGGCGACACGTAATATTTCATCACAAGAAACCATTACCCCTAGATCTATAATGTCGTAGTTATTACATTGTAAAACAACACCAACAATATTTTTTCCAATATCGTGAACATCGCCTTTCACTGTTGCGAGCAATATTTTACCGTTAGATTTAATTTCTGTTTTTTCAGCTTCAATAAAGGGATTTAAATGCGCAACCGCTTGTTTCATCACCCGTGCCGATTTCACTACTTGTGGTAAAAACATTTCACCGGCACCAAATAAGTCACCGACCACGTTCATGCCATCCATTAAAGGACCTTCAATGACATCAAGCGGACGTGTCGCTTCTAGACGTGCCGCTTCAGTATCTTCAACAATAAATTCATTGATACCTTTTACTAAAGAATGTTCAAGACGCTTAATAACCGGTAATTCTCGCCAGCTTAAATCGGCTTTATTATTTTTACTGCCCGCTTGCCCTCGGTATGTCTCGGCAACATCTAATAATCGCTCTGTAGCGCCATCATCACTATTTTGAATAACATCTTCAACAGCGAGACGTAAATCATCATCAATATCAGAATATATGGCCAATTGACCAGCATTAACAATGCCCATGTCTAAACCATTTTTTATTGCATGATATAAAAACACTGCATGAATCGCTTCACGTACCGGGTTATTACCCCGAAATGAAAAAGAAACGTTAGAAACGCCACCAGAGATCATCGCATACGGTAAGTTTTTTTTGATATCAGCGACTGCTTCAATAAAATCGACGGCATAGTTATTATGTTCTTCAATGCCAGTGGCGACAGCAAAAATATTAGGGTCAAAAATAATATCTTCGGCTGGATAACCAATCTCATCCACCAGAATATGATAAGCACGTTTACATATTTCATATTTACGTTTACGTGTATCCGCCTGTCCTACTTCATCAAATGCCATAACAATCACGGCGGCACCATAACGGCGCAGTAACTCGGCTTGTTGACGAAAGTTTTCTTCACCTTCTTTAAGGCTAATGGAGTTTACAATCCCTTTACCTTGAATACATTTCAGACCTTCTTCTAAAATATCCCATTTAGAAGAGTCGAGCATAATCGGTACTTTGGCGATATCTGGCTCGCCAGCAATTAAGTTCAAAAAACGGATCATCGCCGCTTTAGAATCCAGCATGCCTTCATCCATATTAATATCGATGATTTGTGCACCGTTTTCTACTTGTTGTAAGGCCACAGCAATGGCTTGATCATAATTTTCTTCGGTGATCAAACGTTTAAATACGGCTGAACCTGTTACATTGGTCCGTTCACCGACGTTGACAAATAGGCTATCACCGTCGATAGTGAGTGCTTCTAAGCCAGAAAGGCGACAGGCGATTTTTTTTGCTTCAGTAATACGAGGGCCAATACTCGCTACAGAGTCTGCCATGCCCTTTATATGTTCTGGTGTGGTGCCACAACAACCACCGATGATATTTAAAAAGCCCGATTGAGCCCATTCTTCAACGTGAATATTCATGTCTTCTACACTAAAGTCGTATTCACCAAAAGCATTGGGTAAACCGGCATTAGGATGTGCAGATACAGCACATTCTGAAATTCGGCTCAGCTCTTCAACATATTGTCTTAGTTCAACAGGACCTAATGCACAGTTAAGACCAAATGAAATGGGTTTTGCATGACGAAGTGAGTTATAAAAAGCTTCTGTTGTTTGTCCTGACAACGTTCGGCCTGAAGCATCGGTTATAGTACCCGAGATCATCACTGGTAATCTTAGCTGCAGCTCATCAAATACAGTTTCTACGGCAAAAACAGCGGCTTTGGCATTTAGCGTATCAAAGATGGTTTCAATCAAAATGATATCTGAACCGCCCTCAATTAATGCTTTAGTCGATTCGATATAAGCGTCTTTTAATTCATCAAAAGTAACATTACGAAAAGCGGGATCATTAACATCAGGAGATATTGAGCAGGTACGGTTGGTTGGTCCTAACACCCCGGCGACAAAGCGGGGTTTATCTGGATTTTTAGCCGTATATTCATCCGCAGCAGCGCGTGCTATTTTCGCAGCTTCAAGATTTATTTCAGCGCTGAACGATTCCATGTCGTAATCAGCCATGGCAATAGTGGTAGCATTAAAAGTATTAGTTTCAAGAATGTCAGCACCGGCTTCAAGGTATTCATTATGTATCGCTTTAATCACTTCAGGCTGGGTTAAGACCAACATGTCGTTATTACCCTTTACATCTAAGTGCCAATCGGCAAAACGTTCACCACGATAGTCTTGTTCTTCAAATTTATACGCTTGGATCATAGTGCCCATAGCGCCATCAAGAATAAGGATACGCTTAGCTAATTGTTGCTCTAAAATTTGAAATGATGGTGATTTTTTCATACGGATTCTCTATCGGTTCTTGCTATATATCATTGAAAACAAACTATCACGATTTGATTGTCGAACTGCATTAGGCCCATGTCGACTCGCTAATCAGGATGTATTGCTTGAATATTACTGGCGTCTAATTGATAAGGGGTAATTTGATAAACATAATAATTTAACCAATTAGTAAATAATAAACTACCATGACTACGCCAAGAACTATGGGGTTTATCTGTTACGTCATTATTGCGATAATAATTTTCAGGCATGATAGCGTTTTCATCTTCTGCTAAGTCACGATGAAATTCTTCATCTAACGTTGATGCATCATATTCAGGATGGCCTGTTAGATAGACTTGCTGTTTATTTCTACTGGCTGCCACATAGACGCCCGCTTGTTCTGACTCGGCAATAATCTTTATTTCCGGTACAGATAAATAGTCGGCCTTATCAATATAACCATAACGGGAATGCGGGACATTAAAAAACTCATCAAAACCTCGCGTTAACGGCTCCCTAGGATCAATGGGACTATGTTGATAAACACCCGACAACTTCTTTTTTCTTAAATGTCTGTTTAAGCCGTAGTGATGGTATAAAGCCGCGTGTGCTGCCCAGCATGAAAACATCGTCGATGTGACATTTTTTTCAGCCCAATCAAACACTTCACAAATTTTATCCCAAAAAGTAACTTTTTCATAAGCCATCAACGCTAATGGCGCACCCGTAATAATTAAACCATCATATTGGCTATGTTTAATATCATCAAATAAGCGATAAAAATTATCTAAATGTTCTTTTGGAGTATGTTTTGATTCATTGGCATGAATACGAATAAAGTCGACATTTATTTGTAATGGCGTATTCGATAACATCCGTAGAATTTGTACTTCGGTTGCTATTTTATTTGGCATTAAATTTAAGATTGCAACTTTCATCGGACGAATTTCTTGATTCGCCGCTCGATGTTCAGACATCACAAATATATTTTCTTTATCCAAAATAGACAAAGCAGGTAATTCATTAGGAATTTTAATGGGCATGTTTATTACCTACAAAAGCGAAGTTACACCTTAAAATTGCGCTGAGAACACTATCTCCACACAGTATAGATATAATGTGCCTTGTAAGTTTAGCTATGTCAACATCTAAACGTATAGACGTCTAAATGATTTTGTTTCACCTTATATCTTTTTACACTTTCACATCTATGTGATCACGAAGTCCATTATTACTAAACAAAAAAGCCATTGCTTTAACAATAGCTTTTTTGTGCAACTTTTTAATCAGTAAATGATTTATATGTCTGACTTTTTCTTTCCGCATTTATCGCTAACACAAGCTCTAAATAGCCACTGGCATATTTATAGTAAAGCTGTGCCTTTTTCTCCTTGGGCGTATAACGCCAAACTGACGCTGATCAAATCCGCTTTTTCCTTTTTACTTACAGTTAAAGAAATAGGGTTTTCTGTTAATCTTGCAATCATCATTCTAATACTCATCAAAGCTGTCTTCGCTGCGGGCACTCTTAAACTAATAAAACTAAACCATTCTTCATTCATATGATGCAGTACCTTTTTCAGTACATCAGCATTATTAACAGTAAAAGTTTCAGCCCCTTCCTTTGCATCCCTCAATATATCGTAAATTACATGCTCTTTTTCTTTGGCCACTAACATGCCCGAGGTATTTAACTGTAATTCACCAATCATACCATTACGCATTTTTAAGAAAAATTTAATATCTTTATAACCCGACTGTTGTGCACTTTTATTAAATCGGCTTAATTTCGATAGTTTTGAGGCAAAAGCATAACGATCTTTTAAAGCTGCTTGATGATGCTGAACTTCTTGAAATTCATCCGTTCGGGTAATAAATAATTTTGCCGCCGCCATATCTTTTACATGTGTAAACTCTACAGTCATACGAGCACAATCTTTTAAATCACCAATATCGTCTAATGGATTTCTATTAGTAATTTTATCTAACGCACCATTAAAACTTTTTATTCCACCATAGGCTCCAGGTGGAATAGATATTTTTCCGCTAAACAAAGCAACAATGTGTTTTGTGAACTCTTTTAATTCTTCTTGTGCTTTTATGATCTCTTGATACATCATAAACAGTTGTTTTCTTTTCAAATGTGCATTTGCTAATTGCATTTTTGACTTTAAGCTTGCTCCTTTGGTACTAATTACCGCTTTACCACCTTTAATGGTCACTCTGCTTTTCATTTCATCGCTTAAATAGGTTTTAAAAGCCATATCATCAGTTAAAATAGCATGCATCAACTTAGAGACTTTCCCCTCTTCCGTGGCAAGGTAACTCTTGCTTT
>MAAB01030486.1_pt1 | contig 12706 bp, 9 predicted proteins | sample 1115991 | NCBI WGS metagenome assembly MAAB01 (sample SAMN04961124, study PRJNA320927) | seawater metagenome | isolation source: sample BD02T18 sea water enriched with oil for 18 days | place: USA:Gulf of Mexico | collected 2013-07-27
ATTCACCTATTTCAAGACCAAACTCAACAGGTGATCGAATGAGTTCTGCTGTAATTGATGGCGATTGGAAATTAATTCATTGGTTTAATGATGGTTTATTTGAGTTGTTTAACTTAAAAGAAGATAAAGCGGAGCAATACAACTTAGCGGCAAAGTACCCAGAAAAAGTGAAAGCGCTAAAGTCGTCTTTAGATGTTGGTTAAAGGAAACGAACGCTCAGTATCGTAAGCCGGGTAAAAAAATGAAATGGGATCTAAAATAAAATGCTGAAAGAAAATGTTTTAAGCAGCTTTAGTGGTGTTGTATTGAGTAGTTTACTGCTTAGTTTCGTTAATATCGCCAATGCGAAACAACCTAATGTATTGTTTATTACCGTGGATGATATGAACACTGACCTCGGTAGTTATGGACACCCCTTAGTAAAAAGCCCTAACATTGATAAATTGGCCAAAAAAGGTGTGTTGTTTACTCAAGCCTATAGCCAGTCTCCAGGTTGTACGCAAAGTCGGTCAAGTTTTATGACCGGATTATACCCAGATCAAACGGGTGTTATAGCGCATGCTTCACATACCCGGTTAACAGCACATTTTCGCGATACTATTCCAAAGGTTACTACTTTGCCACAAATGTTTAAGCAACAAGGTTATTTTTCTGGTCGTATTGGTAAAATCTATCATCAAGGGGTTCCAGGGCAAATAGGAACCGCCGGTGCTGACGATTACATGTCTTGGGATGAAGGCGTTAATCCTATTGGTATCGATAAAGCTGTTGAAGATAAGATTCATGCATATAATCCCATAGCGCTTGAGAAAAAATCTTTTGGTGGTGTATTAAGTTTTTTATCCGTAGAAAGTGATGATGAAAAACATACCGATGGAAAAGTTGCCACTTCGGCAATAGCAATGCTCGCCAAGAATCATCCAAATAAAACAGGTAAGCCGTTTTTCATTGGTGTTGGTTTTTATCGCCCTCATACGCCCTTTGTTGCGCCAAAGAAGTATTTCGATTTATATCCGCTTAATAAAATCACCCCCTATATCATGCCGAAAAATGATCGTTTCGATATTCCCAAGGTTGCATTGCATGATCGCGATTTTCAAGAAGGCTTAACAATCGAGCAACGAAAAAAAATTATCCAAGGCTATTATGCCGCTATATCTTACGTTGACGCGCAAATTGGTCGTGTATTAGATAGCTTAAAATCATTAGGCCTTGATGATAATACCATCGTCGTCTTTATCTCAGATCACGGTTATGAACTTGGCCAGCACAACTTATGGCAAAAAGGTAGTCTGTTTGAAGGCTCTAACCATACCCCGATGATTATATATGCACCAAATGTTGCAGGTAATAGGCAAGCGATTAATCAACCCACCGAACTAATTGACATTTATCCAACCTTGGCCAGTTTAACTCAATTAACACCTCCAGATTACCTACAAGGCGTGGACTTAACGGCTAGCTTAAATAACTCCGAGGTTCAAACCCGATCCGCTGCTTATTCCAACGTGCTTAGTCGCGTAAAAGGTAAAGAAAATCAATTCGCTTATAAAAAGGTTAGAGGTCATTCAATTAGAACCAGTCGTTATCGTTATACCGAGTGGGGAGGTGGTCTTTATGGTGCAGAACTTTATGATCACCAAAAAGATCCAAACGAATTGAAAAATTTAGCCGATAAAGTGCCACTGGAGTCTATTCGAATCAAGTTAAAGTGGCAGCTTGATGATGTGGTTGAAAAAGCACAAATCCGAATTAAATCTATTGAAAATAATTCTTCAGGAAATTAAACCATGAATAGTAACCACAGTGTTATAAACTGGATATCTGTATTATGTTTGATGTTGCTTGGCTCTATTCAAGTAGCGGCAGCAGCAGAAACATCGGGCCTTAAAAAAATCAATTTGAACCATGGTGATATTCGTTATCTTGGCAGTAATTATGTGCGCCATCATGATACCCAGGTGAGTTTCACCAGACACTCGCAAAAAGTATTAAAACTTAAGAAACAAATCTTAAATTTCAATGCTGAAAAAGCACAAACCACCACAGGTATTACAATTAACTTCGCCACCGATAGTAACAGAATTCAACTAAGATTTTTGGCCTTACCTGGCATTAACCGAGGCTCAGAATTTGCCATTTATGAGAATAATGAATTTATTCAAAGTGTAAAATTCAAAGCAAAAGATAAAGTAATGACCCTTGATTTTAACTCAAAAACAAAGCAAGTTTCTGAATATCAAATTACATTACCCAGTTTATCGAATGTCGCCTTAACGGCACTTGAAATTGATAACGATAGTAAACTTGCCTCGCTCAAAGGTAAAAGAAACGCAAAATATATTGCCATGGGCGATTCTATTACCCATGGTGTTGGTCAGAGCTCTGCAACTCATTTAACGTATCCCTATCTGCTTGCTGAGCAGCTTAACCTAGAGCTCTATAATTTAGCCGTTGGCGGTGGCAAAGTGTCAGTGCCTACTGCCGATATGCTAAGCGATTTTGATGATGTTTCAGTGATGACACTTTTAATTGGTTATAACGATTGGCAAGCCCCCAATGCTGATATCAACACCTTTCAAAAACGTTATCAAATAATGCTCAACACTATGCGGGCCAATCAACCTAAGGCCGAAATTTTTGCCATTACGCCACTTTTTACTAAGAAAAAGTTAAGCAAAGTGGGCAATATACCGATTACCGATTACCGTAAAGTAATCAAGAAAATCATAAACAAAATGATTCTATCCGGTGATGATAAGTTGCATTTGATTGAAGGTGACACCATTACCTCGAGCGCAGATCTTAGACATGACAAACCAGAAGATCCAGTGCATTTATGTGTTGAAGGTGCAGCAAGCTTAGCTACAAAATTAGAACAAATAATATCAAAAACTAATATCAGCAACAAAGGTGCTATAAGTCGATGAAAACTATTTATACATTATTTATGAAACCTCTATTGCTGAGTATTTTATTGTTCTCTGCTTCCTGCTTTGCCCAAGGTAAGCCTAATATTTTGTTGCTTGTTGCAGAGGACTTAAGTAGTCGTATTGCATCCTTTGGCGACCCAATAGCTAAGTCACCTAATTTAGATAAGCTTGCTGCAACTGGCGTAAGATATACCAATGCATTTACCACCGCAGGGGTTTGTGCGACCAGTCGTACTGGGCTTATTACCGGTGTGCATCAAATTACCGTTGGTGGTCAACATATGCGCGTGAGAAATTTTGAAAAGTCACCTTATCGTGCAGTTCCTCCTATTGACGTAAAAGCATTTCCCGAGCTTTTGCGCCAACAAGGTTATTTCACTTACGTATCGAATAAATTGGATTATCAGTTCAGCAATATTACGATGAACACTGGCCCATTCACTATTTGGGATTATGAAAGTAACAAACCAACCTGGCGCCACAAGAATAGAAAATCTGATCAGCCTTTTTTTGGCATGTATCACTTTAACATCACCCATGAAAGTAAATTAATGCCAAAAAACTTGAAGAAGAATTTAGCAAAAAGCAACTACCAACAAATTTTTTCTCCTGAGCAGGTTGAGGTACCACCGTACTTACCTGATACCTTTAAGGTACGGCAAGGCATTGCTTCAATTTATGATCATGTTTATTTAATGGATAAAGAAATTGGTCAAATACTTAAAGAATTAGAAGAAGACGGCCTAACTGACAATACCATTGTTATTTGGACAACCGATCACGGCGATGCTTTGCCTCGTGCCAAACGTGAAATTTATGATTCGGGCATTAAGGTTCCCTTGATTGTTCATTGGCCAGAAAAGTATCGTCCTAAAAGCTTGCAAACCGGTTCAAGAAAATCCCAGCTGATCAGTTTTGTCGATCTTGCACCTTCAATATTGGCGATGGCCGGCTCAGAAATCCCTGCTTTTATTCAAGGCAAACCCTATCTTGTTGACCAGTCTTTAATAGAACGTGATTTTATTTATGCGTCAAAAGACCGCATTGACGAATTTTATTTTAAAGAGCGCGCTGTGCGAAGCAAATCATTTAAATACATTAAAAATTTCATGCCTGGGAAGCCGGGTGGCATAAAGCTGAAATATCGTGAACAATTACCCTTTATGGCAGATATTTGGGCAGCACTTGAAAATGGAGAGATGACCAAAGGACAACGCTTTTTTTATCAAAATCGTCCAGCCGAAGAGTTATATGATTTACGAGTAGACCCATATGAGCTTAATAACTTAGCGCAACACTCTAAGCATCAAATGAAGTTAACTGAAATGCGTCAAGCTTATCTTGCCTTTTCACAGCGAGTTCCCGATCAAAGCTCGCGAGCAGAAATAGTGCAAGCAACAACGAGTTGGCCAAATGGCATTCAGCCTAAAACACCTAAGCCAATAATTGTCATCAACAATAATATTGTAACGGTCTCAAATAAGCTTGAAGGTGCATCAATGGGGTATCAGATCAATCAAAACCCTTGGCAAGTTTATAGCAAACCTTTTTCAGTAAAAGTAACTGATATAGTGCGAGCAAAAGCTGTTCGGTATGGTTGGCAGGAAAGTGAAGAAATATTGGGAAATATCAACTAAAGAATGCTCGCTCAACAGTTAATTTATTATTTCAACTGCTACAAAAATTAGCCCTATACCCATACTAGCGATATGTACGGTTTAAATTTACCAGTGGAAATGATAATGTTGTCAAGAAAGTGATTAATTAAGGAATAGTGTTGGCAAAAGTTACGATAAAAGATGTTGCAGCAAAAGCGGAAGTCTCAGTAAAAACCGTATCGCGAGTAATTAATAACGAACCTAATGTTCGGCAAGTACTACAAGATAAAGTAAAATCGGCAATCACTGAACTGGGTTTTAAACGTAATCCTTTAGCGCGCGGTTTGCGAAGCCAACAATCATTTATCATTACATTTATTTATACCAACCCTAATCCTGATTATATTATTAAGATATTATCAGGCGCTTTAAAACAATGTGAAAAACATGGTTATCGTTTACAATTACAACCCCTTGATCACAAAAGTGACACGCTTATTGATGAACTTAGCTACATTGTTGAAAACTCAAACCAAGACGGTTTTTTGATCACACATCCATTATGTGACATGCCAGAAATTCGCAATATTTTCGATAATAAAGGTATACCATTTACCCGTATTTCACCCTTCGATGATGAGCATCCATCGCCTGTTGTGGGAAGTTGTAATACTCAAGCTTCGACAGAAATGACAGAACACCTTATCGAATTAGGGCACGATAAAATTGCCTATATTTCAGGAGACTCTGAGTTTGGTGCTACCCAAAAGCGTTTTGAAGGCTTTAAACAAGCAATGATGAATGCAGGGCTATCGATAAATGACGAATATGTAATTCAAGGTGATTTTACTTTCGAAACGGGTGAAAAATGTGCGAGACAATTATTAAGCTTAGCAGTACCGCCTACCGCAATATTTGCTAGTAATGATAATACGGCAGCGGCAGTATTAAAAGTTGCTGCACAAAAGAAAATTAAAGTACCTTCTGAATTATCAGTCGCTGGTTTTGATAATTCGCCAATATCCAATCAAGTTTGGCCTTCACTCACAACGATTAGCCAACCGACAGAGCAAATCGCCAAAAATGGCGTTGATAAATTATTCAGGGCTATCAAGAATAAGCCTTTCGATGATATAGAAAGCCGACTTACTTGCACGATTATCAAGAGAAACTCTACAAGCTTGGCTGATTAAATGGCCCACTTGAATCAAAAACAAACCTTATATTTATTGACATCCATTTTCTTTATTTGGGGCGTCATTGGTGGTTTAAATGATGTATTAGTGCCTCATTTAAAACATGTTTTTGAATTATCTTATACACAAGCTGTGATGGTGCAATTTGTTTTTTTTACTGGCTATTTACTTGTTTCTATTCCTGCTAGCAAAGTAATAAACCACAAAGGACTTTCATATGGCCTTCTTTGTGGTTTATTGCTTATTGCTGCCGGAGGCTTACTTTTTACGCCGGCGACCATTAAATTAAGTTATCCACTATTTTTGCTGGCCTTATTTGTTATTGCTGCGGGTATTACCTTTTTGCAGGTATCAGCAAACACCTACGTAACTACTTTAGGTAAAGCAGAGACAGCCTCTACTAGGTTAAATTTATCTCAGGGTTTTCAATCCATTGGCGCATTTACAGCACCTATACTAGGTGGTTATTTTATTTTAACGACATTAGCGCCAACGACAGGATATAGCGAAGCAACAGCAATCACTGCGGTGCAAAGTTTTTATGCTGTTATTTCAGTCTTATTATTAACTTTTTGGCTAATAATAAGAAAAATTGATTTAAAGCAACCGGACATTCATTCCCAAGAACAAGAGATAACAGCCAAAGGTACTTTTGACTTATTAATTAAAAGCAAAAAACTCTCTTATGGTGCGATCGCTATTTTTCTTTATATCGGAGCAGAAGTATCGATTGGGAGCTTTTTAATCAATTTTTTACTTGAGCACTCTGAACATCAATTTTCCCAAGAAAAAGCAGCTTACTTTGCTTCCTTGTACTTTATGGGCATGATTGTCGGCCGGTTCGCTGGTGCCTGGTTGATGAGAATAATCAAAGCAAAAGATATGGTTAAAGTTCTAGCCCTATGTGCTGTCATATTATCGCTAATAACTAGCTTTGCTGATGGTAAAATTGCAATGTATACCGTGTTATTGATAGGCCTTTGCAACTCTATCATGTTCCCAACAATTTTTACTTTAGCTATCGTTGGACTTGGAAAGTTTGCGACTAAAGGAGCGGGAATATTATGTGTCGCTATTTTTGGAGGTGCGATTATCCCTCTTTGTCAGGGTAGCATTGCTGATGTATTTGGCTTGCAAATATCTTTTATTATTCCAGCCCTTTGTTTTGTCTTTATTTTTATTTACGCGAATAAATACCCTAATTTATAGTCTTTGCTTTATTGCGAGCGGTTTTATGGTGGTATTGTGCAAACCATAAAATATAGAAATAACAAAATATTGGCGCGATGAAACTTGACTTCAAATTAGTGTAATCCGCTGTGATTCCTTGTATAAGCGGAATCACAGCGCCGCCAAAAATTGCCATACATAGTATACCTGATGCCCTCCCTGTACCTTTCGTAATACCTTTTAAAGACAAAGAAAAAATGGAAGGAAATATAACTGATTTAATGAAACCTAAGCTTAAAATAATATAGAAGGATATATCTCCTTCTATAAAGGTAGCAACAAACATAAGTAAAATTGCGATCAGAGACGATGCAAGTAATAAAATGCTAACGTCAATTTTTTTAAGGAGACCAACACTAACAAAACGTCCACACATCATACCAAACCAAAAAGCCCCAACAACAACACTTGCTGTTGATAATTCAAAGCCATTGCTTTGAGTTGACGAAAGCAGTACTAAAAACCCTACAACCGAAACTTCAGAACCCACATAGAAAAATATGGCAGCAGCTCCAAACCAGAGTGAAGAAGGCAGTGACTCTGTTGATTTTTCTATTATCTCTATTTTCCTCTGCTCAGCCATATTTTTTGCTTTCCGGTTATAGAAAAACAATGAAATGATAACTAACGACAAACAAGCAATAAGCATATATGGTGCTTTCACATGTGTCGCGCTAAATACTGTTGACGGTTCAAATTGCACAAGCAAATAAACACAACATGAAGCTAAAATAGGCCCAACAGTTGTGCCTAAAGAATTAAATCCTTGGGAGAAAATGAGACGCTTTGGTGCATTAAATTTACCTCCTAAAAATTGAATATAAGGATTTGCTGATACTTGCAAACATGTAACGCCACTGGCAATAATAAAAAAAGAACAGAGAAAAATTAAATATACGTCTAAATCTGAAACAAAATAAAGACTCGAACTGCCAATAAATATTAGTTGTAAGCCTAGAATAATAACCGGCTTAAAACCCATTTTATCAACCAGCTTACCTGCAGGAATGGCTAAAAGTAAATAAGCCATAAAGAAAGATGACTTCACCAACATTGCTTCCATATACGACAGTTCAAAAGACTGTTTTAACATAGGAATAACGATATCAGTGGTACTAGCAATAATCCCCCAAAGGAAGAAAGTTGAAGTGACAAGCCATTGCATTTTCTTTATTGAATTCATTAATCATTCTATTCCTAGTTAGGTGATTATTATCAACCATAACTGACAACGATGTCAACTGCATTTGAACTTAATGTAGATATTCGGGCTAGCGTAATTCAAACTATTGGATTCAGTGAGTTTAGTACATACAATAAGTTAATATAAAAACTCTGCGGCGCAAAGTGCCCCAAAGCTTGATAGCTATCACTATTTCTAAACGATTATAAGACATTCTTTTATTTTAAAATTTAGCGCTACATTTCAAATTCTAGTGATTCTGATTTACCTTGCAATTGCTGAGTTAATTTTTCAACTTCTTCTTTAATAACTGCTCCAGTATATTGCCAAAACTCTGCTTGTGAAATCGTTCTTTCTGAAACCGATTGAGGTAAAAACCGTGACATTTCTTGATTGAAATCTCTCTTTATTTCATCACCAGTTAAGATCAACTGAGTATGTTTTGCTAATAAAGAAATAAAATCATCTTGCTCTTTATGTCTTGCAAGTAACTTCTTCTGTACAAGCGTTGAGCTTTGCTTAACTCTTTGCTGTATTAGCCAAACAATATCCCAAACATCTCTCGGCTTAATTCTTCTTTCTCTATAAGCAAAAGCAACCATCTTATCTGCTAATATTTCTGTCATACTTTGCACAGGAATCGGTAAGCCTAACATTTGCGGTTTTACCCCATAATGATCAATTAACGGTCGGTGCTCAACATCAAAAGACGGTAAAGAGCAAACATCAATATGCATTTTTTGAGAAGGTAAATCAGGTCTATTATTATATTTTTCAATAGTTACTTTCCAAGTTGATGTATTACCTTTAGCTAAAATTGGCTCATGTACAGCAACATTCAAATCGTATTTTCGCTGTAAAAAAAGCTGCAGTTCATCACCCAGTCCTGAAAAACTAGCGGCGTTAAAATCTATGCCAGCAGTGAAGTCGAGATCTTCAGATAATCTGCTTGAGTCATAGCACAAACGCAGAGACGTTCCTCCGATAAAGGTAAGCTTTCGCAACAAACCTTCTTGGTGCAACACTGACATAATATCGTGGTGCAAAATTTCTTTTTCAACGACATCTTCTAAACCAATAAATTCAGGCTTATTTATTAAAACTTGATCGACTACTTTGCTTAACATATTCATACTTTATGTCCAATCGAATGGGTATCAGTCTCTAGCATATTAAAATTACGCCCTACTTTTTTTAAATCTTTAATCGCTTTCGTCTCTGTTGCTCTAAAAGCTCTAATTGCAGGATCAAAATAAACATCATCTGTAATCGAAGCCACTTTTCGGCTAGTGTGAGTAAACTCAATAGTACCGTATTTTGTTTTAATCAGACCCGATCGCCCTGTTGTCATCACGGTTAAATAGTTCATAGTTACTTGTGAAATAGCACCGAGAAAACTTAACTGGGACTCTAAACTAATATAGATAAATTTGTTCCAATGAAGAATATTAGCAATTTTAATCAGCACCCCTTTGCTACTAGGAGGGGCTAAAGGATTGATAAATACATTAGTGCACACTTTAGCTAATACATTAGCCTTCACCGCTTTATGTAAAAACTTAGTAAAATTAGCGTCACTATTATTGTGCGTTAACATCGCGAGGTCATTGGCAGTAAATAAACCATTATGGCCTGCATTTACTGATTTTATTGTACAATTAATTAAACTGCGTAATTTACTCATTTTTATTCACATCACTAATAATCGCCATAAAAGCGATAAACCGTAGAGAAAGCAACCACAAGTATACACTAAATCGCTATTTTGGCGAATCATCGTTGACGTGTTAGTTTTTATAACGACAAAAACACAAGAACTTGGCACTGCATCTTATTACTTTATATCGTCTAACAATTTCAGAAGGAGTACAAATTTATAGATTAAAAACACCATTGATGTAATTAACTAAAGAAAGCTATTTTTAAAACATATACTCTATGCCGGTTTCGCACCCATAGCGCCATAAAATTATGTAATTTATGACGGCTGTATCGCGCATACTGAAGATCTTCTAATGGCAAAAAATATAACATTAGCGGCATTAGCTATCACTGTGTAACATCAGCGCTTCAGCTCAAATTCTGTATTGCTAATGCCATAATCTCTTGTTAGCTTTGCCTTTTATTCAGGATCAGAATTTCTCAACCAGATATCCGCATTCACTGGTACTTTCTTTTTGCGTTTTTTCTTACCTGAGCCTTCAGGCTTTGCCATCGGTTTATCCACGTCTGAAAGGATAACTTCATCGGCTTCAAAACCCTCCACTTGCTCACGTTCAAGCCGGATCTTATTCTTTTTTTCAATCACTTTGAAATGATGGTAATCTTCATGATCGATAAGCGATAACGCTAAACCCACTTCACCTGCACGGCCACTTCGACCAATACGGTGCATGTAATCTGATGGACTTCTGGGTAAGTTAAAATTGATTACCACGGGGAGTTTTTCAATGTCTAGACCACGGGCAGCAATATCCGTTGCAATTAACACTTCAATATCTCCTGCTTTAAACTCTTCAAGCACTCGACTACGTTCGCTCTGGCCTTTATCGCCATGAAACACTTCTGCGCTAATACCACGTTTAGATAATTTATTAGCTAAATGCTCACAGTTATTTTTAGCATTGACGAAAATAAGCGCTTGTCGCCATTGATGTTGTTTGATCAAATGCGCTAATACGGCTGTTTTCTCCCCTTTGTTAACGGTAAAAACCCGTTGTACTAACGTACTGGCGTCACTACTTTGCAATTGTATTTCAACCGGGTCGTTGAGCAACTCTTGAGTTAACGCCTGTACTTGTTCAGGAAAGGTCGCTGAAAATAACAAAATCTGCTTTTTCTTTGGTAATAATGCTAAAAGCTCAGATAGCTCGTCAATAAAGCCTAGACTTAACATTCGATCGGCTTCATCAAGCACTAAGGTTTTTACCCGTTCGAGCTTAATGGCATTAGTTGAAATCAAATCAAGTAGTCGACCAGGCGTTGCAACCAAAATATCAGTGCCGCCGCGTAATGCCAGCATTTGAGTATTCGCTGATACACCACCAAAAACAGCAACCGTTTTAATCTCTCCGTTAAAATGCGCCGCATAAGATGTAATACTGTCGGCAACTTGTTTGGCTAGTTCACGGGTAGGTACCAATATCAGTCCAGCAACATAATTACCTTTACTGTTTTTTCGATTCAATGATTTTTCAGCGTGTAATTGCTGCAATATTGGCAGCGCGAAGGTGGCTGTTTTACCTGAACCGGTATTTGCCCCTGCAATTAAGTCACGTCCCGCTAATACACTTGGAATAGCCTGCGCTTGAATGGGCGTTGGTTGCTGATATTCCAACTCTGTTAATCGAGCTAACAATGGCGGAATAAGGCCAAGTTCGGTAAAGTTGGCAGGCGTTGTGACAGAGGTCATTAATATAAGAAACTCAAAGCTAAGATAATAGCCCACTATTTTAGCGTATTTATGTCCCGTTAAGTTAGTGAAATCGATCACCCCCTGCTGATGTCATTCAATCCCCGTATAGACCGAGTTAGATGCAACACTAAGACAACACTGTCTTTTAGATTAGTTTTGTCTTAGCGTTGCATCAAATCAGAGTGCGGAAATTTGTTAAGTTTCATTTCTTAAGGGCTGCTAAAACTTAGTCATAAACGTTAGGAATAAATAATCCATTCGTCAACTTGAGCTATGATGCATTATGGCCCTTTTCGAGATAGAACTGAAAGACACTAATATGACATAGTTGTGCTTTCTAAATGACAATACTAGGATATTTTAAGGGCGGCTGTGCCACCACAGCGGTCATAGATGCTTTAAACCAAAATGGTAGTTGAACCTTCAAAGCGGACATAACTCCTCTCATGTGGCACGCTAACACTTTCCACCAATACGACCACTTCTATTAGCTAAAATCACTCAGAACCAGGTTGGATTCGAGAAGTAACAGGGTACAAATATGGTGATTTTTAAAGGGTTCATCGTCTTTTAAAACCCCCATTCAAACCCAAGTACAAACCTATCAGTATCATTGAATTGACCAAACAAGCTTTGTTGATCACCACCAAATAAATCAACGCCAAGCCAAAGTTCAATGTTGTCTTCTAGCATATGGCTGAGTTCAACTTGTATTGAAGTATCTCTTTGGTCTACTCCATACATAGTGAGCACTTCTAACTGCCAAGTTTCATTGGCAAAGTTCTGCTGGTATAAAAATGAAAATATTTGATTATGCTTAGGGCGGTACATCGCATTATCTATATCATTATCATAGTCGAGCAAACTGCTTTGAAACCACTGAATGCTGATCATAGCGTCCTCTAGCCCTTGCCAATCTACTCCTATCACAGACGATAAATCTTTGGAGTGACGTATACCCTGATAATCTACAAAAGCTTGACTATTTTGTTTTGTGTCGGGGTTTAACAAATGATAACTATCAGTGCTATACCCAATCTCACTACGTATTGTCCAGTCATCAAACGCTTTACTTGCGGTTAAACCGAATAAGTGATTGCGTTGGTACTTTGCATCGATAGTTACACTGCTATCACTTAATTGTTGATAAA
>MAAB01034858.1_pt1 | contig 12683 bp, 10 predicted proteins | sample 1115991 | NCBI WGS metagenome assembly MAAB01 (sample SAMN04961124, study PRJNA320927) | seawater metagenome | isolation source: sample BD02T18 sea water enriched with oil for 18 days | place: USA:Gulf of Mexico | collected 2013-07-27
CATTCGCTCCCAACACTAAACTTTCGCGATTACGTCCGCCATAGCTTACTTCTGCCTTACCGACGACCAAAGCGGCGACCCCTTCAACATTACGTAAACGAGCAAGGCTCTGCGCATCTTGTAAGGTAATATCTCGAGTGCCTCCGGTTAAAGGCGGCATGCCCCCGGAGGTTTCTTTGCGCCCTGGCATAACGATTAATGTGTCTTTACCCAGAACCGAGAACTCCGCCATCACAAACTGGCGCCCCCCTTCTCCTAATCCGGTTAAAAGTACGACTGCAAATACACCAATCGACATGGCGATTAATTGCATAAGCGTACGAAAACGTTGCCGCGAGAGTACTCGCAGATTGAATTGCAATTGATCTTGCCAGCGCATTAGCCAGCCTCAATTACAGCGTGAGAGTCCGCCGTTAACTGATCCAATACAATTTTGCCATCAACCATGCGGATTTTACGCTTGGCCCGTGCGCCCAAATCGACATCGTGAGTGACAACGATTAAAGTAATGCCATCAGCATTAAGCTCTTCTAATAGCTCAACCACTTCCGCGCCTGAATGACTGTCTAGATTACCGGTCGGCTCATCGGCCAATAACAACTTAGGCCGCATAATAATCGCTCGGCCTATCGCGACCCTTTGACGCTGCCCGCCGGATAATTGATTGGGTAAATGCCCGGCACGCTCTTCTAATCCTAAACGCTTTATGATCGGCGCTAATCTTTTTTGGCGTTCCTTAGGAGGGACTCCCGCTAATACTAACGGCAGTTCAATATTTTCAGCGGCGGTTAAGCGTGGGATTAAATGATAAGACTGAAATACAAAACCAATATGATCACGGCGAAAGCGGGCACGGTCTTCTTCATCCATCGGCACGGTATCGACTGCAGACGTCTCTGTTACCTCTGAGCTATTTTCTTGTAGCCAATATTCGCCGTTATCGGGCACGTCTAATAAACCCAACATATTCAGCAAGGTCGACTTACCTGAGCCCGAAGGCCCCATAATCGACAAGTACTCGCCGGCTTCAATATTCAGTTCAATATTATTCAGCGCATGCACTGGCTGATCGCCCAACAAGAACGTTTTATTGACCTGCTTTACCTCAATCATAATGGCGCGATCACTTTAACTTTAGCGCCTGCGATAGCCGCGGGGTTATCCAATGAGGTTAAAACTTTTTGTCCTAAGGTTAACCCTGAAACCACCTGGGTCCAATCCCAATTACTTAAGCCTAGCTCTAGCTCTGCCTTCTCTAAGGTTTCGCCATCCTTGCTTAAAACGAGCACTTGATTACCTTCGATCAATGCATCCGTTGGGATACTCAATACATTGTCTTGGGCTTGAATAATGATTTCCATATCGGCGCTATAACCGACCAGTAATTTCACCGACTCAGGTAAGGCTGAAAGTTCGACATCCACATCCACCGTACGTGCTTGCTTTTCATTATCTTGCACATAAGGCGCAATGCGTTTTACTACACCTGTAAATGACTGCTGACGAAATGCATCAAGGCTGACCCTTGCTATCATGCCCACTTGAATTCGCGACGCATCGACTTCATCTATGGGAGCAGAAATATATAAGCATTGATCATTGATTAAATCGATTGCGGGCGGTGTCGCAACGCCAGGGGGTGACGGCGTGGCATATTCGCCAATCTCGCCATGAACATCAGCAATGATGCCAGCGAAAGGGGCGACTAACTGAGTCTGGGCTAATCGAGCTTGTTGAACATCGACGTTCGCATTAGCTTGAATTACCTGAGCTTTAGATTGCTGGCAGCTCAGTGCCATAATGTCAGCGCTGGTTTGGCTGCGATCAAGCTGCTCGCTGGATGCTAGATTTTTCTGTTGTAGTTCGCTGATACGATGAAGCTCTCGCTCATCTGCTTCCGCCTGATGACAGGCTGATTTTTGATTGATCTGGGCCATCTTTACTTGCGCCTTGGCTTGGGCAAGCGCCGCGGTTAAGTCATCATTCCAAAGCTCTAATAATAAAGTGCCTTTTGCCACATGATCACCTTGCTCGACATGGAGGCGATTAACCTGGCCCCCTAAGGCTAATGAGAGCTTAGAACGCTGGCAAGCTTTGACAGTACCCGAACGGGTATTCGATACGAGGGATTCTACTTTTTGCTGACTGACCTCAACCACGGTGATTTCAATCGCCTTGGCGGGCCATACTTTAACTATAACGACTAAGCCAATAATCGCCGCCAATACCAACATGAATTTCTTCACAATAATTTCCCTTTATAACGCATAAGACCATGATAAATTCATCAATGAGTCTTGCCAAGCATGAAGGAATTATAGTTAATAATTAACTGATCTAGGTTCTAATCTTAGCTCACATACTGGATCAAAAAACCTGATCTAGGTTATAGCTTTCATTACCCTGCCCTTCCAATTCAGCGACGGCTGCCATTTTAATCGCTACCTGCTGACCCGTAATCGGGCGATAGGTTTTTAATAGCGGAACGTATTTTAATAACGGCATCACTTTAGCCGCAATATCTTCCCCAAATCTGGGTTCTGTACGCTTACCCAATAATAACGATGGACGAAAGATCACACTTCGAGGGAAGCCTAGCGCAAGGACTTTATCCTCTAGCTGTCCTTTCATTTTCAAATAGGCGGATGGGCTCATGGCACTCGCACCACTTGAAGACACTAAAAAGTATTCGCTGATACCTTGCTCCCGTGCAATCTTTGCTGCCTCATATTGATAATCCAAATCAACACGACGCTGAGCCTTAATAGAGCCTACCTGCTTCTTTGTCGTGCCTAGACAAGAGAACAAGACAGAAGCCGAAGTAAATAATGCGGTTGAATCTTCTAAGCGTTCAAAATCGACTACGTGATTTTTGAATTTAGTAGAATCAATTAATAATGGCTTACGCGTTAATGCGATAACATGGCTAAATGTACTTGAAGCGATAAGTTCATCGACAAGGTGTCGACCAATTAATCCTGTTGCGCCAATCACTAATGCTGTTTTTTTTGTCATGCTAGACCTGCTTAATTATTTTTATAAAAAACCGTTTACTGAATCAATGCCGCCGACTTCACTTGCGCCCAAACATTCTGTCCAATGCTCAAATCTAAGCGATCACACGAACGCTGCGTTAATTTCGCGCGTAAAATTGAATCCCCTAACTGCAGTTGAAGCATTAATAAGCCATGCTGCAAAGACTCCATACTCAGAATCGTTACCGGTAAAATATTGCTGATACTGGTATCTTCGTGATGACTTAACGACAGGCTCACGTCACTGGCTAAAATATTAAGACGAACTTCTTGGCCTGCAGCTAGATCACATTGCTGCAGCCATAAAGAATGCTCAGCTTTATTTTCTTCCATGCCTTTAAGGGTAAAGCGAGTAAGTCCCCACTTCTGGTTGTGTTCCATCACCTTGCATTGCAATAAGCTACTGATGTTTTCTGGCTGAACAATAGGAAAATCGGGTTTATTAATCGCCTGTAAGAAGTTCTCTGACTTAGTGACCCTCCCAGCGTCTAGCATCACAATATGATCGGCTAGCAATGAAACTTCCCATAATGAATGGCTGATATAAATAATCGGAACACTGAACTGACGACAAATGCGTTCTAAATAAGGCAGCAACTCTTGCTTACGCTGATGATCTAAAGACGCCAGCGGCTCGTCCATTAATAATAACGTCGGGTTAATTAATAACGCTCTCGCAATCGCAACTCGTTGACGCTCGCCACCCGATAACTGATCAGGATACTGCTCAAGCAAATTGTCTAAACCCAATAGCGTAACCACTTCGTCAAGAGTCGCCAATGGTTTACCGGGATTTGCTCGTTTTAAGGCATACGCTAGATTGCCGCCTGCGGTGAGATGAGGAAACAAGCTGGCTTCTTGAAAGACATAGCCAATGGCGCGTTTATGGGTAGGCGTAAATTGTTTATTATTTTGCCAAACCTGATCGCGAAATTTCAACTGACAACCTTTGACTTTTTCGAGCCCGGCAATGCAGCGTAATAGGCTGGTTTTTCCTGAGCCAGACGCGCCATAAATGGCAATCACACCTTGAGTAGGCAGTACTAAATCAAGATCAAGATTGAACGATTTTCGCGACCACGTTAATGCAATGGATAAGTCGTTATTTCCCATTAATTAATCACTCGAATTGTTTTTTGCTTTTGATTAAAGCCATACAAAATAAGCAATACAATAAAAGAGAAAATAATCATTCCCGCCGATAAACTATGAGCCTGTGCGTATTGCAGACTCTCAACATGTTCATAAATTAGCACGGAGATAACTTGAGTCTCCCCGGGAATATTGCCGCCAATCATCAAAATAACCCCAAACTCGCCTACCGTATGAGCGAAGCCTAATATCGTCGCTGTGATGAAACCGGGCTTAGCCAAAGGTAAAACGACGGTAAAGAAAGTATCAAATCGAGAAGCCCCTAAAGTAGCCGCAACTTCTAACGGCCGTTTGCCTAATGCCTCTAAAGAGTTTTGAATCGGCTGAACGACAAAAGGAAAAGAATAAATAACAGACGCGATGACTAAACCCGTAAAGGTAAAAGGAAGAGTACCTATGCCTAGACTTTGAGTTAACTCACCAACAGGGCCATTAGGACCCATCGCGATCAATAAATAAAAACCAATAACGGTAGGAGGTAAAACTAAAGGCAGAGCAACGATCGCCCCAACCACAGGTTTTAATCTAGATCGTGTCGTAGTCAACCACCACGCAACTGGCGTTGCGATGATTAATAGAATAATCGTGACAAGGCTCGCAAGGCGTATTGTTAAGGATATTGCCTGCCAATCTTCTGCAGTTAAACCCAGCATCGGTTCCACGTATTTGATGTCCTATGACTGTATTAATGTGCTGATGACGCTGGCGTCACCTGATAACCATAGTCTTGGATGATGACCGCAGCCGCAGGGGATTGCAAATATTCAACCAACTCAAAGGCCGCCTTATTCCCTTTCGCTCGCATTAATATTACGGCATCTTGCTGAATGGGCTGGTGTAAATGTTCAGGTACCAGCCAGCCCTGTTTTTTATTCGGCAATTGAGAAGCAGCGATAAAACCATATTCAGCGTTCTGACTTGCTACAAATTGATAGGTCTGTGAAATATTCTCTCCAACTACCCACTTAGCACGAGTTTGTTTAACTAATCCTAGCTGCTGCAGAACTTCTTTTGCTGCTTTGCCATACGGCGCTAACTTGGCATTAGCAATTGCGAGATGATTGAAGTCCATCTGGCTTAACGTCTTGGCATTAATTTCTTGCTTAGCCTCTTGTTTACGATCGACACCCCACAGTACTAAACGGCCATAGGCGTAGGTGAATAGACTAGTAGGCAGTGCTAAGCCCAAGTCAATAAGCCTTTGAGGCTTATCATTATCTGCAGATAGGAACACATCAAAAGGAGCGCCATGATGTATTTGGGCAAAAAATCGTCCAGAAGAACCTGATACTAACGCCACTCGATGGCCGCTGGCTTGCTCAAAGTCAGCAACCAGCTTATTCATAGGGCTTATAAAATTTGCGGCAACCGCGACGGTGATCTTTTCTGCCGATGCGCAGGAGCTTAAGATCAAGCCAATGATGAGTATGCTGTTAAAACAAGCAGAGCAGAAAAGCTGTTTTGCGTTCATATCGCCGTATTAATTAGAAAATATGCCTCGTAGTATAACTTCGATCACCTAAAAAAAGCACTAATAGCCATTATTCGCTGCCGAATTTAACATCTATTCCAATAAAGAAAATGGGGTCAAGACGATCGGTATAGAAATGCTGGCTTTCTTTCTGATCTGATAAGTTTTTGATTGCAAAGAATCCTTCTATTTTTTCATTATGTTGGTAATTCAACGTTATATTGGTATACATCGCTGATGGGACATCCTTAGTACCCTGGGGTTGCTGTAATTCAAACCTGTGCTCATCGATATAATTACTTAATACATTAAGATTTAAATTTCGACGAATTTTCCAATTCATATTTAAGCCAGCATAGTATCTGGGTGTCGCTTTATGATGTGCGCTTTGAGTTTCAGAACCTTGATTAAGCGTTTTTGCTTGGTCAATAATCTCTGTATTTTGCCAATTGAAGAAGGTATTAATATTCCAGTTCCCACTTTCATAAATCCAATTAATGGTCACCCCATTTTGAATAGCCATTTGCGGTAAATTTTTCAACGAGCGCTCAACTATGGTTTGTCCACCTACCACTACTGGGGCTTGAATATTAAAGCTGGTAAAATCATCCATTTCATTATGAAACGCCTCGATTTCAATAAAGTTATTAAAATCTATTTGATGCCTTAGGCCAACCTCATACGTGGTCATCCGATTCAATCGAGCATCTTTAACACCCTTAACGTCAATGCGCTGGCTTGGGTCATTAGGGAAGGTAAATTCAATATCAATATATTGGCCAACCATGAACGGAGAAGAAGATGCAACTTGAACAGATGCCCGAAGAGAGGTATCAAAAGATAATAGATACGTTGTTAAGAACTGATAATTTAAGTATCTATCATCCGGTGCATTAAAATCGCTGTAGCTAAAAGCTGAAATAAAACGCCAGTCTCTTCTAGGGTTGTATTCCGCTCTCAACATATAGTTCGTTTCCTGCACTGTTCTTTCACCACCAATAAACGAACCATCATAAGTAATACTGTACAAATCTACCCCAGGTTGAATCAACCACTTAGGAAACTTGATCTGATAATCAGCACTAGCTTGAGAGATACTCGTATCATAAGTAAAATCTGGGAAACCCAATGTCTCTTGCTTACCATAGTGGTGGCTAAATCTTGAATTTAAATTCCCATAATTTAGCTTTAAGTTTAAACCATTGGTATTAGACAGATTATCGGTAAAAGGAATATCACTCGAATTAATATGCACTTTTTGAACATCTGACTTTTGATGAAAAAGAGTTAAATCATAATTAAAATAGTCTAATGGATCATTATTAATCACTAGATTCATTGAATGCTTTTCAACCGCTTTTTCCGGATGGTTATGGGGTTCATTCGATGATGTCAGGGTAATATTTTCAATCTTTTTATATTTACGATCAGCAAAGCTAAAATAACTATTATCGTAACGATCTCGTTTTTCAGACATAGCACTTAAGCGCACCGATAATACTTCAAATTGCTTTTCTGCAGACGCATGCATTATCTCACTGTTTTTACTGCCAACGGTTAAACTTGTATTAATAAGGCTATCATTCCCTGCTCTTTTAGTGAAAATATGAATAACACCGGTAACAGCATTCGCCCCATAAAGAGAGCTTACGGCACCACGTACAACTTCTATCCGATCCACATCCTCCACACTTATAGGTAAGGTATCCCAGAATATTCCGCCGGTAAAATAATCAAATACCACACGGTTATCGATCATAATCAAGGTCTTAACATTATTAAGACTCGACAATGCTGAACCACTCACTATCGCTTCTAAGCCGCGGAGATGTACATCAAATTGGCCATTAGTTTGTTCACGCACGATCACCCCAGGCACCAATTTCATTGCTTCTGCTATGGTTGTAATTCCAGATTGTTGAATTTGTTTAGCGGTTACAATGCTAATAGAAAGAGGGGTTATGAATAACTCTTCGTCATGCTTTGAAGACGTTGAAGAAGAGGTATCTCCTACTTCTTCGGACTCACCATAAAATAGTCCATCGGCGCTGGCCACTTGCAAGCCCATTAATATAAGTAAGAGATAAACTGCTAGATGCTTAATCATTTTTTCCCTCCGCATCTTGAGAGACAATCGCGGATTGATAATATTGAATTATCTTTTCAATACTGCCATCGTCCTTCATTTTCCTAATTTCATTATTTAATAATGTAATTTGCGATTGGCATCGACTATTTTTTGAAAAGGCAATGTATAAGTCTTCTGTCGCTACGGCCACAGGCAATATATCAAGAGTAGAACTCAAGTTATGCCTCTCTAGTTCTTGCCTTCCTGTTGACCAATAAAAAATCCCATACTCTAAGCGCCCACTCGCGACCATTTTAAATAAACTTTTGGGAGAAGGCACATCATCAAGAATTAAATTATTAAAAGAATAAATATCAGCCTTCTGCCCAAGGCTCATACCCCGAACCTTACCTCCCGACTTGCCGACTAAATCTGATAGTTGATTGAAGTTAAAATGACCGTCTTTACGTACAAAGACTCTTAATTCTGCAAAATGGACCGCTGTAGAGAAATCAAACTGCTTCGCTCTTTGTTGAGTTTTTAGAGCCCCAGCAATGATATTTAGGTCTCCATTACGCAGATTAAATAATATGCGCTTCCAGGGTATGGCTGGTCGAATATTTGTTTCAATCCCTACACGATCAGCCGCTTGTGTGACAATATCACCCATGATGCCGAGATGTACTGGATTTTGACGGAAGAAATAGGGGTACCAAGCATCCGCACCATTGACCGACAAAGCTTTACAACTTTTAGTAAAGCCAGCGTTGCTTGTAGTACTTAGAACTATAAGCAGTATCATTATAAAATAGCTGTTTATAAAAGGCATATAAAGAATCATTAACTATCGGTTAACGTTCAGTATAGTAAAGATGGCGTACTGTGTTGGCTAAAGCGGAGTTTACAAAGAAAGAAAGGAGTAATACGAAGCTCTCAGCTTTATTGCTGAGAACATCATATTGGGTTTAACAAGTGTTAGCCCCAATAACTAAAACTGCTAGCTAAAACTGATAGTTCATTGAGAAGGACGTAGCGATTGCACTACTTTCATAGCGACCTTGTGGGCTATCCAATAACTCACCCTCATCCGGTGCTTCAATAATACCCGAACTTAGCTGAGCGTATTCTAGACCAAAGCCAAGTGATAGTCGCACCTGATAAGGCGATAGAGGCGGATAAAAGTTTAATCGCAAAGCCTGTGTTGTTATTCATCAATTTCATAATTCACCTGATTTTGTATTTATTAGAAATTTGAAATTAATGTACTCACTGCTCGGCCCGTTGAAAAATGACCTTGAAGACTAGCCACTATTCCATTGCGGAAAAGCGGCTAGGTTAATCGACGTAAGATTAAGACTCTTTACGTTTAAATACTGTTTTAAATAAGGCACCCAAGCCTAATAGAATGAAAATACCGAACTTCTTCAAAAAGACTAATGCAACGACTAAGAAGCCTGTTTTTGCAATGACCTTACCGGCCACCAAAGCGCCAATACCATAAGCCGCTACTTCATCTAAATCAGGATCGAAATCCATATAACTTGAACCTTGATCAAAGTCGGCAATCTCTAAAACAGTGCCCAAATGTTGCTTAATCAAAGGTAATTGGCTCATGCCCGCAATAAAGTCTAAAACAAGAACACCCTTACGTCCTAAAACTCGCACATTGTAATTCAGAGTATTTTCTTCACTATCACCGAAACGGATTTCTTTTGCCCAATGCAGCTTGTTGCTGCTGGCATCATAATAAGGCGACGAAGCCCAACCGACTAAAGAAACAGTGCCATAGCCCATCTTGTCACGTTCAATACTGGATGCCCGCGTATCTTCCTGCATTTGCTCTAGCAACTCGTCGTAGTCAATGTCTTCTGCATTTTCGTCAGAGACATAACCTTCTTCTTCATAAGCAACCGTCACGGCCCACGCGTCATTATCCAGCGGCGAGACACCCGCCGGGAATAACATACCTAAGGCACTTTGACCTGGAGGGTTGCCCCAAGCTTCAACTAAAACGCGCTCTGCGTCTTCAGCATTTAAGAAATAAAAGTCGTCAGGAATATTGAGTGTTGCACCCGCTTCTGAAATGTTAATGACACCCCGTTACGGATTAATAGAATCTAAAAACTGAGTAGCCCATTGCTCGTACTTTTCTTGTTCAGACAACCCTGAATCAGGCAATTCTACTGCTGAAAAAGAGACTGAACTCAACAATAGTATGAGGATAAAAGAGAGTATACGAATAATTTTAACGTCCTTGTTTTATTAACGGTGAAAGATGGATAAATAACTTCTTCGAGTCATTTCGAAGCGCACTCTAACTGAAATTGATAGTTCTACCAACAAGTAATGAATGACTCCCCACTATTGACATCCATCACCCAAACGCCGTATCTTTATACTGTAAACTTTACACTGTATAGTTAACTTAAACAGAGTAAACTAAAAATAACAAAGTGAGCAGAGGCTTATATGACAGATTTTGATGCCATCGTGATTGGTGCAGGTAATGCCGGCCTTACCGCCGCCACAGCCTTACAAAGAGGCGGTGCCCGCACCTTGCTACTAGAGCGACATAACATTCCGGGTGGTTGTGCAACGTCATTCATCCGCGGTGAATTCGAATTTGAAGTGGCGCTGCATCAGCTTAGTGGCATGGGAACTGAAAAGAATCCCTTCATCATGCGCAAAATATTCACTGACCTAGGCATTATGGATCAGCTTAATATTGTTGAAGAGCGCGAGCTGTACCGCGTCGTCATGCCATCAAAAGTCCATAAAGAACACGAGATCGACATTGTTCTACCGGCGAGCATTAAGGCCTTAAAGAAAACCCTCAGCGCTCACTATCCTGAAGAATCTGAAAACATTGAGGCGTACCTCACCCTGTGTGAAAAGCTCTCTTTGGAATGCTTCATGATGCTGCCCAGAGCGCAAAAGATGGCCGATCAAACGGTATTAGAATCCAGCTGCCCTAATTATATTAAATACGGTTTAACTTCTTCAAAAGACGTGCTTAACGAATTTTTTAGTAATCCAGATCTCAAAGCCGTCATCGCTGCTTACTGGTGTTACATCGGCCTGCCACCCAAAGATATTCCATTCTGTGACTTAGCGGTGATGGTTTACGCTTACGCGGCCTTTAAACCTTGTCATGTACAAGGCGGTTCACAAGCTATTTCCAGTGCACTATTAGAATCGTTTTTAAACGCAGGCGGAAAAGTTTTATTTAATACCGGTGCCGCGAAAATCCTCACGGATAACGAGCAAGTAAAAGCCGTGCAAACAGAGCATGGAGACATATTCACCTGCGAACATATCGTCTCTAATACTAGCCCTCAGCATACTTTCAATGAGCTATTAGATATCCCAACACCGAAGCAAGTGACGGCCGATATGAAGTCTCGCCGCTTAGGAACGTCGGCCTTTGTACTCTACCTAGGGTTAGACTGCACACCCAAAGAGCTAGGGGTAACTGCGGCGTCTAACTTCATCATCGATGATAGAGATGAAGAAGTTGCCTTTGAAACCATGCAAGGTATTAACGACCCAACTCATACCATGCTGACCTGTTATAACCATGATGATCCGAGTTTTGCACCGGAAGGAAAAACGTCGCTATCGTTACTGTGCCTGCAATACAGCCAAGCATGGCAAGACCTGCCAGTAGAAGAATACGCCCAAGCAAAATATGACTTTGCAGAAAAGCTGATCGATCATGCCGAGCGTGTTTTTCCTAACATCCGTAAGAATATCGAAGAAGTTGAAGTCGCGACTCCTCTCACCATGATGCGTTATTTAAATACTCCCGGCGGCGCGATTTATGGCTTCCAACAGAATACTCAAGACGCTGTGATGTTCCGCGAGCGCATCAACGCTATTTCTGGCTTACATATGGCAGGCAGCTGGAATGGCATGGGCGGTTTTCAACCGACTTACATGATTGGCGAAAGTACTGCTCGAGCGGTATTGAAAAAAATAAAGAAAACGAAACAAGCTAAAACCCAACAACAGGAGCTAACTGATGCCTAACTCTAGTGCTAATAAAAGTACCAGCGACAATAATATTTTGCATGCGGTTAACGGCTATCAGGATGCGCTAGACCACCAGAGTGAATTAATTAAAACAGGGACCGATTTTAACGAACAAAATGGTCACGTTGCCAATACCATTGCGAGCTTACACCCTAAGCGTTTAATGCTAGTCGTCAGCGAAGTCATTGAAGATACAGCCAGTACTAAAACGTTACGTTTTAAAGCTGAAGATAACTATTTACCGCCCTTCCAAGCGGGGCAATACATTAATCTATTCGTTAATATTGATGGTACTGAAACCGCACGCCCTTACGCGATATCCTCTGCGCCACAAGCGCGAGGTTTCTACGACCTCACGATTAAGCGAGTCACTGAGGGCTTTGTTTCACACTTTCTATTGGATGATGTGAAGGTGGGTGATCACTTTCAAAGTACAGGCCCAATGGGAACTTTTTATCACAACCCTCTTTTTCATGGTGATGATTTGGTCTTTCTTGCTGGCGGTTCAGGTATTGCACCTGCACGTAGCATGATTATAAATATGATAGAAAGTACACTTCATCATCGCAAAGCAGAGCAAAAGTTGCATCTGATTTATGCTTCAAGCTATGAAGCTGATGTTATTTATGAACATGAATTAAAGCAGCTAGAACAAGAGCATGACTTTTTAACCATCACCTGGATAATTTCACGTCCAACCGATAATTATAGCGGCCGCACAGGCCATGTGAGCGCAGATTTACTCACTGAGTTATTAGGAGATGATGCAGAAAAATTGCAAGCCAAAATGTTTTACATTTGCGGCCCTACCAGCTTCCATGATTTTTGCGCCGAACAATTGAAGCAATTAAAAGTGAAAGCAAGACGTGTTCGAATTGAATGCAATGGCCCACCGAAGCGCCCCGAAACATTAGCGGGCTGGCCG
>MAAB01007686.1_pt1 | contig 12680 bp, 10 predicted proteins | sample 1115991 | NCBI WGS metagenome assembly MAAB01 (sample SAMN04961124, study PRJNA320927) | seawater metagenome | isolation source: sample BD02T18 sea water enriched with oil for 18 days | place: USA:Gulf of Mexico | collected 2013-07-27
ATTAAGAGTAAATAAATCAGTAAAATTTCCTGATTCGATTATGAGTTTGGTTAAAATAGAGAAACTAGCCCTAACAGGTAACCAACTAGATGCGAATAAATCTTGGATAAAACGATTAAAAAATTTGAAAAGCCTAACTGTTGAAGGAATTTATATTCCAGATTGGTTAGGTGAACTAGTGCAATTAGAAAAACTTAGTTTTAGTTGGGAAATTACAGAAGTCCCTATTTGGGTTAAGGACTTGACTCTACTCAAGCATTTAGGTTTAAAATTCTCCAGACCTAGTGAGTTGCCAAATTGGCTCTCTAATTTGAATCACCTTGAATCTTTATCTATTGCCTCTCAATCTTTCATATGCCTACCAGATTGGTTAGGTAATATGCAAAATATCAAGGCTCTAAGTTTGAAAATTGGTTCATTAGCTGAGATACCTAAATGGTTACCCAATTTAGTTAATTTAGAGCGTTTGTTTATATCGGCAAGTAAGATAAATGTATTACCTGATTCGATGAGTAGTCTGACTAAATTAAAAAAACTTTTTTTTATTCATTCTAATGTTAGCTATGTTCCTGACTGGATAAGTAATTTAGTGGAACTGGAGGAATTGTGGTTTCTCGACTGCCAAATCAAGGAGTTACCATGTTCTCTTGGTTATTTAGTTAACTTAAAAAGACTTAATTTGCGTCGCAATCCTATTTCCGAGTTACCTGAAAATCTTTCTCATTTAACTGAAATCACTCAACTTTAGCCAAGTTATTTATGTAACCATGACCATGAAAGAACTCATAAAGCGATTGTCTGTAATAAAAGTGTGTATAGCGCTTGAAGATGATGAAGCTATTGCACATCAGCTAGAAATGCTATCGACAGAAGGTAGTGAAACTATTCATAGCATTGTTGCTATGATTAAAGCATATAGCTATGCAGAAGCTTTAAATGAAATAGAGCTTTTCATTAATAAAAATACTGGGCTGATTGCATATAAAGATGAACAAGTTAATGCACTCAAACTTGAGTTAAAAATGCTCGAAAAAATGCTTCAAAGCTTAAGCGAGAAGAAGAACGAATATATAAACCAAATCAATGAATTCAATAAAGAGTACATTTTTCATGTTGGAGACTTACTACAATCAATTTTAAACACCAAGGCACAAATAGCAGGGGTACAACAAGCTGTAAAAGAGACAAGTTTTAAAGAGAAAAAACAATCATACGAGTTATTAAAGTTTGATGTTGAACAGCTTAAACAGGAAATATACGTTATTGAAAAACGGTTAAAAGCACTCGATGAGTTCAGTGATAAATATGATGAACTTTATAATGAATACCTGCTCTTAAAAGCAAAGTTGAGTGAGCTAGAGCTGCTCTTACGAGATGCACGCGTTCAAGCTAAAGCAGCATATACCGATACATTAGATTCTCATGAGTATGAAGAGGCTAAAGCTGATTATGAAAACTTTGAGCAAGAGAACCAAGAAATTCAAGAAGAAATCAAAGCAAGCCACGATTTAACCAAAGAACAAATCAAGCAACTTAAAAAAGCTTACCGAAAAGCAGCCAAGCTTTGTCATCCAGACGTAGTATCAAATGAACTAAAAGAGCAGGCTCACAAATTGATGCAAGAGTTAAATGAGGCATATAGCTTAAAAGATTTAGAGAAAGTTTTATCCATATTAACTGGATTAGAGTCAGGCGAGGAATTTGAAGTTGCGAGTGATGCTCTTTTTGATGCCGAATCTCTGGAGGTACAAATAAGTTCCATAAAGCAACAGTTAAAAGCAATTGAAAAAGAAATCCTGGCTATCGAAGGGGATGAAACTCTTCAAGTTATCAACGATATTGAAGATCGTAATGAGTATTTCCAATCACTTGCAGATCAATTAAAGCAAGAACTTGAACTGTATGAACAGCAATTGAAACAGGCAGAGTCCATACAGGCATAGTTATATCTGTAGATAAAATGAAATTTATACTTTGATTTATTGATACTATAAAGAATGAACAATTTTGACGAGTTAGTACGTAGACTAAATGAATGCGATTTAATTGTGTTTGACGGTGCAAGTGATGCGGGGAAAACATATGTGGCAAATCAGGTCGCAAGTATTATGGATAAACCACACTTGGATTTTGATCGTTATGTAGATGAATTCTCAAATGCACCTTATATTAATAGGATTAATTATTCTTGTTTACGAAACCATATTGACAATGCAGAACAATCAGTTGTTCTTTCGGGAGTATTTGCGCTAGAAATTGTTCGAACACTAGGTTATGAAGAATTTACATTAGTTTATGTGGCAAATGTTATACCTGGAACGGAACGCTACAGAGAACAAGAGTTTAATGATGAGGAGACACTTCTAGCGTTAACCCCGGAGTCAAACTATCAGGAAGTATTGAACGGTGACTTTGGTCATGCCCAGGAAATAATAGACCAGATGGTTAGGGTTTATCATAAAAATGAAAAGTCTAAAACTCTCGCTGACATTATTTATTTGAATCAAATAGAATAATTATCCTAGGAGCTATTTACTTTTGAGAGGCTTTTAAAGTAGAAATTTAGAAAATAAAATAATTAGCAAATTTTTTATTTAATTAACTTCTGCTTTTGAGCGTCAGCAGACGTTACACGGCTATAATTTTCCAACAGCTTGTTGGAAAATTTAATTATGGCGAATCTGCCATAATTAAAAATACGTTTTGTAGAAAGGAGTAGAAATTGATGACCATCACATCTATAAAATCGAAAACAGATTTAGAAGAAGTATTAAAGCGTATTGAAGATTTGTGGGAATCCAAACCTTGCACTCCGGAAGGTGATGAGTTAGATGCTCTTGTCACACTAGTTGAAGATTATGAATTATCTAATATCGTAACTGAACGAGAAAATCAGAATGAAATATGTGTAGATATAGATCACCTTTAATGTCTACCTATCGCTCGGTAGCCAAACTTAGTGCCAGAAAGGGAAGTTAAATCTTGAGGTCGAAGTTTGCGACTTAAAACTTAAACCATATCAAATTCGTTTTATTAAACTGGTCGATTTCGACCAGTTTAATCTTGTGGTCACAATCTGTGACTTCAAATTGTGCAACAGGCTGTTGCACTTCTATTTATGCAGACGCTTTTACACAATTAGCAAAATGCATATTTTGCATATTGCTCAATATCTCAAAATCGCTCATAACTGACATTTTCATACTGTCTTTCTATGACAGCGTTGGTGGTATTCAGGACTATCAGGTTCGATGTAATCCTAAAAATTAGGTGTAAATTCGAATTTTAAGTGACCTCATTCTGATAAACTAACGCCCTCTGGTTGTTGGCACGTTAAATTTAATTCAGAACATGCTGCGCATAACCTAAATTTAAATTCAACATGCTTTAATATGTATTATCGCGGAATATATATAGCGACACCAAATATCAGTTTTTACTCAGTCTTTTTCACATTTGATAATTGTCAATCTTGGAGGTAACTCAAATTTCGACCACCTAATAGATTGGGTAACTATGTCCTTTAAAGTATATTTTTTCTGCTTGCATATTCCGGTGAAAGTGAACACTGATTCCGGAATATTAGGAAAAATCGTTCACGCTAAAACCGGAATGGTTGTTCACGGTAAAACCAGAATAGGTGTTCACACTAGCCCAGAATGAGCGTTCAAGTTGGGCCGGAATATGCACTGCTTGAAACTTAGGACATTCACTAATCGCGATAAAAGCCTGTTTAGCCACCAGGTTTACTTTTTAATTTTGGTTATTTTTAATGACTCAGGAATTACTATTTTAGGTGTATACTCAATTTGATTGTGAGTATTCCCTTCGTAAACACCTAATTTTTTTGCAAGACTGTCAGCTTCCTGAGAGCGTTTATTTGAGGTATCTTGACGATAAATATCCCAAGCTTGCATGCTTGTTCCAAAAAGCTCTCCAGGGATTGAAAAATAGGTAATGATTGATTCTTCTTCTAACGCTTCTAACTCGTCTTCTGCACTTCTTACAAGGTTGATTTCTTGAATAGGCTCAATAGTTGCGCCTCCATAGGTCGTGAGGTACATTTGATTAGATAAAGTGCAAACAGCAAGGGTAACCCAAGGATCTGCTATAACGTCAATCATTTGATTGTAAGTGAACAAGTTAGTAACTGGAAAATATTTTGGATTTTCAAAATCAGTGTGATCAGGGTCGTACTTTGTAATACTTGTTGTTAAGTTTGTCATTTGTGAGCGCCTTTTAAGTTTTGATAGTTCTTAGTGCCGATGCAATTTTATTAATTATCAATAAAATTACGATTTAGGCACATTACGTGAATTTACGTATTAAATTCAGAATTTACCTTTATGAAGTAAACTGACAAGATTTTTTTAAATCACTTTAAAGCTAACAATAACCGTGACCTGTTTAAATGTACAGTGCTTTATTGCGTTCTTCAGCCATTTTATAAATATTCTCAATACCCAGTTCCATTTTCCTACGCGCTGAAATATTAGCTGAATGCACTTTGATCATTGGGGGAATAAAACCACTACTGAACACCGCCTCTTCAATCCATAAAACTACATCGTAGCCCGTACCTCGATCATCATCACCTAAATCATGGTCAAGGCTAACCTCAACAACCTTGCCTGTTTTTAATAGATCAATAGCTTCATCAGGCCAATAAACACGAACCCAGCCTTCTGGTGTTTCTCTTTCATCATCTAAAAATACTCTCATACGGTTTTGCCTAAAAAAATGCTATCGCAGTATCTAGCGATATTGCTTTTCTTGAGCCTTTACCTACTAATAAATACACCGTATTTTGGGTTTCAAAGATACAGTTTTCGGTGAAGCTGACTAATGGGGAACTTCTTACCCAATCACCAGGACGAAATCGACCAGATTCATCATTAATAACGGTATCTGCTTTTATCAGAGAGGCATGTTTCCCATTCTGTTTCAATACCTTGCTTTCTTCTTCGGTAACTTCTAAATCCCACCACATCCAATTCTTAACCACGCAAATTGACTTGTAAGGTAAAAGTTCACGGCACTTAGTTTTATATAAATCAATATCGTTTTCATCACACCCAGCATCAAAGGTATCACCCTCATGATTAAATGCCGACACTAAATTATCTAGATGTGAAGTTGGTGTTGTTTTCATAAAAACCTCTTTTGTTGGGTTGAATCGTTAAGGAACTACTCTATGGTTGTTAATCCAAGCTCAAGGGTTTCTTGCTTGAATCTGCCAAAGATATTCATCATGTTTTCGTAGCTATCTGTTAGAGCATTCTTATTATTTGAAGTAGGATTTTTTGTGTAGGTACTGTTTTCAAACCCACCAAAATCGACAGTTCTCCTTTTAATATCAGACACATTATTCGAACTGTCCTCAACCGATTTATCATCAGAATCAGCTAAACCTGCACTTTCATTCTTTTGCTTGGCCTTAAAGTTAGCGCTCATTTTTTCAAACTTAACTATATTGGCCTCAAGCGGAATATCTTGAGCTACGCGATGAGCATACTCAACGAGTCTTGGCTCCGCAGGCATGTACATGAATGCCTCCTGGTTAATGGCATCCGTTGCCCGTAAATTACGCCCTAGTATTTGCCTGTAGTGCATTTCGGTTTTAATTCTGGTTAGATGGCAAGTTACCTGTAGTCTCGGAATGTTTGTGCCTTCACTGATCATCCCAACAGATACAACCCATTTTGAGCTGGATTTCTTGTATTGATGAATTAGTTTTGTTGGTTCATCTTCTTGATATGTAATGATGGTCGCAGCTTCATTAAAGCGTTTAGCTAATAGGTTTAAAATTTGCTCTGCATGGGTAACAGATGCTGCAACAATCAGCCCCCCAGCCGACGGGTTACTATGTCTAATCTCTTCTAACTTGCCGTTAGCTTGTTGGATGACATGCAACAAAAGCTTCTCATTTTGAATTATTTCCTGATAAGGAAAGGCTGATTGAGATAATAAGTCTTTGAAAGAGCTAAACGACTTCGTTTCATTTTCTTCACTTAGCGAAATATCATCGTTATCAATTGCTATAATTTGAGGGGTGCGACAAACATCATCTCTAATAGCCTCAGAAAGCCCGTAAATGTAATCACATTGAATTTTGTTGTCAGGGCCTAAGTAATCACAAAGAACGATAGGAGCGGTATCTGAGCGCCAAGGAGTGCCAGTTAACGCTAAGCTGTATTTAGCTTTATTTTTAATGTGAAGAAGGATTTGTTCTCCCCAAGAGTTTGCATTTTCAACTTTCGAACCACAGCAGTGGTGAATTTCATCGAATATGGCAAATACACGATACTTTTGAAAAAGGCTCCAGAAGTTATCATCTAAGTGAAGCATTGTTTGGTAAGTCAGTGACTGTCCCTTTGATCCTAATAAACCATCAAACTTTGCACCTACGATACTTTCTAATTCTTGGCTAAAATCAACACAAACGACTGCTGATGGTGAAAAGCAAATAACAATATCTACAAGGTCTTGACTCATTAATTCATTAGCCAAAGCCGAAGCCATAATAGTTTTACCTGCACCAGGTGTCGCTAATGCTAAAAAGTGGTTTTGTCCACTCGTATATTTCTCTAAAGCTAAATCGATGCACTCAGCTTGCCAATTTCTTAATTTCATTTTAAATCTACTACTTGTTTTATATAAGGTTTTCAACGGCTTTAATGCTACCAAGGAGTTTACTGTTGTGTTCCCGCACTTCATTGTATTTAGGCTGTAATTCCGACTTTAACTCAGGAAACTGCTCGCAAAGTCGTTTGTATTCTTCAGCTTCACCAAGCCCTGTTAACAGTGAATTTTTATAGTGATTTAACCTTTCAGTTAATGAATCACCTAAAGAAGGAGTTTTAGAGATAAAAGCATTTCTCTTTTTTTCTATATCTTTTTTTGGCTTTACATCAATAGCGTCAGGGTCAAACATCTCTGTTTTAATAAACGAAGTGATCTCTTTTTTCTTTGACACCGACTTCTTCAACCACCCCTTATTAACAAGCTTTAACAGCTCTGTATAAACGAACCTACGAGCATCGTTTGGATCAATTGACTTGTCTTCATTCAAAGCCAAATAAGCAGATCTAACTTCCACAGTAGAAAAGTGATCAAAATTAGGTGCAACAACAATCTGTGCGACAAGGTTGTTTAATTTCATAAAAATTCCTTATTAAACAAACGACCAAGTTAAAAGTAATGATCGGGAGTGTTTATTGTCCGTGGGATTATAATCCGTGATAATATAATCCGCAATATGAAATAGTTGCATATTTGGGTCAAAGGTTTATCCAATGAGCAACCTCATACAAAAATTTTCAGTAAAACTAAGGTATTTGAGAGAGAAGAAAAATATTTCTCAGGATACTTTAGCGAGGCTGACAGAGATTGATAGAAGCTATATTGGCCGCATCGATAGAGGTGAAGTTAACATCTCTCTTGATAAGCTTTTTAAAATAGCAAAAGCATTAAAGTGTCAGCCTGCGGAGTTGATGCCTGAAATTGATTCTTTCGATTAATCATAAGATAGAGAAGACAGTATCTGCCTCTTCGTGACTAGATTTTACAAATAATCACAGAATCACTTTTAAAATTAAAATACATTTGAATAGCACTTAATAACCAGGGAAAAACAATGGTTGAACAACACAAAAAAGAATTAGAGAAACAGCTTTGGAACATTGCCAATGCATTACGTGGCAATATGAGTGCCGATGAGTTTCGTGATTATATTTTAGGGTTTATTTTCTATAAATATTTATCAGAGCGTATGCATCAATACGCTGATGGCATTTTGGCTGAAGATGGTCTTAAATTCGATGCTATTGATGAGAGCACAGATGAAGGCCAAGAATACTTAGAAGCGATTAAAGAAGAGTCTATTGATCATTTAGGTTACTTTTTAAAACCAAGTGAACTGTTTCATGTGATTGCTGAAAAAGGCAATAAAGGTGAATTCATTATTGAAGCCTTAACCGAAGTGCTTAACCATATTGAACAAAGCACAATGGGCACAGCATCAGAAGATGACTTTAACGGTTTGTTTGATGACATTGACTTAACTTCAAATAAACTCGGTAAAAGTGAAAAGCAAAAGAATGATCTAATTACTACCGTATTAGGCCATTTAGATGAAATAGACTTCTGCCTTGATGATACTGAAATTGATGTTCTTGGTGATGCTTACGAATACCTTATTGGTCAATTTGCCAGTGGCGCGGGTAAAAAGGCAGGTGAGTTTTATACACCGCCAATGGTTTCCAAGTTATTAGCCAAGCTAGTTACCAAAGACCAAACACAATTAAAATCGGTATATGATCCTACCTGTGGTTCAGGCTCTTTATTGTTACAAGTTTCAAAAGAAATTCAAAGAAAGAACGGTGGAGCGACTGGAGGTATAGGTAACTACTACGGCCAAGAGAAAAACCCAAGCACCTACAACCTAGCTCGTATGAACATGATATTACATGGTGTGCATTACCGTAGTTTTGATATTCAGCAAGATGATACTTTAGAAACCCCACATCACCTTGAAAAACGCTTTTCAGCAGTGGTTGCCAACCCACCATTTTCGGCTGATTGGAGTGCAAATGACGGTTTTAAATCCGATGAACGATTTGCAGATTACGGGAAGTTAGCACCCAAATCAAAAGCTGACTTTGCTTTTGTTCAGCACATGCTTCATCAATTAGATGATAACGGTACTATGGCGGTGGTATTGCCTCATGGCGTGCTTTTCAGAGGTGCAGCCGAAGGACATATCCGTAAGTATCTCATTGAACAAAAAAACTGTTTAGATGCTGTTATTGGCTTACCAGCCAATATTTTTTACGGCACTTCAATTCCGACTTGCATTTTGGTTCTTAAGAAACAACGCCAAGCTGATGATAACATTTTGTTTATTGATGCAAGTGCGCATTGTGGTAAAGCGACTAATCAAAACTATCTTCGAGAAGAAGATCTTAATCGAATTTTGGATGCTTTTGAGGAAAGAACATTCAAAGATAAGTTCTCATGCGTAGCAACTATTGATGAAATAAAAACTGAAAATGATTTTAATCTCAATATTCCAAGGTATGTAGATACCTTTGAAAAAGAAGAGCAGATTGACTTAGATAGTGTCTCCAAAGGGCTTATTGAACTTGAAGGGAAAATGGACGTAGTTGATAGTGAAATTAGCGACTTTTTTTCCGAGCTTAATATCAAAGCGTCATTTTAAAGGAAAGTAATGATGGAACCCTGTACTTTACCTAAAACCCGCTTCACTAAACTTAGTGAAGCAAAGGGCTATTCGCAATACCATTTTGACGATATCTTCACTTTTTCATCAGGGAAAAATATCAAACAAAATGAAGCTTCACCTGAATTTGAAACCCCTTGCGTGAGATATGGTGAGCTTTATCATTTATATGGTGAAGTTATTACAAAAACTGTTAATAAAACTAACTTAGATCATTCTGAACTTACTTTTAGCTATGGAAATGAGATTCTCCTACCTTCAGCAGGAGAAGATCCTCTTGATATAGGCTCAGCTTCAGCATTAACAATCAAGGACGTTGCCATTGGTAGAACGATCAATGTATTACGCCCAAAAGGCACTATTGATTACTCCCATATTTATGTTTCTTTCTACATTAATGGAAAGTTAAAAAAGAAAATATCTACTCTTGCTAGAGGAGCAACAATTAGCAATGTATATAACTCTGATTTGAAAGGTTTGAAAATTAACCTTCCTCAAATCGAAGAACAACAAAAAATTGCTGATTTCCTTTCTTCTGTTGATAAAAAAATTAGTTTACTAAAAGAAAAACATGCCTTGCTTGAGAAATACAAAAAAGGCGTGATGCAAAAGCTGTTTTCACAAGAGATTCGTTTTAAAGATGAGAATGGTAATGACTTCCCTGATTGGCAAGACACTAAATTCTATAAGGTATTTGAGCGCGTCACTCAAAAGAATAAAGAGAATAATCAGAACGTATTAACCATCTCGGCTCAACGCGGTCTTATCAACCAACAGAAGTATTTTAATAAATCCGTATCCGCCAAAAATGTGACTGGCTATTACCTATTAAATAAAGGTGATTTTGCTTATAACAAAAGTTATTCAAAGGGCTATCCGATGGGGGCTATTAAGCGTTTAAATAATTATGACAAAGGTGTTGTTTCAACTTTGTATATTTGTTTTAAAAGTTATGGTGAACAACATGATGCATTCTGGGAACAGTATTTTGAAGCAGGATTATTAAACAGAGAAATAAGTAAGATTGCGCAAGAAGGCGCTCGAAATCATGGTTTACTTAATGTAAGCGTCACTGAGTTCTTTAGAGATGTCACCGTTCATGAACCGAGTGAAAAAGAGCAAGTTAGAATTGCTGATTTCTTAGGTACTTTAGATAAAAAGTTAGATCTGGTTTCACAACAAATAGAACAAACTCAAACCTTTAAAAAAGGTTTGTTACAGCAGATGTTTGTGTAAGCAAATATAAAAGGAATTAGGAGTTAGTTTTGGCATCTCATTCAAATATTCAGCCTGAACAAGTATTAGAAGATAACTTAGTCACTCAGTTGGTAACACTGGGTTATGAAGTTTCGCAAATAACCGATGAAAAATCGTTGTTGGCTAACTTAAAGCAGCAACTTGAAAAGTTAAATGGCTTAAAGGCCCCTTTATCGGATAATGAATTTAAGCAAGTGCTTAATGCCTTGTCTAAAGGCTCTGTATTTGAAAAAGCCAAAACACTCCGAGATCGCTTACATGTTAACCGTGACGATGGCACAGCACTATATATTAAATTTCTCTCTAATGAATGGGATAAAAATCACTTTCAAGTAACTCAACAAGTTACCGTTGAAGGACGTTATCAAAACCGCTATGACGTAACCGTTTTGGTTAATGGCTTACCGCTAGTGCAAATAGAGTTGAAACGTAGAGGGCTAGAGCTTAAAGAAGCCTTTAATCAAATTAATCGTTATCAGCGGCATTCATATTGGGCAAGTTACGGTTTGTTCCAATATGTGCAAACCTTTGTCATCAGCAATGGTGTTAATACTAAGTATTACGCTAACAACAAAAACCAAAGTTTTAAGCAAACCTTCTATTGGGCTGATGAAGAAAATAAACGTCATACTGAATTAACACAATTCGCTGAGTCGTTTTTACAACGAGAACAAATAGCTACACTCATTCAAAAGTATATTGTGCTAAATGAAACGGATCGTATTTTAATGGTAATGCGTCCATACCAAATTTATGCCACTGAAAATATTGTTGAACGTGTGGTTGAGCGCAATGAAATTGCAGCTACAGGTCAACGAGTTGAAAACTTTAATGGTTATATTTGGCATACCACTGGTTCTGGTAAAACCTTAACTTCATTCAAAACCGCACAAATACTCACAGGGCTTTCAGAAGTTCATAAAGTGGTGTTTGTCGTTGATAGAAAAGATTTAGATTATCAAACCAGTAAAGAGTTTAATGGTTTTGCTAAAGGCTGTGTTGATAGTACCGACAATACTAATTTGTTGGTGAATCAATTCACTGACGCGGCTCCTACAGGAAAAGGTGCTGCAAGTAGGGTAAACGAGCACCGTAATACCAAGCTCATTGTTACCACCATTCAAAAGCTCAATAATGCTATTTGCCATAAACGTTATTTATCCCGAATGGAAAAACTGAAAGATAAATCAATCGTCTTTATTTTTGATGAATGTCACCGCAGCCAGTTTGGTGATACCCACAAACGCATTGTTAGCTTTTTTAATAATCATCAAATGTTTGGTTTTACGGGCACACCAATATTTGTGGATAACGCCACAAGTAAAGCATCACGCAAAACCACGACTAAAGATTTGTTTGATGAATGTTTGCATAAATACACCATAGTTGATGCAATTAAAGACGAGAACGTACTTAAGTTTGGCATTGAATATGTTGGCCGTTACAAACAGGTAGATAGCGCAAATGAAATGGATATCGATGTTGAAGGCATTGATACCAAAGAGTTATTAGAATCACCAATACGCTTAGAAAAAATTACAGATTACATTATCGCTAATCATAACCGCAAAACTCACAGTAAAACTTTTACGGGCATGTTTTGTGTTAGTAATGTTGAAACCTTGATCAAATACTACGAGCTATTTGAAAAGAAAAAACAAGCAGGTGAACATAACCTGCGTATCGCGACAATATTCTCTTATGCTGCTAACGAAGAAGACCCCGATGCTAACGGCTTCCTTGGTGGCGATAATGATGAAGCGAATGAAGAGCTTAAACTAAACAAAGCAGCAGAGCCTAAAGCCGCATATTTTGCAGGTAGTAAGGACTCGAATGTGCATAGCCATAGCCGTGACAAGCTAGAACAGTTTATTGGCGATTATAACGCCATGTTCGAAACAAGCTATACCACCAAGGATAGCGAATCGTTTTATAACTATTACAACGATATTTCGAAAAAGGTGCGTGAACGTAAAGTCGATATTTTGCTCGTAGTGAATATGTTCTTAACAGGTTTTGATAGCAAACCGCTTAATACTTTATATGTTGATAAAAACCTTAAACATCACGGTTTAATTCAAGCCTACTCACGCACCAATCGCATTCTAAACGAACAAAAGTCACAAGGTAATGTCATTAGCTTTCGAAACCTTAAAAAATCGACTGATGATGCGTTAACGTT
>MAAB01033050.1_pt1 | contig 12637 bp, 10 predicted proteins | sample 1115991 | NCBI WGS metagenome assembly MAAB01 (sample SAMN04961124, study PRJNA320927) | seawater metagenome | isolation source: sample BD02T18 sea water enriched with oil for 18 days | place: USA:Gulf of Mexico | collected 2013-07-27
TTCCCAATGCGTGGAAACCTGGCGAAGCGTGAGCCTGAATTATTAGCACAGTGGCAAGAAATGGGTTTGTACCAGCAAATTCGTAATGCCCGCTCTGGTCGCGAACAGTTTATTTTGCATGATGGCCCTCCTTACGCGAACGGTGATATTCATATCGGCCACGCGGTGAATAAGGTATTAAAAGACATCATCATCAAGTCCAAGACTATGTCTGGTTTTGATGCGCCGTACGTTCCTGGTTGGGATTGCCACGGTCTCCCGATTGAATTAAAAGTTGAAGAGCTGGTAGGCAAAGCGGGGGATAAAGTAACCCCAGCTGAGTTCCGTCAGCATTGTCGTGAATACGCCGCCAAGCAAGTTGATGGTCAGCGTGAAGGTTTTAAACGTTTGATGGTATTAGGTGATTGGGAAAACCCATACCTAACCATGGACTTCAAATTCGAAGCCAACATCATCCGTACTCTCGGTAAGATTGCCGATAACGGCCACCTAGAAAAAGGTTTTAAGCCGGTTAACTGGTGTATGGATTGTGGTTCTGCATTAGCAGAAGCGGAAGTTGAATACCAAGATAAGAAGTCGATCTCTATCGATGTGAAATTTGCCTTCACGGATACCGCTGCTTTGTTGGCTGCCTTTGGTGCAGATGCATCTTTTGCTAGCAAGACTGCAAACATGGTTATCTGGACAACGACCCCTTGGACTTTACCGGCGAACGAAGCGGTATCGGTTCACCCTGAATTAGAATATTCCTTGGTTCACTTAACTGAATCAGATGAGATATTAGTATTGGCAACCGCACTGGTTGAAGATGCGATGGGTCGTTATGGCATCACAGACTTTACTGTTATCGCCAATGCGAAAGGCGAAGCTTTTGGTCAGTTGCCTGAGCAAGATTCAGCGCCTTTCTCTGTGGCTCATCCGTTTATGACGGTAGGTGATGCTGCCAAGACGGTTCCTGTTATCACAGGTAATCACGTAACGGCTGATGCCGGTACCGGTTCTGTACACACGGCGCCTATGCACGGTGCAGACGATTATGTGGTTTGTAATCAATACGATATTTCTTCTGAAGCTATGTTGGTTAGCGCCGAAGGCACTTTCATCAACAGCCCAGAATTAGAAAGCTTAGAGCTTGCGGGTTTATCCGTTGCTGATAAAGGTAACTTCCGCGTATTGGGTATCCTTGGTGAGAAGGGAGCCTTGATTAAGAAATTAAAAATCGAGCACAGCTACCCACATTGCTGGCGCCATAAAACGCCAATCATCTTCCGCGCGACGCCACAGTGGTTTATCGCTATGGAAGCTGAAAATGCAGAGACGTCTTTGTTATCACAAGCGATGGATGCGGTTGAGAATGAAATCGAATGGCGTCCAACTTGGGGTAAAGCTCGCATTGAAGGCATGATGAATGGCCGCCCTGACTGGTGTATTTCTCGTCAGCGTACTTGGGGTGTTCCAATTGCGTTATTCGTTCATAAAGAAACTTCTGCGCTTCATCCAGATAGCAAAGCCTTGATCGAAAAGGTTGCGCTAAAAGTGGAAGAGAAAGGAATTGATGCTTGGTTTGAACTAGAAGTACAAGATCTTCTAAGCGGCGCAGATGCTGAAAATTATGTGAAAGTTACCGATACCTTAGATGTTTGGTTTGACTCCGGTGTAACGCACGCTGCGGTTCTAGATGAGCGTGATGGTTTGCAATCACCTGCTGACTTGTACCTTGAAGGTTCAGATCAACACCGTGGTTGGTTCCAGTCTTCACTATTAACATCGGTTGCAGCTAAAGGCCAAGCGCCTTATAAAACAGCTTTGACTCACGGTTTTACCGTAGATGCGAAAGGTCGCAAGATGTCGAAGTCGATCGGTAATACCGTATCGCCAATCGATGTGATGGATAAGTTAGGTGCTGATATTTTACGCTGGTGGGTTGCTGATACGGACTACAGCACTGAGATGACGGTTTCTGATGAAATCTTAAAGCGTAACGCCGATTCTTATCGTCGTATTCGTAATACGTGTCGTTTCTTATTGGCTAACATCGCTGGCTTTAATCCGAAAACGGATTTGGTTGCGGTTGAAGATATGTTGCCATTGGATGCCTGGATCTTGGATCACGCGGGCACAATCGATAAGCAAGTTAAAGACTTGTATGAAGATTATAACTTCAGTGGCTTAACTAAGCTGTTGATGAATTTCAGTGTGGGTGAGCTTGGTGCTTTCTATTTAGACATCATTAAAGATCGTCAGTACACATGTAAGGCTGATGGTCTTGCCCGTCGTAGCGCACAAACAGCCTTGTATCATATTGCGGAAGCCATGGTGCGTTGGGTTGCGCCTGTATTGAGTTTCACTGCAGAAGAAATCTGGGATGTTTTACCGACGGCTGTTGATGCACAAGGTAATGACATTGAACGTGAGAAATCTGTTTTATTAGCCGAGTGGTATGAGCTACCTGCAGTTAACAACCTTACTTTAGACGATGCTTACTGGCGTGAAATCATGGCGGTTAAAACCGCTGTGAATAAAGTATTGGAAGAAGCGCGTTCTGAGAAAACGGTTGGTTCTAGTTTGGCCGCTGATGTGACTTTATATGCTGACGAAGCATTAAAAGCTCAGCTTGAAAAGCTAGGCGAAGAATTGCGTTTTGTGACGATTACTTCGAAAGCAGAAGTTGAGACGTTGGCATCCGCTGATGAATCAACAACTCAGAAAACGGATGTTGCAGGCTTGCGTTTATCCCTTGCGGCTTCAACTGCTGATAAATGCGAGCGTTGCTGGCACCATAATGTAACCGTTGGTTTGCACCCTGAGCATGCAACCTTGTGTGGCCGTTGTGTAACAAACATTGCGGGTGATGGCGAAGTTCGTCATTTCGCATAAGCTAGATATATTAAAGATAGAGAAATAAAATGAATCAAGAACGTAAGGCCGGTGAGCCTTCTGCTCTTATCTGGTTATGGTTGAGTGTGATAGTGATCGCTTTAGATCTTATTACCAAGCAGCTAGCAGAAAACTTATTAAACTATGGCCAGCCAGTACCTATCTTGCCGGTCTTTGATTTAACTCTGCTTTATAACCCAGGTGCCGCTTTCAGCTTTTTGGCTGGAGAAGATGGTTGGCAGCGTTGGTTTTTTACAGCCATTGCTGTGGGTGTGAGCATCATGCTGATTAGCTGGCTGCATAAATTGCCACGTGCCAATAAATGGATGGCAGTTGCACTAACCCTTATTTTAGGCGGTGCGTTGGGTAATTTATTTGATCGCTTGGTTTATGGCCATGTGATCGATTTTATTTCAGTGCATTGGGGCGGTTCTTACTTTCCTGCATTTAATATTGCCGATAGCGCCATTACCATGGGTGCCATCATGTTAGGTTTAGACGTAGTCTTTGAAGCGCGTCGTGAGAAGGCGGCTGCGAAAGCAGAAGCTGAGTTGTCCTCTAAAGAAAAAGGTAAAGAATAATGTCTAATTCTATTCAAACGATTGCTGCTGACTCTAAAGTTTCTATGCACTTTGCATTGCGTATGGAAGGTATTGCGACGGATGGCACAAGTACAAAAGAAGAAGTTGATTCAACCTTTAATGCTAAGCCTGCAGAATTCGTATTAGGCGATGGTAATTTATTACCCGGCTTTGAAGAGTTCTTAATTGGCCTAACGACTGGTGATCATAAAACTTTCATAGTGCCTGCAGAAAAAGCCTTTGGCCAAACTAACCCGCAAAATATTCAAGAAATGAAACGCTCTAGTTTCGCTGTTGATATGCCTTTATCTCCAGGCTTAGTGGTTTCTTTTGCGGATGCTGCAAAAGCTGAATTACCGGGCGTGATTAAGTCGATTGAAGGTGATTATGTGGTTGTTGATTTTAACCATCCACTAGCGGGTAAAGATTTAGAGTTTGAAGTACAAATTCTAACGGTTACTGATGCTAATTTCGTGGAAGCATAAACATGAAAATTAATATGGCTAACCCGCGTGGTTTTTGCGCCGGTGTTGATCGTGCAATTGATATCGTAAATCGCGCACTCGATTTATTCGAACCCCCTATCTATGTGCGTCACGAAGTTGTGCATAACAAGTTTGTGGTAAACGGTTTACGTGAACGCGGCGCCGTATTTGTTGATGAATTACACGAAGTGCCAGACGATAGTATTGTAATTTTCTCGGCTCATGGTGTTTCGCAGGCGGTGCGCCATGAAGCCTCTAAGCGCGGGCTAAAAGTATTTGATGCGACATGTCCTCTAGTGACTAAGGTGCATTTGGAAGTTAGCCGTTATAGCGCTGATGGTAGTGAATGTATTTTGATTGGTCACAAAGGCCACCCAGAAGTTGAAGGCACTATGGGTCAGTATGATCATTCTAACGGTGGTAATATTTATCTAGTTGAAGATGAAAAAGATGTTGCAGCATTAGAAGTTAAAAATCCTGCTGCGCTTTATTACGTTACGCAAACAACGCTTTCCATGGATGATACCGCCAAAGTGATTGAAGCTTTGCGTGCTAAGTTCACAAAGATAGAAGGCCCACGTAAAGACGATATTTGCTACGCCACACAAAACCGCCAAGATGCAGTTAAAACGTTAGCAGCAGGTTCTGAGTTGTTATTAGTCGTTGGCTCGCCAAATAGTTCTAACTCCAATCGCTTACGTGAGCTGGGTGAGCGCATGGGCGCTAAAGCTTATCTGATTGATAATGCCGAAGAGATCCAGCAGGAATGGCTAGACGGTATTGAGAGTGTTGGTATTACCGCAGGTGCTTCGGCTCCAGAGGTACTAGTTCAGTCTGTGGTTGATCGCTTGAAAGAGTGGGGTGGTGAAACCCCGGAAGAGCTGCAAGGGCAAGAAGAGAATGTTGTGTTTTCTTTGCCGAAAGAGTTGAGGTTGGTAGAGATATCCGAGTAAGTTTATTTCAATATTAATTGTTATTAAAAAGGGCATAAGAGCCCTTTTTGCCGTTAAACTTGCTAAATCAATAATTCCCTCGGTTGGCGATACACTCAGGGCAAGCTGCATTATCTAAGTCATTGCCACTCCAATCGCGAATAACTAACTTGTTAAAATCTAATACTCTACGCCCGCGATTATCCGCTGCAAATAACCCCATAAACGAATCTTCATCTGCAACGCCAGTAATCGGGGTGGCAACGGCAATAAAGCACTGCCTTATATCAGGTAAATCTGGATAAATTATATTATCGTCACATGTGAAAATTTCGATACCATAAGTTGCCGTGCCATTGAAATTAACTTCCCATTGCCCTACACCATTAGTAGTAAATCCTAATACTGCCATATCATCGGTGTAAGTCACATTATTTTGGTAAAAGCGTTCTTGTAGCTGCACAACTTGAAGGAGTTTAGTCATAGTATCGTCACGCTGGCTTTCTAATACATAATGCCGGTAACCAGGCATTGCAACAGTTACCAATATACCGATGATAGCAACCACTATCATAAGTTCTATTAAGGTAAATCCACGTTGTTTCATTTTCATTTCAGCCTCCCGCTGAGTCGACCATAATAACGATTAATATTTATAGTAATTATGGTCGAAAGTATTTAATGCTATAGCGAATGCCAGTAGTCTTTTTTGACCAAGTCACAGCGTTTAATCCCACTGCCTAATGAGTTGGTTCCACTAAGAATCACCGAACCTGTCTTTTCGCACTCATCAGGATCTGGGCAAGTATCTGTCGCTTTACATGTACAGCTATCATGGCCTGGGTTTAATTCACAAAAACCTTCTGTACCTTGGCAGCTACTATGGCCAGGGGATAATTCACAGAAAGCCTTCTGCCCCGCTTCTGAAGTACGTACTTCGATAACTTGGGGTGCAATACCAATGCTAGGTAATGGTATTCCTTTAATTACAGGGCTAACCGAATCTTGAGTGTCATCATCATCCCCTTCGAAGTCAACATTATAAGCCATGGAGGTGCCAATATCCGCACTACAAGCATTGGCACTTGAGGCAGAGGTGCTCGGGGAGAATGTCGTGAAGTACATGTTTCCACCCGAAGTGAGTGGCGTTGCCATGATCTTCTCTCCAGCCGGCAAATCATGCTTCCAGCCTAATGAGCTTATTGCAGTGGTTAGTTGAGTACCTTCTGGAATATCCTCTAAATCAGAACGTTGCAATGTTTTATAGGTACTTGGCGCTTCGATGATGTAGGGATCTTTAATTACGTAAAAGCTATCCTGAGTATTATCCTGTAAGGGATGTGCTCGAAAGCCAGAACCAATAGTGATCGTTAGGTATTTGTCCTTATCACCAGAGTCATCGACGAAATAAGAGACGCTAGGTGCATAATAGAAGCGCTGCAAATGACTGTTGTTTTTGTTAGCGTCAAATAAAATACCCGCTCCAGTAATGAAATCAGACTTATCGCTTGTTTTTGAATTAATATCAAAACGCCAAATTCGACCGCCAAGATCACTCACAAAGAAATAATCAGCAATCTGATCATTATCAAAGTCGATAGTTTTAATCTCGCTGGTAATAGAGCTGGTCATGTCGGGCAGGTTAGTTGTCGCACCACTATCGCTTGCACTCCATAATAATTCTCCAGATTCAGGATCAATCATATAGACAGAGTTCCCCATGCTATGAGGCGCACGGCTATTACGGTTATCTTCATCTGCATCATAGCCTCCACCAACGAGTAGAACGACCTTAGTTTTACCTTTCCAAGGCACTTTTGCTAAGCTCATAGGTGACCAGCTCTGTCCCATCTTGTCAAAATCACCACCTTGGCCGCCACTAATCTTCCATTGAAATTTGGGTGCATCAGGGTTGCTGATATCTAGAGCATAATAATGGCGCCCACCGCGTCGTAAGCCGAAGAATAAATAAACTTTTTCACCATTATCAACTTGAGAATTTTGATTTACATCCTCATGCCAATAGTTAATTGGGCCATCAACACCATAAGGTTTTGTTTGGTCTTTATCTGCGGTGCGATAAAGATTAGCATTAGGCAATAACTCTTTTGGGATGAAAGAAAAATATTCTTTAAAGTCATATTTATCTGCTTTAAATGCATGTAAATAACCACTATTACTGCCGACGAACACAACACCATTCGCAGTGACTGTGTCGCTATCAGGGTCTTTAGTATAACTATAGTTCACAACAATTGGACGACTATGGAGAGGGTCTTCCATTTGAGTACGAGTATCATCTGCACCACTTTTTCTATTAATCCAGTCTATTAATGCTTGATGCTCGGTCTCAGAAACGGAGTTGTCTAATGTAAGCATATTTTTGGTTATATTATCTATCGATAGTCTTGTAGTTAAGCTACCTTTCGTATCCGTTAAGTGAGTGAAAATATTTAAATCTTTTGTTAAGTTAGCGGCTGCCCCACCGATAACAACATCTCCACCATCGTCTATAGTAGGATCGGTCCAATAGCTTCTAGAAGAATCTTTAAATAGTCCGGCACTACCGATGGCTGGGTCGCCACTGGCATCGACAACTATTCCATCAGGTGACAAACGATAGCTTTTAAGATTTCCTCTCCAGTTATTATCAGCAGAAGGGACAAACATTGCATAATAAAGGTCATCTAGGTGCTCTAAGCTGTTATATGCATTAGCAGCTACAGCGGGAGCTACAAAGGTAACAGGGTCATCCATAGAAACAATAACTGCTGATTTAAAGGATTCAACAATTTCCTCTTTACTAGTCGCGAGTGCATAAGTACCGTTACCAAATCTGGCGATATCCTCCATATACTTCAGTACTTTGGCACCAGTAGAAGAAGATTCATCAAAAAAACCGCCAATTGCGTGAGTATGAATGGTTTGCTTTCCAGGTAATCCATCGACACCAGTGCTTTGATCAAAATTAGCTAAAAAGTAGGCAAGCTCTTCTGCACACTGACCACTGCCGCTACAGTCGTTGGTGAGAACTGTTCGGTCATAATCTGTTAGGCCTGGTTCTGTACTGAAATCAACCCCTGCATCTTGGAATAGTTTTCGGATATGCCAATTGACCCCATTATCCCCCGTTGGCTCACCATCGGTAAAGAGTACAATGTTACTGACATTTTGACAGCCACTGGTAATGGGAGATATGTACTTACTGCCAGAATAGGCTGCTGATGTGCTGCTAGAGCCATAATGGATTGAGTCGCCACGTAAATATAATGCAGCTTCGTAAAAACTTTCTTCTAACGGTGTTCCGCCATTAGGAGGAATGTAGGAATCGAGTTTAGTATTGAATGCGGCTTTAACCGCTTCAATGTCGTCAACCGCAATATCGATACGTCCACCCTCACCTGAACTGTTAAAGCGACTTAAACCTAGACGAATGCCACCGGTCGTATTTGCCATGTGTTTTGCAGCATCAACCGTAATTTCCATACGAGTTTTTATCACAATGAGTGAATACTTAGTCGCATAGATTTTAAAGTTTAGGTAGTTGCCGTGATATATATAACGGAAGTGATTTTGCCATGTTTTGTCATAATCACTCTCTTTGGAGCTTTCATATTGATTTGAATTATCAGGGTCTGTATTAACATACTTGCCACTAGGGTTGCTGCCGCCATCAGACTCACATTCTATGAGTGCGCTTGTATCAGAAGGGCTACCTACTGGAGTGTCAGGAGCATCCCAATAGGTCCACCAGCCGCCCCAAGTTTTTTTAATGTCAACCGATGGGTCCCAAACATGAGTTGATGGGTTCCAGCGTTTAAACCTATCGGTATAACTTCCTTCATTTAGCATCGCATTTTTAGCCTGTTCACAGACTAATGCTTCAGGAGGAAAGGGGCGCAGCTCTAGATCACTAATATCTGAATTAGAAAGTTCACCTACAGCATATTTGTTAGTGAAGTAATACAGATCTTTATCAAATGGATAATTAATATCATTTCCACTTAAATCTTTGGCGTATAGAACTGCGTAATTAATAGCAGGGTCGTAATCAGAAGTGTTGACGACTTCATCCTCATCCATACTACCTGAGGTATCAATTACTAGTAACGTCACTGGGCTCTCACCAGAAACTTCACCGCGATACACTTCAATGTCATCAGCTTGTGCTAGGCAGCACCACAAAGTGAGTGTTGCTGTTGTCATTATGTTGCTGAAGCGAGTAATAAAATTTTTCATTACAGTTACTCCTTATTTTTAGGTTGCAGACTGATGTAAAATACTTGTTTAGTGTGCTTATTAAACTGCACACGCATGGGAGCTTTACGGTTAGCGTTCAGGTACATCTTGAGCTGAATAAGTGTGATTGCCTCATCACGTCTTAAAGCTTTAGTTTGTGAATCGATAGTAAGCTTGTAGTTAGTACAACTTGAACATAGTTGTACTTCTATTTCCCCCATTCCCGTGTCTTCTTGATAGTTCTTAGTGAGGAGAATATCTGCCCCAGTTCCTACCAGATTTCGAGAGATAATATCTGACTGGCCAGGCATCGCTATCAGCAGTAGCATAAGTATTAATATATTTTTCATTAGAATTAACCTTTGTATTTAAGGTGGTGCATATAATGAATTTTTACCGGTGTTTAGCCCGGGAAAACTCATACCTGTTATTTGAGTTTCTGTCATCGATCGCCCCTGAATTCGGTTGGCGATGCCTGCTTGAGACTGTAATTCATAGCGAAAAAGAATTCGATCACCTGATTCTTGCCCCTCTGCTAAAGCATTAGAACCAGTAGGAGGGTTCAATAGTAATAATTGATTTGTAACTTCTGTATACCCAGAAGCATTGTTTTTGTTCAGAGGCACCGGCAAATATATACGAGCGCCATTAGCATCAAAATTAAAAGAACGCATAGGGTCGCTCAATAGTTCATCGCCAGTATCCGCTGTTTTTAGGAGAAAGAACCACGATTCTTGCTCATTCATTGCATTATTAAATAACTCTTCGCGGTGCAATATGTTGCTAGTGATGCGAGTCTGTATGCCAGAGCGCTGCATGTTCATGACGGCAATTAGAGTGATGGCTGCTAATAATACGAGACTAATCGCTAATACAGAGCCTGATTGTTTACTAATTTTGGGATGATTCATTATTGTCAGTCCTGAAAGTTAGAAATGGCAAAAGTAGATGAAAATACTTGACGATTCACTGAATCGTTAAAGTCGTATAGCCCAGCATCGAGCATTACATAGCGCTGACGGTTTATATCATTGGTTATATCGCTAATCGAACGAGTCATTACCGAAATTTTGATTGCAAAAACACGCTCCCAATTGGCAACCTCGTTAGCATTGACATAGCGTGAAACATTGCGTTCAGAATCAGATGGTAAGGCCGCCGTTGCTTCTCCGTATAAAATATGTAATGCCTCTACTCCGTTGGCTATAGGCTGTGCATTGCCTGTGGCAATTACATTATTACCATCAAACAAATGTCCTTGGCAAAAGAGTGAGTTGCTATTAGCGGCGACATCAAAACTTACCCAAAATACGTTAACAATAATTGTATCGACAACAAAACCTGGAATAGGAGTGCCAGTGCAGTCTGTATCGATACCTGCTGGGGGAACCCAGGCAATTGCAAAACGATCACCACTTAAGGCTCCTGCTGCGACTGTAATATTGGCTTCTGTCGCACCTATGCTGCTTTCGGCTGGGCATGCTCCAATAGCATTTAAAGCTGCAAAATCACAGCTCATAACTGCACGAGTGGCTACAGCATCGTCAGTGATTGAATCAAGCCCAGATTGTCGAATTTGTCCTCCTAGATAAGACATAACGAAGCGAGCTGTTTCTTGTGCTTGTGATACGCCGTCGGAGGTTGACGAGCTTTGATTTGAACTAATTAAAACTTGAGCGATACTGTAGGTAATCGTTAGCGAAAGTACCAAGGTAATCATGAGCTCAATGAGGGTGAACCCTTGTTGTTGTTTTTGCACCTTCATGGGTTCACCGTTCTTGTTTGGCTAATTAAATTATCGCCTGCTTGGCGAATTCTTCCATCTATTTCTGTTGTATCAATTCTAGCCCGCCAGCTTAACGTGATCTGTAGTGGGTCTCCATCCCCACAAGCAGCTGGATCGACACAAGCAACGCTTAGTTGAGTGCCTGGAAGATTGGAAATAGGGTTGCCGCGAACACCTGCAATACGAGGCGCACCACAGGCAACTTCAAATAAGTCCCACGCTGCTAATTGAGGTCCTGTACAAATGTCAGACACTATTCTGTTCGCCCCACCATCGAAATAATTACTGCATACAGGAGCTGGTATGGCTCCACAGACTACACCGCCAACGGCGTAGCTGGATGATGAAGCTTCGTTAACCCTGATCCGATTAGATAAATCGTTAAATATCCAGATTGACTGGCTCCGGTTTCCTGCATCTTGCGTTGCTTTCATTGCTTGCATTTGTAAAGAAAGTAGCCCCATTAGACCTATGCTGGTAATAACTACGGTGACGAGGACTTCGATCAAAGTAAGGCCCGATGACCTTTTTATGATATTCATTGTGCAGCATACCCCGCTGGGCATTGAATATCAGTGCCAATTACTTGACCAACTTGGTTGATTGTAAGTTGACGACCATTAAGTCCAGCACAACCTAAAACCGCTATTTGAAAAGTTCCTGTTCGTACAGAAAAACCTTCTGGATTAAACTCTACTGGGTTAGCAGCATCTAAAATATTTGCAGCTGTCGAGCGAATTTGTGGCTCAATGGGGATTAATGGATCATCAGAGCCAAAACTTTCTTGTCTGCGAAGTGTATCTGCTGGGTTGGCGGTATCAATGATGCGCCAACCCAAAGCCCAGTTAACGCCAGCGCTGGCATTACCAGCAGCTAAATTCCCTGTCCCAACAGTTGGATCAAGAGGGATCATTTGGGCATTGCGCTGATTGGTGATAGCAATGTTACGCGTATACATAATGTCGATTAGCAACTGGTTGCTGACAGAATTATTTTTGCTGTTCGAAATCACTGAGCGCATATTGGGAATCGTTATAATTGCGATAATCCCAATAATCGCTACTACGATCATTAACTCGATGAGGGTAAAACCATTAATTTTTTTCATCCTACTATTATTGTGTAAATAATAATAGGCAGGGAGCTCTGATGGATAAACGGTGTATTAGCTGAGATTAAATGGAAATGTTATGTGACTTAGTCGATATTTTATGACTTGTTAGAGCAAATAATAGGGTTGTTTGGACTTGTGCTGGGTAAGTCGTCATCTCCCAAAATTAGGGCGTAGCGAATACGTCCAATCCTTGATAATACGATGCCTTTGGTATTATATTTTGAACAATATTTGAGTGTTCCTGTATAACCATTTATTTGACCTTGCCCATTAAAGTTAATTTGACTACGAGGGTATTCAATGGATCGCTCGATACCCGGGTAGGGGGTTATAGTTTGTATGATATTTTCATTAATATCTCGCTGCTTGTTGTTGTTAGCATCGATAAACATAATTAAGGGTAGTTGCCAGTCTTTAATGCACTTATGCCCATCAGAACTTGGGCATAATACGGCATGCTGATTGTTCGTAACGGCGATAGTTCTAGCTTCTTGAATGGCACTAAATATGCGTTTGGGTTCTATCCAATATTTGCTTGTACTCATACTATGAATAGTGGCTTGGCCAATTATCATAACTATGGCTGTCACTGTTGAAAGCTCGATTAAGGTAAATCCCTGCTG
>MAAB01030489.1_pt1 | contig 12625 bp, 10 predicted proteins | sample 1115991 | NCBI WGS metagenome assembly MAAB01 (sample SAMN04961124, study PRJNA320927) | seawater metagenome | isolation source: sample BD02T18 sea water enriched with oil for 18 days | place: USA:Gulf of Mexico | collected 2013-07-27
AATTGACGCTTGAAGAAGCGAGTAAACGTACGGGGTTAGCGCGCTCTACCTTATCCAAGATTGAAAATGAGCAAATATCACCAACCTTTAGTGTTATGCAAAAGTTGGCATCAGGGCTTAATATTGAATTACCTCAATTATTTACCAAGCCTAAAGAAACGAAAGTTACTGGCCGACGAGATGTTACCTTAGGTGGGCAGGGTAGACCGCACGCTACGTTAACCTACGAGCATGAGTTGTTAGCTACTCAACTTCGCAATAAAAAGATGATGCCATACAAGAGTAGAGTTCACGCGAGGAATTTTGAACATTTTGGTGAGTGGGTTCGCCATGAAGGTGAGGAATTTCTGCTAGTCTTAGAAGGAGAAGTGCAGCTGCTGACTGAGTTTTATGAGCCTGCGACCTTGGTTGTGGGGGATAGTGCGTACTATGACGCCACTATGGGGCACCTTGTCATATCAACGAGTAAAGAGGATGCGTTGATATTGTGGATTACTGCCGAATAACGTTTTAGCGCCAGATAAACTTAATTGCCTTTGTCTGCGAGTAAAGGCAATTAAATCCAACATGTAATTTTTTGTAATCTATTGTATTTGTTGTTTTTAATCATTGATTTAGAACAAGTGTTTTATTTTATAGTCACTATAATTACAAAAAATAAAGCTCATAAATTCCAATTTAAAACTTGCAATTCCTCATATTATTAGCTAGCTTGTTTCCTATTGGAAACTTTTGTTCTTCTTCTTTTGAAAGTCTTCGATTAGTTACTAAATAATAAAATCAACGCTAGTTGATACATAAATATAAACAAATTATTACAACAGAGAGAAATTATTATGGAATTTTTAACGGGTTTAATTTCCAGTCTCAATAGCTTGGTATGGGGTGTTCCCATGTTAGTGTTGATACTTGGTGTCGGTTTATTCTTAATGGTCGGCTTACGATTTATGCCTATTATTAAATTGGGTACAGGTTTTAAGTTACTTTGGACTGGCCGTATCCCAGATGAAGATAAAAGTGCTAAAGGTGAGATAAGCCCTTTTAATGCTCTAATGACCTCACTATCAGCAACAATCGGTACGGGTAACATCGCTGGTGTTGCAACTGCTATATTCCTAGGTGGCCCAGGTGCTCTATTTTGGATGTGGTGTACTGCTTTAGTAGGTATGGCAACTAAATTCGCTGAAGCGGTTCTTGCTGTACGCTATCGTGAAGTAGATGCCAACGGAAACCACATTGGTGGTCCGATGTACTATATCAAAAATGGTTTATCAAGTAGATGGGGCTGGTTAGGTGGTGCATTCGCACTGTTCGGTTCTATTGCCGCTTTCGGTATTGGTAATACAGTACAAACAAACTCAGTTGCCAATGCACTTGAAAGTAGTTTTGGTGTACCGCCAGTTGCTACCGGTATTATATTAATGGTTCTTGTAGGCTTAGTGCTTATGGGTGGTATTAAACGTATTGGTGATGTTGCAGGTAAGCTTGTTCCTCTAATGGCTATTTTCTACATCAGTTGTGGTGTTGTTGTATTAATCGTTCATGCTTCAGAACTTCCTGCTGCTGTTTCGTTAATTTTTGAAAGTGCATTTACTGCAACCGCTGCTGAAGGTGGATTCGCAGGTGCTGCTGTATGGGCTGCTATTCGTTTCGGTGTGGCACGTGGTGTATTCTCAAATGAAGCTGGTTTAGGTAGTGCTCCAATTGCTCATGCTGCAGCTAAAACTAACAACCCAGTAGCTCAAGGTCTTGTGGGCATGTTAGGTACGTTCATTGATACTTTAGTTGTTTGTTCAATTACTGGTTTAGCGATTGTTGTTTCTGGTGAGTGGACATCGGGTTCAACGGGTGCAGAATTAACATCTAATGCTTTTGCTACAGCGATACCTTACGGTAACTATATCGTAGCTATTTCTTTATCTGTTTTTGCATTTACTACTGTTCTAGGTTGGAGTGTATACGGTGAGAAATGTGTACAGTACTTCTTTGGTGTTAAAGCGATTATGCCTTTCCGTATTCTTTGGATTTTAGTGGTACCAGTTGGTGCTATTGGTTCATTAGAATTCATTTGGTTACTTGCTGATACGATGAATGCGTTAATGGCAATTCCTAACTTAATCGCTATAGTATTACTAAGTCCTATGGTTATTAAATTAACTCGTGAATACTTTGTTAGTGGCGGCGAAGCTCCTGCTGAAATGACAAAACAAGCAGACTAATTACCTGCTATTTCAAACTATACTTTGGGCCGCCCTTTCTGGGCGGTTTACGGAGATATTATGACTGAATCAAATCAAGATCTGCTGAAAACTCCCTGTTATGACCTTCATATTGAAGCTGGTGGTAAAATGGTACCATTTGCTGGCTATGATATGCCGGTACAGTACAACATGGGTGTTAAGAAAGAGCACTTACATACGCGTGCTCAAGCAGGATTGTTCGATGTCTCTCACATGGGACAATTGAAATTAGTTGGTAAAAATGCTGCGGCTGCACTAGAAACATTAGTGCCAGTGGATATTATCGACTTGCCGCAAGGCAAACAACGCTATGCATTATTTACCAATGATCAAGGCGGTTTACTTGATGACTTAATGGTAAGTAACTTTGGTGAACATTTATTTGTTGTCGTTAATGCCGCATGTAAAGCACAAGATATTGCGCACATGCAAAAACATCTCCCTGCAGATGTTGAAATAGAAATACTTGAAGGCCGAGCTTTACTCGCTTTACAGGGTCCTAAAGCAGGTGAGGTATTAAAACGTTTATTACCTGAGTCTGCTGATATGGTGTTTATGGATTCTCGTGTGGTAGATTTTGCTGGCGCTCAATGCATTATAGGTCGTGCTGGTTATACCGGTGAAGATGGCTTTGAAATCTCAATTCCAGGTGAACACGCTGAGCGTATTACTCGCTTAATGTTAGCTGAAGAAGAAGTTGAGTGGATTGGTTTAGGCGCAAGAGATTCTCTTCGGTTAGAGTCAGGTTTATGTTTATATGGCCATGATATTGACCAAACAACGACACCTGTTGAGGCAAGTTTATTGTGGGCTATTAGTAAGATAAGACGTACTGATGGCGCACGTGCAGGTGGCTTCCCCGGTGCTGAGATTATTTTGGATCAAATTGCGACTAAAGATGTAAACCGTAAACGCATTGGTATGGTCGGTTTAGGTAAGGCACCCGTTCGAGAAGGCACTAAGTTATTCAATGCCGATGGAGATGAAATTGGTGTGGTAACCAGCGGTACTGCAGGCCCAACAAAAGGCTCTCCTATTGCTATGGGTTACGTACAAACGCAATATGCAGTACTAGATACTGAAATTTTTGCCGAAGTACGAGGTAAAAAATTACCTATGCTTATTCAAAAAATGCCATTTGTTGAACAACGCTATTTTAGAGGCTGAAATTAATGGCGCGAGCTAGCAACTCAGTTTGCCTACCTTGAGCCATGCCTTTAACAGAGTTAGATGAAATCCATCATTTAACTCTGTGATTTTTTGTCATACCTTTTAAACTAATCACGTTTAAGCACTTTACATTACCTTTGTTTCCACTACCTAAAACCATTAGATATAGCACTAATGGTGCGTAAGAGAATATAGGGTAATTTATACTTAACTATAGGTAATCTTTGACTATACTTTATTCGAAATTATAGATTCAATTGTATTTTGCCTAGTACATTAGGATGCATTTTAGAGAAAATAAAAAATAAGATATCAATTGATTGTTTAGCAAGGACACTTATTGAGCCTACAGATACCTTTTACCGAATGGATCAATAAATCAGTCCGACGGGTATGACACACAGGTAATGATAAATGATAAAATTCTTAACTGGTTTAATACTGCTGTTAATTAGCTCATCAACCTTCGCCTGTACAGAAAGTAATAGTAAGCTGTTTTTATCTAAACTTCAGTGGGTAACCGAAGACTACCCACCTTATAACTACTTAGATAGCTCTGGTCATTTAGTTGGGGCGGTACCTGATATTTTAGCGATGATTTACAATGAACTTAGTATAAAAAAAAGAGGCAGTAACATCATAGTGTTACCTTGGGCTAGGTTGATAATGTATATGGAACGTTATGCTGACTATGCAGCATTTTCTATGGTTACAACCTCTGAGCGAGAAAAAAAATTTAGGCTTGTTCCGCTCCCCATTACAACAAAAATATCTATTATGGCTTTGCAGACCAATGTAGATACGCTGAAAGATAAACCTTTTAATGAACTAACTATTGCTGTGGTAAGAGGTGATATTGGTCAAAAATTATTAAATATACAGAATAATCCAGCGATGCAGGTCGAAACCATATCTGCTATCAGTATGTTGGAAATGCTGCTGAGAAAACGTGTAGATGCGATTGCGTATTCAGAAGATGTTACCTATTACCAACTGCAAAAACTAGGCGTTGAAAAAAGTACTGTTAGTTCTCTTTATTTACTCAAAGATGATTCAGAAGTTAATTTTGTTTTTCACAAAGATACCTCGAATTGTGTCATCGATATGTTTGCAAATGAGCTGGCAATACTGAATAAAAAGGGGAAGTTACAACCTATATGGAATAAGTACATTCAGGAATAAATTGCCGTCCTGCCTGAATGTCGTTAATAAAAAAAACTTAACCGAGAGTTATAATATGAAAAAAATGCTTGGATTTAGAAGTGCGTTGATTACCTCCATGAGTGGCTTGATTATCTGCTGTTTATTAGTGTCCAATTGGATGTCTTATAATGAAATTCGTGATAACACAGTTGCAGATGTTAATGAATTATCCAAAGATATGATCCGTTATGAAGCTGATAAAGTAGAAACATGGTTCCAGTCTAAAGCTAAATTAATTGATGAATTGGCTAACAATTATGTGAACGGTTCGTATCAAGATAACTTTGTTGGTATTGCAAGGTTAGCTAAAACTGCAGGGGATGTTACCGCCATATATATCGGTTTTGATGATGGTCGAGCATATTCTACGTCGGTTGGTGATGCTTGGGTAGATGGTGTTGCAAAACTTGAGTTATATGATCCAACAAAGCGCCCTTGGTATAGTCAAGCAAAAGCCAGTAATGTATTAGATATCACTGAAGTTTACCCTGATGCAACCACGGGCAACGATGTTGTGTCAATTATTAAGGTGATGAATGATGGTGTCGCTTTAGCAGATATTGAACTCACCATTTTAGGTGATACCGTAAAAGGCATTAATCAACCAGGCGCGATATCTGTTATTACAGATGAAAAAGGAAATGTATTAGCTTCAACGTCTAAAGTTGTCGTCGTGGGTACACCTTTTCGCAATGCTGGTATGGCAGATCTTGAAAGAGCAATGTTGTCTCAAGATGAAATGATGCAAGATTACACGTTAAATGGTGTTGATAAAATTGCTTTTACTAAATCAATAAAGCTGGTGAATGGTAAAAAGTGGTATTTGTTTGTCGGCATTGATAAATCGGTTGCTTATGCATCTTTAGATACGGCATTAAATCAAGCTATTTTCTCCTCTGTTGTTATGATTATTATTGGAATAGCGGTGCTGTTATTGATTTTGCAAGCACTGTATCGACCTATTTTATTACTTAAAGAAATGGTATTTGACCTGTCAAAAGGTAATGGTGATTTAACCTCTCGCTTACCCGTTAAGAACAATGATGATCTTGGAGTTATCTCTGAGAATATAAATCTATTTATAGAAAAGTTACAACGCTTAATGCTTGATGTTCAGCAATCTAGCAGTGAAATTGACGACAGTATAAAAAAACTCAGAGACGAGGTTGATTCGAATGGCACTATCCTTAATGCTCATATGGTTGAAACAGATCAAATAGTTTCTGCTATCGAAGAGATGAGTGTGACGGCTAAAGATGTTGCGCAAAATAGTAACGATACGGCAGCATTTACGCAAACAACAAATGCACAAGCTTCTAAGTCGAAAGAGTCAGTTGGCGAAGCGACTTCAATAGTCGCGAGATTAGTTAATGAAGTAGAACATACCTCTGATAGCATTTCAGAAATTGAACGAAATACTTCTGATATTAATAACGTATTAAAAGTCATTGGTGACATTGCAGACCAAACTAACTTACTCGCTTTAAATGCTGCTATTGAAGCTGCGCGGGCTGGGGAATATGGCAGAGGATTTGCGGTAGTTGCCGATGAGGTTAGGGCACTTGCTGCTAAGACTCAAGATAGCACTACAGAAATAGAACAGACCTTATTGCAATTACGAGAAGGCTCTAGTTCTGCCATTTCTACCATGGGATCAACTAAATCTACCTGTTTGGAAGTTGCTAAATCAACCGAGGTGGTTGCGAGTGATTTAGGGTCGATTAATGATTCAGTCAGCCAAATTAACGATCTTAACTTACAAATTGCTACAGCGGCCGAAGAGCAAAGCTGTGTTTCTGATGAAATAGCCCGAAATATGACCGCTATTAGCGATATGGCAAATGAGCTAGTGGTTAATGGCAATAACAGTCTTGATCAAACGATAGAATTAGCTAATGCGAATGTAAATCTGAAAGCGTTAGTTGCTCAATTTAAATTAAGTTAATGCTCTGTATTGTTAAATGAGCATTGAAAGTAAGTGAGTGTACAACCAAGAGTATTGAATAACTTGGTTATGCACTCACTTTTTAATTTTAATTTTTCTCTTAGGTCATCATATTATTCTCTAATGACCTATGTGTTAATGGTATCTTAACTCTTGCACCTTTCCCCAAAATACACGATAAGAAAAAATGGTATAACTGATAATCACAGGGACTACTATAATTGCTCCCCAAAGAATAAAGCTCAACGACTCTGGTGCTGCTGCAGATTGCCATATAGTTAACTTACCCGGCACAATGTAAGGGAAGAAGCTAAAAGCTAAACCGAAGAAGCATAAGGCAAAAATTACCACAGCAGCCACAAACGGACGCCAGCAACCTTTATCATGTTTTGCAGGTAAACGTTTTAGTTGCATCAAGCTGTAAATAAATAAAGCAAAACACAGTATCGGCAAGGGTAAAATATATAGGGTCGTAGGCCAAGCAAACCATTTAGCGTAAACATCGGGGTTAATTAAGGGGTTCACTGCTGAAACCGCTACTATGCCAATAAAGCATAAAACACTGGTCTTTTTAGCCCAGTTTACTGCTTGAACTTGTAAGGCTCCTTCTGTTTTCATGATCAACCAACAAGCACCGATATAAGCATATGCCGCAGCGACGCCAAATGCACTGAGTAAGCTAAAAATATAAGCAGCTAAGGTATCTTCAAAGCCCATCACGTACATGCCAAGCATATAACCTTGACTCATTGCAGCAAGTAATGAACCCACTTTAAATACCTTGTTCCATGTCGCTTTATGGCTAAAGGCAGCTTTGGCTCTAAAGTCAAATGCCACACCACGCAATACTAAGCTAATTAATAAAACCGCCGTTGGCAGATAGAGCTCTTTAAATATATGACTGTGAGCCGCTGGAAAAGCAATTAATAACAAACCAATGGCTAATACGAGCCAAGTTTCGTTAGCATCCCAAAAAGGCCCTATAGACGCTATCATTGTATCGCTATCGTCTTTTTGTGTCAGAGGTAGCAATATGCCAACACCTAAGTCATAACCATCTAAAATGGCGTATAACAAGATAGAAAAGCCCATCAGTGCAACAAAAACTACTGCTAATGAATTAGCTTCAAACATAATTAATCTCCTTCGTTGTCACCGAACTAATCACAGGTTTAACTTTTTCGTCATCTGTTATTTCTTCAATTTCAACCGCACGGTTTGCCATGGTAAATAACGTGTGTAAATAAGCAGCCATTATCACGACATATAAAATGAGATAAAGGGATAGTGATAAGGCAACATTGCCAGGGGCAATATCGGTAGCGGCATCTTTCACCGTTAAAATACCTGTGACTAGCCAAGGCTGTCTTCCTATTTCAGTAACATACCAGCCTGCGAGGGTTGCAATCCATCCTGAGAAACTCATGGCAACCAACCCTACTAATAACCACCGAGGCAACGGTTTATTCCGCCAAAGTTGTATGCGACCTGCCCACGAAATAAATAGCATTAACATACCAACGCCAACCATTATTCGAAAGGCATAAAATACTGGGGCTACTGGTGGATGATCACCTTCAAATTCATTTAAGCCTTTGATCTCGCCCTGAAGGTCATGGGTTAAAATGAAACTTGCCATATTAGGTATTGCTAGTTCGAAATGGTTGGTTTTTTCTTGCTCATCTGGCACTGCGAAAAGTAGTAGCGGGGCACCTTTTTCGGTATGCCAAACGCCTTCCATCGCGGCAATTTTTTGTGGTTGGTGCTCAAGGGTATTTAGTCCGTGCATATCACCAATAAATATTTGCAATGGGGTTAGAATCATTGCCACGGTTAATGCTATTTTTAAGGTCAGCTTTGGCGCTTTTTTATCATCACCTTTTAGTAATCGATAAGCGCTGATACCAGCAACTAAAAAGGCAGCGGTTAAGCCCGACGCAACAACCATATGTGATAAGCGATAGGGAAATGAAGGGTTAAAAATAATGGCTAACCAATCAACAGGAAAGGCAACACCATCTCGCATTTCATGACCCTGTGGTGTTTGCATCCACGAGTTAAGCGCTAAGATCCAAAAGGCAGATAAGGTTGTGCCTATGGCGACGATAAGGGTGGATAAAGTGTGAACTCTAGCGGAAACCCTATTCATACCAAATAACATAATACCAAGAAATCCAGCCTCGAGGAAAAAGGCCGTTAATACTTCATAGCCCAATAGCGGCCCAGCAATATTCCCTACTGTTTCCATGAAGTTAGGCCAATTAGTACCGAACTGAAATGACATGGTAATGCCAGTGACAACCCCTATGGCAAAGGTGATTGCAAATATTTTTACCCAAAATCGATAAGCGCGCATCCAAACAGGCTCGCCCGTTTGATCAAAACGTAATTTGAAATAAAATATAAACCAACTTAACGCTATGGTGATGGTTGGAAAGAGAATATGAAAACTTATATTAGCGGCAAACTGAATGCGTGACAGCATTAGCGTTTCAAGCATAATGGACTCCGTTAGCCCACTACTTACAGATTTATAAGGTTAGGCTTTAAATTGAGAATGTTGTGTAATTGGTGGTAATAAAGATAAGCACTCACTTAACTTTTATTAATTAATTTGTCTTTCAGGTTGATGACTTTAGTCACCCCTGCACCTAACTTCATTAGGGTATTGAGCTTGTCTGGGCTCATGCTTTGTAATTCACCCGCCCAATGAGTGACGGTTTCTAATAGATCATGAATTTCATGCATCTTTTCTTGTGCGTACACTTCTTTGTCATTGGCAGGATCATCGAGTAAATTATCGCGTAAGAGTGAAAGGGTGGGATCCACTTCGCGTTTGCGACGCTCTTCAAAGACACGCGTCGCCATCTCCCAAATAGAACCAGCTGGCGAGTAGTATTCTTTTCTATCTTTAGGCTTGTGCTGAACTTGCACCAAACGCCATGATTGCAGTTCTTTAATTCCCATGCTGACATTGCCACGAGAAATATTAAGTGCTTCAGAAATATCGACAGCAGTTAACGGCTCTTGATGAATAATGAGTAAGCCATACATTTGACCAACAGTACGGTTAAAGCCCCAGCGGCTGCCCATTTCGCCACAATGCATTACAAAGGATTCTATTTTTGAAGTCAGTATCATAATAAGTGTTTTGAAGTTTCAGTAATTTCTGAAAGTTTAAACTTATATTGATATAGATCAAGTTTTAATTGTATTTATTTTTCATAAACATCAATTGGCAAAGTGAAATATTGCTCTACTTGAAAAATAACATTGAAGGGGTTTGTTCTTTATTCGCAAGTTTCGAAGAAGTAAGCTGAAGAACTAGTACTTATTACAGCAGTTAAAGTAAAAGTTATGTGCCAAAGAAATATGATTCGGATAGGTTTTTAAATTTATTGACCCAAAAAAAAAGCATGTCAATAAGACATGCTTTTTATCAAAATGCAGAATATATGTAGTTGTTATACTAATATATCGTGAATATTGGCTAAATCTTTTTTGCCGTTGATGATTTCATCCGGTGTTAATCCCGATAATTCATGCGGGAATACTAACCATTCATCAGAGGTATGAATAAAGTAATCAGGCTCAAAATCAACTTTTGAATTTTGTGGTTTATACCAAGGGCAAGCAACACGTACGTCTTCTGGCATATTGTTACGCATATTTTGCTTTAACTGCTTAATTAAGGCATCGATACTGCGACCTGAATCAAAAACATCATCAACGATTAATAAGCCATCACCAGCGTTCGCATTTTCAATGATGTAATGTAAACCGTGTACTTTAATCTCTTTACTTTGCTGGTTAATACCGTAATAAGAAGAAGTACGAACAGCAATGTGATCGGTTTCTATTTTTTTGAAATCGAAATATTCTTGAACAGCAATACCAATTGGTGCACCGCCTCGCCAAATACCAACAATAAACTGAGGGCGAAAGCCATCTTCAAATACTTTAGCGGCTACACGAAAAGAATCTTCTAATAATTCTTGCGCGGTAATAAAACGTTTTTCCATGCCGAGGAAACCTTGTTAACAAATTATAAATTAAGGGGGGATTATAACCCGACAAAGTAAAATAGTGTACTGCTTGAATGCTTATAAATAACCAGGGTATCGATTACATCAAACTGGGGCGCTTTAAAGGGGTGAACTGAGCTTACTTTTCAAGCAGTAGAGTGTAGGGCAGGACAATGAAAGCACTTGAGTAGGTTTATTTTTACTCGCTCTAATGTGAAGTGTACTCCCGCGTAGTAATACGGGGCTAAAGTTTTTCGGAGTACCTCTGCAAGCGTTATATACCAATCCTCACAGAGGTTTGTCAGCTTTAGGTTTGTTCTTTTTTAGCGGAGCATTAAGAAAAAAAACTGTGCCTATCTAGCGAAGCGGTTCATTTAATTTATATTCCCTAATCTTTTCTGAACTTCTTCGCGTAGCGATTGCGGCTGTGGTTACAGTGAGCCTTAGCTCGTAATCAAATGAGCAACTAAAAACAGATCACCGCTAAGGACTTCTTTGTGCGCTAAGGCGACATTAGCAATAAATGTTTTGGCATATATTTTCTAATGAATAGCCATCTAAACGTATTGGCACGTTATGTAATATCAGTATTAAGGCTCGTTTATCTTAGTCAGATTATTAATTAATTGTTTAATTTAACTTAGAGCCTGTGCATAGTGTGCCACTCTTAGGCTCATTTATCTCATGGCTCGCTATGTAAAAGCCTAAACAAAGTTGAATACCGTAAAACTTACTGGTAACTTACTAAATACATTATAAAAAATAATGTGCATTAGTGTATTTTATTGGAATTGTCGACGGTTTAATTCGAAATGCGCACTAATAGACTGTTATGTGCTTATGGTGATTCACAAAATATATCGGAGGAGTATCGAATGCCTTTAGATGGAGGTCATACCGGACGTTTTTTACATTTATGGGAAAGACTTTCCGAGTCGATAAAATCAAGAAATAGATTTTTTAACTCTGAAGCGGCTGAGATATTGAGTAGCGTTTTTGATGGTGTAGAGGATATTAGATACGGTGATGATGAAAAAATAATCACCACTGCTGGTGATGGCTGTGAAATTGAAGAGATAATTCGAGCACGCTTTTTTACATCATTAGAAGATGTACCTAAAGCGATGCTTAACCCGGAAAAAGAGTTAGGCCCTCCCCCTGCTCATATAGCAGGGGAAGGCCGATTAAATCCATCTGGTTTACCTGTTTTCTATGGCGCGCTGGATATTGATACTGCTTATGCTGAAATTAGAGCCCCTGTTGGAAGCTATGTTGTAAGTACGAAATTTAAAATCCACAAAGAACTTAAACTTCTCGATTTATCACGATTACGTCCTATCTTGGAAGATGGAACTTTATTTGATCGTTTATCATCAAAAGTTCAAAATCAGCTTTCAAATTTAATGTTTATTGGGGCGAAGCTTGCATTCCCAGTTTTGCCTGGGCATGAACACAATGGCTATTTAACAACACAAGCAATAGCTGATTTTCTTAGTGCATTACATGCTCCCAAACTGGATGGAATTATCTATAGTTCTTCTCAGAAGTTTGGGGGTAAGAATGTTGTTATTTTTCAGAAGTCATCATCAATCACTCCAAACTTTACTTCCTTGGATGATTATTATTTCCGTCTATTCAACATAGAGAAAAATGGTAGTTTAGGTGCTGATGTTCCCTTAAACCATGAACGAGCAGAACTTCATCGAATGCTTTTGAAGCCCGAGCAAAAAATTGCCTTGGGTATTTGTGAGAATAGAGAGCTAGCAAGGCCAATTGCCAATAGCAATCCAATTAACAGTTGTAATCTTGAAGTAATAAAAGCGAGCACAAAAGTCGCGTACATAAAGTCATTTTCATGTGAGTCAACTGAAACTCAAGTACAGTGGGAGTAATCGCACATAACAAGGCCATCAAGCCGGATTCTGAAGTTCCCCCGTTTTAGTGGACACCTCCTCATAACACTGAGGAGGCTACAATGCCTAAATATACACAACCCAAAAAGACATGGTTTTATCCTGTCGATTTCAAAATCAAAGCGGTAC
>MAAB01007690.1_pt1 | contig 12619 bp, 11 predicted proteins | sample 1115991 | NCBI WGS metagenome assembly MAAB01 (sample SAMN04961124, study PRJNA320927) | seawater metagenome | isolation source: sample BD02T18 sea water enriched with oil for 18 days | place: USA:Gulf of Mexico | collected 2013-07-27
ACTATGCCATCGGCCGCTTGCACGTGGTGTTTAAAATTTAGCAGCATGCCCAGTGCTGAACTGTCTATATATTCGGTTTGGGCCAGATCTATGATGTACAGTAAATCGCCCTGAACAGGGAGGTTGTTATAGCTGGCGCGAAATTCGTCGATAATGTGTGAATCAAATCGCCCTGGAATGGCAATGGTGAGGCTATCTTCTTGTTGGGTCACTGAGATGTGCGACATGAACCTGTACCTGCGAAGAGGAATGGCCTTAATGGCGGCTGTTTTACTTCTTGAAAGTGTAGCTGTAAAAAACGGCTTGTCCCAGTTCTCCCCTTGTAAATAGGAAACTAAAAAGTCGAAAGTTTGTTATTAGCCTTCATACCTTTTATATAGACCTAGGCAGATTTTCATAGCTTCCTGCAGGTTCCGGCCGTATGTGATTACCCCATCTTCATGACCTGCCATAGCAAGGTAACCACTAACATTACTCCCTGTTTTTAGTTTTACCTCTTCAGCCATGGCCACTGTGCCATAGGGGACTTTGTCTGATGTGTGGGTAAGATTATCATCCAGCATGCCCTGCCATATTTGGGCGCTGTGAATATGAATAACTGCGTGAATGTCTGCATTACATTGATAAATTGCCCCGTGAGTTAACGACTCACTGGATGCCATGATGGGGCCCAATGTTGAAATTTTATTGCGCTGAATATTCATACTCCTGACACAGGTGTAATGCTCGCCAGTGAGGTGAGCCAAATGGCCAGTTTGTGTGCCTGAAATAATGAAAGGCAATTGCGTATTGCCCAATTCTACCTCGGATAACGGCCCAGTTAATTGATTGGATTGAGTTAGGCCCATAGATAGATTGCCAAAGCCGATATTAATGTCCTGATACTGGCCAATTAATTTTAATTGGTGCAAGCGCTGGCGTACCGATTCAATCTCATCAATTATTTGCGCGTCCAGTGGTGCTGTTTGGATGAAATCAGTGGCATCAAATTTAATGACCCCTTCATCTATGGGCATCTTGATTCACCTGTTTGGATTTATGGTCAGAGTATATCTAAGGCAATGGTGTATTTCATGGTAAAAGGCAGCGTTAGGTTTTTAATAGGGTAGTAAGTTAGATAGGCAAACCTGGAGCTTTTGTTTGTTAACGAGCAGCCCCTTCAAAAGCGTTGAAGTAGTGAGTGCCAATGCCGGATGCTCAGCTATTGAGCAATAGCGCCTTCTAGATTATCGGCAAAGGTTATTTGTGCCTGACTAAGCCAGGTTTTACTCTTACGGGTGGCGTTAGGCAGTAAGATGCTGGTCCAGCCAAACTGAATATGGGCTACGGCTTCATCCAGCGCTAATTGAGAGCCGCCCCACATGCCGATAATCGCCAATAGTTGAGTGATGAGGTGATTACTGAGAACATCAACGTTAATTTTGTCGGTGCATTCTTTGTGCTCCACCGCTTTAGTTACCAAAGGAGATATTACGTCGGCAATGGCTTTGGTGGCGGTATCCCTTGACAGTTTAGCGTCAGAGCTCATGATGCCCCAAATAACATCTCGATAAAAATCGTGATTGTCGGCGCAAAAGAGTTTTAAGAAAGCTGGAAGCTGTATTAACTGCTCAATCAATAATTGCTTATCGGTATTTATAGTAGGCAGTTGTAACGGTTTAACCGCATCCACTATGATGGCCACTAAAATATCGGTTTTGGATTCAAACAGGTTGTAAGGAGTGCGGGAGCTGACCTGCGCTTTTTCTGCCAGGTAGCGCATGGTGAGCTTGTCCATTCCCTGGGAAGAAATAATTTCTTTGGCGGCGATAATGATCTTTTCACGCTTAAGTTCTTTATTTTCTTCTCTGCGGCTCATTATTACACTCGGCAATTTCAAATTGCGCGCAGTATAGCCCAGTGCCCTTGGCTAAGTAATTAAAAATTAATTTCAGGGCTCAAAATTAGATCAGGGTCAATATAGAGCCTCCAGACTCATTATTGACCCCTGTCTTAGACTGGTTCGTCTTAAGAGGTGGCCAATCTAGCCAAGCTTTGAAACCAGCTTAAAAACAAGGTATTGCCTTCAATACGAATGTTTTTATTCTGAATGCCGCCAATCATCGCCAATTGTTTGTTCTTGGTGGTGAAGGTTTTAAAGCCTGTTTTTGCATCTTTAAAACGTATGGTGATATCCGGCTCGTGGGCTTTTGCCAAAAAAGTTGGGTTGCTGGCTCGACCAGGATAACTCATGACTTTATTATCTTTAAAAATATAATGGCGGGCGGTGCCATCCTCGCTGCTGATTTCTAGCGTTAAATTTTTACCTTCCAGTTTCTTTTGAAACTTAAGATTGTTTTTAGCGGCTCTTTCTAGAGCTAATCCTAAAAACCACAATACTATTTTTAATCGCATAATTTGTATCTCTCTAAAGCCTTATTTTTTATTGGAATTCCAAAAATTTTGCACTGGCCTTTAATAACGCGTTGGTTACGTCATTTGTGCCTGCATTAAGCTCATCAAAGCGAGCGCAGATATGTCCGTCTGGACGCACTAATACTGCTTTTACCTTGTCCAGCCCCATGGTTTTTAGGCTTTCTTGGCTGGCGTTAAAGTGCTCCTTTTCGGCTCTAATTTGATAGGGTATATCAAGGTCGATCTTGTCAACTTTCACATTGGCTAATGTGATCAGAGTAAATTGTTGAGCACACAGTAATTCCAGTGAAGAAGCTTTATTACCTTTTATGTCTAACCAGGTATGAGGGAATCGGGCGCCTACATCACAAAACTGAAAGTCCTTAGCGCGAAGATCAGGTGCGCTGGTGCGGCCATAGTGTTGACCAATATGTAAAGCCATTCCATCAAAGTGATCTCGCTGGTCTTCAATACCTTGTTGAATCTCACTCCACTTTTCAGGGTTATTTTTTAGTGCGCTAAAAGAAGATTGCATGCCTTTTGGCATGAGAGCTTCAGTGGCGACTAGGATGCTGAATAATTTCCCTGCATTTTCAACACTAAAATTAGCGTTGTTAATGGCGACTTGTTTGCGCTCAACATCATAGCTGTCTAGCAATCCTGGCCATGCCCATTGCTTGAGAACAGCCGCCATTTTCCAAGCGATATTTTGTGCATCACCCACACCCGTATTGAGCCCAAGGCCACCACTTGGTGGATAGCGGTGGGCAGAGTCACCCGTTAGGAATACATTTTTATAGCGATATGTTTCAGCAATTTGAGAGCCCAGGCCCCAGCCACCGTTACTTAAAATCTCTACATCTATATCGTCCTGGCCAATGGCTTTTAAGACAATTTGTCGGCATTTTTCTTCGGTAAATGACGAGCGATTTATTTCAGTATCGTCATAGGGATACATGAATACCCAGTTATCACGAATATCATAAGCGATTAAGGTGCCGGCGCATTCCTGATCCATTACCCAGTACAAGATGGCTGGTTTTTCTTTTACTAGGGCTGACAGGTCGGCCTTGAAATTAATCATGATGAAGTTGTGAACTATGCCCATGCCTTGCATTTCAATATCTTGCGATTGTCTTACTGGGCTACCGGCTCCATCGGCGCCAATTAAAAAACGGCTTAATACGCGAGACTCATTGCCTTGTTCATCGGCAATGATAGATACCACACCTTCATCTACCTGTTCGCAAGATAGCCAATTGCAAGGACGAAGAGTGGTGATGAGTTTTTCATTGTCCACGTATTTCTGCATTACCTTTTCACAGTTTGGTTGTGAAATATTAAATAGCGGATGTGGACTTGGTAAATCGCCTTTATCTTCCATTCTTTCATAAGGTAACTTGCCAAATTCATTGGCATTTAAAGTATCTACCCAGCGTACCCAGTTACTTTCTTCACTTGGTGTCGCCAGTGCTTTGAATTCATCTAGATTGATGCCCAATGCCGAAAAAATTTCCAGAGTTCTTGAATTTAATGCATGGGCTCTTGGCTCCATATAAAGCGTTGGGCGTCGCTCAACAATGGTGCTGGCTATACCAAATTTGGCCAGTGTTAGGGCAGTGGTCATTCCCGATGGTCCATTGCCAACGATAAGAACATTGGTTTTGCTAATATTTTTCATATTAATTCCTTATGGTTTGGTTTTTAAATGGACTCTAGGAAAGAATTACCACAGAAGACTGAATGTTGAAAAATGCCACGCTCACTATTGCAATGATGATAGTAAAGTTAAATACATTGGTATCCACTTCCACTACGTTGCCGCCAATATTAAATTTAAAAGGCTTAAGTCCGTTCACATCTTTTAACGCGCCGTCAAAGATTCCCATGCAAGCAATGGTGATGTAGATAGGCACTAGGATGGCGAGTTGAACTATGGCCACCAAAATTAGCTGTAAATCATATTGGGCAACCAGCGGCGTCCATAAAATAAATATCATAAATAAGGAAAGTGCGCTGTTAGTGATGACCTGCCATACCACGTGAAAACGAGCATGTGGTGGCCAAAGTGGGTTGGTTGCATGGGTTTTATTGAAATCGGCCACGGCTGGCCCTATGGCCAAACCAATTGCAGTGATTGTCATTAATATTCGAGAAAGCAAGTTTAGGTCGTATAAATTTTCCATATGGTTCTCCGCAGGTTTAATTGGTTTAAGTCCTGTTGCTTATGGCGAAAGCAATGATCACTCTGTACCCAGAGTGATTAGCTCCAGCTCAAATATGGTCACCAAATAGCATTTATTGTTTTGTGAGGAGAAAACCCTGTGCTGGTTTTAATTCCTCAGGCCTTTGGTGTTTGTCAGGATGATTTATCTTAGCCCTATAAATTTTAAAGTGCAACGTGTTGCATGTTTATATTTGTATTAAATACTGACATGGAATTTAAAATAGAAATATTTATATCTATTGCGAATTAGTTAATGGGCTGGTGAATGATTATTGGATTAATTCTCGTTTATGGAAGTAAATCTGTGTTTATTTAGGTTAAAGGTTTGGAGAAGAGAATAGGCTTTTAGGGCAGGGCGGTGATCGGGTGCTAGACCATGGCAAAGCAAGAGTGCTCTGCCATGGGGAGGAGCTAGCGTTTTCCGCTGCGACGAATGGCGGCGGTGGTGAAATCCTTACGTTTTAGCTTTTGTTTGAAATCAAAAGCGTTACGTTCTTCTATGTTCAATTCAACCATGTAGCGACCTGAAAGTAGGTCGTAGTTGGTGATTGAGGTATACCAGGGTGTATTAACGTTAACAAACTGCATGGCGTGACCTTCTGCCACACGCCATAGTTGTCCGCGCTGGTCATAATGATCGGCCACTGAAATTTGCCAGCTGTCTTCGTCTAAGTATAACGAGCGTTTTCCATAAATATGACGGGAGCCTTCTTTAATCGTGGCTTCTATGTGCCATACCCTGTGCAGTTCATAGCGGGTGTATTTTTGATTGATATGCCCTGCACCAATTATGTCTGCATACTTGGCATTTTTATCAATGATTTTGTAAGAGTTGTAAGGAATGTATATTTCTTTCTTTCCTATTATTTTCCAGTTGTAGCGATCTGGAGCACCGTTAAACATGTCCACCTGATCTGCCGTTCGCAAGCCATCGGTATTGGGAGAATCGTAGGCAATTTGCGGTGCACGACGTACACGGCGCTGGCCTGCATTATACTGCCAAGCTTTTCGAGGCTCGTTAACCTGGTCAATGGTTTCATGCACTAGCAATACATTACCGGTTAAGCGAGCGGGAGATTTAATGGCAGAAGAATAATAAAATAAAATATTTTTGTCTTCTTTAGAATCGAAGCCTTCTTGCAAATATTGTGGCGGGCTAAAGTTGGCACTGATCCTTATGGGAGTGAAACTGCCATTACGCTGTACCGGAATAGTGGCTCGGTTCAATTGCACACTGCCACCTCGAAAGCGTGTCACATGATTCCATATTACTTCCAACCCATTTTGAGGGATAGCAAAAGGTATGCTCTCATCAAAGTTAGTTAAGCCATTGCCGTTAGCTAGCAAGTCAGCAGAGGTGGCGTTTTTCTTGGCTTTTTCTTTTATCTTTTTTGGCAAGCTGGCACTTCGGTGAGTGGGGTAGATCGGCATCTTATAGGTATCAGGGTACCTTTCAAACATGGCGATCTGGCCAGGGGTTAGGTTGTCTTTGTACTGACTAAGATTTTTTTTGCTAATGACAAATAACGGTGCTTCATTTGCGTAAATATTAGTATACGGATCGCTATTAATATTTTGTGCTAAACCACCTGTATAAGCGGGAATAGTGCCGCTTTTGTTGGCACTTGATTGAGCACCGATAGCGGTTAATTCCTTGCCCAGTTGCGAAGCTTGTTGTGTACTCACTTTTGCATAAGCTGAAGACGTTAGCAGGGTGAGTGCCAACACATTAATTATTTTTTTTCTCATGTTTACTCCTTGATCGCCCTGATTGCTGACGATCACAATATTTAAATTAGGGCTAGGATTAGAATTGCATGCCAAGGTTGAATGAAGCGAAATCTCGATCGCTTAACTGATTAGTGCTACCACCTGAATACTGGGTATAAGAAACGGCAGCGGTGTACATGTTTTGGTATTCGGCATTTAAACTGAAGCTAAGAACTTGCTGACCTTCTATGAAGTTGCCTCCAGGCGCAGGAGATACACCATCAACATCCTCGCTCCAGGCCAGTACCGGAGAAAGATTCACCCCTGCAAAGGCATCGTTATACTTGGCAATGATACGAGTGCGGTAACCCCATGAAGATTCGGTCACCACGTCATTTAAAAACTCGTCGCCTGAAAAAGGAATGTCACTTTCAAAGTCGTGAATGTAGGTGTAGCCCGCTTCACCCACGATGGCAATCTGGCTGGCACCCAACACCTGGTCGATCAGTTTAATGGCGGTGAACTGCGCTTGGCTCACGTCAAACGAACGGTAACCAACTGCACCAGCGCCATCTTCTGTATCCAATACATCTATACCCAGGGAACCGTATGCACCAAAAACAGCTGCACGAGCCGCTTCATCTGCAGCAGCCTGATTAGCTGCGCCGCCCATGGCGTCATACACATAAGCGTAAGTGCCGTCTGATTGCACTGATGCGGTCATGAGGGTGACTGAATTGATTTGCAGTGGCACATCCAGTTTATGGCTAACCTCCCCCGATAGCGCAATGCTGCCCACGTTAGTGGCGAAGCTGATGCCAGCTATCTGTTGGTCTTCAGGGTATTCGATGTAATAAGACTGCGGGGTAAGGCCAATGGCCGCACCGTTATTAGTAGACAAAATACTCGTTATGCCAACATTCACTTCAGCCAATGCTTGGCGTGCATCAGCGGTGGCGGCTGCGGTGGCTTCGGCTGTGGCAACGGCAATGGCATCACTCGGATTCATAAGAGCAGCCGTGCTGGCTGCAATGTAAGCATCGTTGGCGGCCACTAGTTGGTCGTAAACAGAGGAGTCAGTTGCACTGCCGGAAGTCAGTTCATTACGCATGGCGCCAAGGACTGGCGAGCCGGAAGTTAAAAACCCATATTCATCAAATGTGGATTTTTCGCCGCTAATCAAAGGTGAACGGCTGTGAATGTTCATGGCATAAAAACCAAATTCTGTGTCCAGTGCCTCTGAAAAGTAGCGAAATGCTACACCAAATTGACCATCGCTATCGGGCCGACGATTACCCTCTACATTTCGAGAAACATCCCCAGCTGGAGTTAGGATGGTATTACAGCCATCGGGCTGAAAATCATTAGTTGAAAAGAATGTGCCACAGCCTTCGGTGACGGTTTCCTGAAAGTCCAGTTGATAAAAAGTCTCTGCACTTAGATTTTCAGAGATGCCCACGCTAGCAAAGGCCATGTTTACGGGAATTAAACCTTCTTTAATTTCAGCGCCTGGACGGCGAAAAGATGAAATATCAACAGGGTTTATTTGGTTAATGCCGCCATGAATAAATGTGGATTCACCCCAGCTAACTACCTGCTTACCCAGGCGAACATCTAATGGCATATCTAATACATCAAATTCACCGTAAACAAATGCATCCAGAACTTCAGCGCCAGAAAACTTGGCCAAGTCATGGTAGCCGCTGTCATCCATGTCATCGTTGTTTTCCAGTGCTTCGTCGTACCAGTATTTGCCGCGTACAAAGGCACCGTAGTTTTGATATTTTACTTGTAAATCGTGACTGCCTTTAACGATGTTTGAGAATACATCGTTTTTTTCATAATTTAAGTCCCCTTCATTTTCATTTTCTGCAAGGGTTTGGGTACCAGTAATGCCTTGGGTGAGACTTGAATCTTGTTGCTCCAAACGCCAGCTTGAGCCTATGGATAACTGGCTATCAATACTGCCCTCGATCTCGCCCATGAAAAATTCAAAGCCCTGAGCTTGAGCGGCCATGGCGAGCGGGAGAATAATCGCTAGGTATTTTTTTTTGCCTAGATTTGGCTGTGTTTTGAATGAATTCATATTTGCCCCTGTTTTTTGTTATTTGCTGAGCTGTCTGATTTCCATGTTTTTCTAAAACTGAAAACCTATTAGGTAAGGTGAAGCGTATCTTGAAAAAACCAAACATGCAACATGTTGCATGTTTGGTTTGTAAGCAATTAATGTTTTTTGTTGGGAGGAAAAAGCAGCTTGTTTTTTTTAATGTTAATTAGTTATTAAAACTTTATGGTGTTGCTTTAAAGTAGGTGTAGTTAACCTTTTTGTCTGACGAAATAGCCAAGCAAAAGTACGCAGTGTCCATGAGCCTGTAGAAACTTCTTCTCGAAAATAGGGGCGCTTTAATAATTTTTGATAGTACATTTTTAGGTGTGGATGCAAGTGCAGGGGGTAACCGGCCAAGGCTAACCTGTGTAAGGTGATAAACCAGGAAATATCGACGATAGAAATGCATTTTCCTAGTAGATAGTTTTGATTTTCTAAATGACTATCTAGCCAGGTAAATGATCGATTAAAAGCTAGGATAGCATCATTAATTTGTTCGTTGGAGATGCCTTCTTTGGAGAACTGACGCCACCAGTCTACTTGTTTTTTACGGTAATCATTGGCGATTCCATTATCACTGTAATTTTTTAGATGCTGATCTGATTTGCGCATCATCTTACTGGGCGCTAAATATTCCATGGTGATAACGCGCATGTGATCATGCATTTCATCTTCCATATCAATAATGGCTTTGGCCTGTTCTTCTTCCAAAGCAGTGCTTGGTAAGAGAGATGGCTGATCGGAGCGATGTTCTTTATCTAGATGATAAAGAATGTCATTGCTCTCAATGTGAACCTGACCATTGTCAACCAGTACCGGCACCACACCGCGAGCATTAATGCCTAAAAACCAAGGTGTAGTTTGCTCGCCTTTTTTTAAATTAATTGGATGTGGGATAAAGGGAATGCCTTTTTCCTTCAATAAAATACGTACTTTTTGCGAGCAGGAAGACAAAGGAAAATATAGCAGGTGCAACCCTTTCCAGTGTTTAACTTCTTGGGTTTGAATGTCTTTATTATCCAGTAGCATATTAAATACTCACTTCTTGTTGTTTTAGTGTGGCGATTACAGTGATTCAGTAACTACAGTATTTTTTTGTCGGCCCAAATGGATGCTGCCGTCTCCGCTAATGATTTGGCTCTCGACAATATCTCCGTCTTTAAGGTAATGAGGGTTGCTGGCTTGGGCTCTAGTGAATTTTGCTTTTCGCTTTGCATCTTTAGTCATGTTAAGTAACAGCGATAAACCTGTCTTTAGGTTCATATCTAATGCCACACCACCTGGGGTGCCGGTTAACAGGCAATCACCCGCTTTCATATTGCTAAAGCGAGAGGCGTGTTCCAAGGTGGTATGGGGCTTGTGAATGAGTTGATTAGTGCATGCGTCTTGACGCAACTTGCCATTAACCCATAGTTTTAGTTGCATTTGAGGCAGCTGCTTTATTTCATTTTCATCGAGTATGTACAGGATGGGGCCAGCTGGGCAAAAACTGCGGTAGCTTTTACCTTGGAACCATTGCATGGCGGGTGCGCCCATTTGAACATCTCGAGAAGAGACATCGTTGCAAATGATAAGGCCTGCCACATAGTCTTTTAGGTTTTCCTGGCTGATCGCAACCGGTTTATTAATGTCTTTTTTAATGACTAGTCCCAATTCAATTTCATAATCAAGTAGTTGGCACTCTTTTGGGCGAATAATGTTTTCATAGGCGCCGGTTAATGATGCGCTGGACTTTAAAAATAATGAATTCTCAGAAGCCTGCGGGCTGCGGGACTTAATGCCTGCTTCTGCCACGTGATCGGCGTAATTTAAGCCTTGGCAAAGTAACTGGGAACTAGGGGTGAGAGGGCTAAGTAATTGTACTTGGGTCATGATTAAACCGGTATTTTTAGCACTGTTAAGGATCTTACTGAAAGGTGGCACTAGTTTTTCAATGATCTGCTCAAGCTCTGGCTCTTGCCAAGGTAGCTCGTGAACTATTTCAGCCTCTAAAACCCCCCAAGAGGGAGCGTCTTGGCTGCTTTTTTGAAAACGAACAACAGATATACCCATGACCTAATTCCTGTTTTTATTTTTTATGACATATGCCAACCCTATTGGCTGGAGCATAAGTTCGATTATTGATTTGGATCATATACCTCAATGTATAAATATGCAACGCGTTGCAAATTCAAATAAAGTCATTTATGGTGTCTCAAGGTTGGGTGTGTACTGAGCGGTTTTGTGGGCAATTTTATCTGGATGCCTAACGGAACCTTATATTAGGCATGACCTTTCACATTATAAATTATAAGAAGTAGGGGTAATTATTATGGATTTGGGTATCGCAGGTAAAAAAGCCTTAATATGTGCATCAAGTGAAGGCTTGGGCAAGGCTTGTGCTATGTCATTGAGCCAAGAAGGGGTTCATGTTTACATTAATGGCCGAACCTTGGAGACACTGGAAAAGACCGCAGATGAAATTAAAGCAGCTGGTGGCGAAGTAACTATTGTGCAGGCTGATGTTTCCACGGCAGAAGGGCGAAAGTCGCTCATTGAAGCCTGCCCTGATCCAGATATTTTAATTAATAATAATGCAGGGCCTAACCCTGTTGGTTTTATGCAAAGCAAGCAAGAGGACTGGGATGAAGCCATTGCTGCAAATATGATGGCGCCGATTTTTATGACTCAGGCGGTATTGTCTGGAATGCGTAAACGTAAATTTGGTCGTATCATTAACATTACTTCGGCCATGGTGAAGTCTCCTTCACCAATCATGTGTGTATCCAGTGCCACTCGCAGTGCGGTGACCGCGCTTTCTAAAGCGGTTTCAAAAGATTTTGTAATGAGTAATGTGACCATTAATAACCTGCTGCCGGAAGTATTTGATACTGGGCGCCAAAAACAAAATGCCGAAAAAATCATGCGCTTTACTAAGGTCAGTTATGAAGAAGCGCGCAAAAGGTTGGTATCTAGAATTGCAGCAGGACGTATGGGTACACCGAAGGAATTCGGTGATACCTGTGCCTTTTTATGCAGCCAGCAAGCCAGCTACATGTCTGGACAAAATGTACAGCTAGATGGCGGTTCTTACGATGGTTTGATCTAAACCCTCCAGCCACCTAGGCCAGATTTTATTTTGAAAGACTAAAATAAAGTTTGGCCTGCTGTTTTAATCATTTAATGTCTGCTTTATTTTATTGATACCTTCCATTTGTACCTATTTTCTTAAAAATTCATTTTTGTTGAATATCTAAACTTACGTACCACAAGTCTCTAACCTCAATGAGTTTTGGAGGCGTAAGTAAATTTATTAAAATGCCTGGCTGTGGCTTGTATAGTTGGTGTAATTGAATAATAGTGATTGAGTGATAGGGATGAGTCTAATATTCGGGAATAAAAGCATGAAAAACGCATGGAAAAAATTTAACTATATCAATCCCATCTTGCTGATTGCGCCATTTCTAATTTGCCTATTGGCTTTTGTAAATCTTGTCTGGAGTGGTGTAAGGGACTGGATGTCTTTGTACTACTCGATCCTGTTACTGGTCTGGGTCTATCTGGATGCTAAAGATAGGTAGTGTCAGTTTTTCGAGCCTGGTGGGCCTAATGCTTTAAATGAACTGTTTAGTTAGTTCACCCTCCCTTTTTACATCAAAAAAATCCTGTTGATTTACTCTGCTAACGATATCCAATTTCTTTCCCTTTACTTCTATCTCTTTTTTATTTCTGCGAAACTCACGCTTGTATAGTGAATTGATTATTTATTTAAATATCGAACTTTCTAAACACCTATAACTTTTGTAAGCCGATAACTTTAGTTATAACCCTTTGTGATCCCGCTAGTTTTCAGGTTTCGCCTGTGTTTTGTGAGTTTTTGTTACGAATATATTTGAAAAGTTATAACTGAATTCTTTCTGTTTTTTTAGTGAAAATGCTCTGAAAGCCCTATGAAACAAGGCTTTTTAGGTATTGGAACGGTTTTTGCTCTACCTATTGGTAGATATGTTTAGCCCTAGCTTGCGTATTGATGCAAACGAATTAAAAAAATAAAAACGAAGAGGCAGTAATGATGAGTAAAACTTTTCTTTCAAAAATTGCGTTATGGAAAAAAATTCTAATAGGCCTAGTGCTGGGTGTTGCCGTGGGTGCCTTTTTAGGGGCCGATGCGGAATATATAAAACCTCTTGGCACCTTGTTTA
>MAAB01034859.1_pt1 | contig 12603 bp, 13 predicted proteins | sample 1115991 | NCBI WGS metagenome assembly MAAB01 (sample SAMN04961124, study PRJNA320927) | seawater metagenome | isolation source: sample BD02T18 sea water enriched with oil for 18 days | place: USA:Gulf of Mexico | collected 2013-07-27
GTTACACTTTATTTACTAGCAGCACGAGCCTGCTCTAACCAACCATCAAACGTTCCCTGATTATTTTTAATCCAGTTATCCGCATGACGCTGAACATCAGTTTCGGTATTTTCACCATCCGCTACTAACTTATTCTGGGCAGAGACCGCATTGATACTTAATGACGCGACTTCGAACAATTTACCTGCTGCTGGATTCGCTTCGGCAAATGCACGGTTAGCAACAATGCGTTCGCTATTAACACTGAAGCCATAATTCTTACCGTTAGCAAGTTCGGTATTCAAACCTTGAGGGTGCTCAGAACGAGGCACTTCTAACCAAACAACATCTCTACCAGGAACCAGAATTCCAGAGACCCAATAGGGCGTCCAAGTGTAATACAAAACGGGCTCACCGGCTTTGAAGCGGGTAATGGTATCAGAGATAATAGCGGCATAAGAACCCTGAATATGATTCACGGTATCACGCAATTCAAAGGCATCAAGCTGGTGATTAATCACCTTCTCACAGCCCCAGCCTGGCTGGCAACCCGTCAAATCTGCTTTGCCATCACCATTGGCATCAAACAGTTTGGCAATTTCAGGATTTTTTAGATCATCAATCGTATCGATGTTATGTTTTTCTGCAGTCGCCTTATCGATAAGATAACCCTGCGCAGCACCGGTAATATAATATCCTACCTTCACAAACTTTTTATCACCACCGGAATTTTTATACATGTCGTTATGCAGAGGATCCCAGCTCACCGCCATCCACTGAATATCGTTTTGCGCAATCGCAGAATAACCCGCGCCGTACTCAACTTCTTGCAATGGCTGAACGTCGTAACCCAACGCTGTTAATCCGCGGTTGATTAAAATAGATTGAAACTTTTCTTCAGCAATCGGGCTGTGAAAACCTTTAACCGCGATACCGGCACCTGGCTTACTCGCGTCCACACTAGCCTGTTTTGCAGTAGCCTCTTCAGCTTGCTGACCACAGCCCCACAGTGCGCTAGCAATTAACGGCAGCGCCGCAATTTTTAAAAACTTCATGATACATTTCCTTTCGTTTTAAATTATTATTTTAATGCTTGGCCTTTGCCAATATGCTGAGTAATACGATCCAAAATAATGGCTAATACCACAATGCCCAAACCCCCTACCGTCGCGATACCAATATCGTTACGACCAATCCCTTGCAGTACCATAAGCCCAAGACCTGGCACCGCAATCATGGAAGCAATCACCACCATCGACAGACCTAACATCAGCGTCTGATTAACCCCGGCCATAATCGTCGGTAATGCCAGTGGTAATTGAACTTTGAATAGCAGCTGTCTGGGGCTGGTGCCAAAAGCGCGAGCGGCTTCAATCAAATCTTCTGGAACTTGTCGTATGCCCAAATTCGTTAATCGAATCACTGGCGGCACCGCAAATATAATCGTTACGATCACACCCGCTACCTTGCCTGGGCTAAACAGCATCACGATGGGAATGAGATAAACAAACGCCGGCGTCGTTTGCATCGCATCTAAAATCGGCCGTACAATCTGTAAAGCGCGATCACTGCGTGACAGCCAAATGCCCGTTGGTAAGCCAATCAGCACACAGAAAAATAGCGACGTGATCACCAGTGACAACGTGATCATGGCTTCATCCCAAGCGCCGATTAAGCCAACGAATAATAATCCCGCAGCCGTACCCAGACCGATACGTTTAGTCGCTAGCTTCATTGCTAACAGCGCTAAAATGATGATCATCAAGGGCGCTGGAATAAATAAGAACAGCGCTTCTATGCTATTTAGAATCCAAGCAATCGGCTGAGCGACTACCTGAAAAATTGGTCTTAATATCGGAACCATAATTTCAATCAGGGCATCAACACTTTCATCCAATGGAATAATGCCGCCATCAACATCAAAAGGTTCGGTAATATCAAATACCTTCTCTTCCACACCACTTTTATCCGCTAAATAATTCAGCTCTGTGGCTTCTTCTGTACCCCATGGGTTCGCATTGGTGGCTGCCATTGAGTTACTCATGATTCCTGCTCCCCATTATTTCCTAGCTCACTTTGACGATCTAAAGTTTCTAACAAAATGGTTTTACTGACGACGCCCAGAAATTTATTATCGCTATCAACAACCGGCGGAGAACAAGGGGAGTGAGCGACCTGGCTAATAATCTCTGCAATCTGTGCATCTTCGGCAATCACTTCAATATCTTCAAGCAGCGCTTCTTCGATGCGTTGGCCAGATTTCTGAGCGGCTTTCAGCGATTCAATAGAAACAGTGCCAACAAAACGATTATCCGTTTCTACGACATAGCCAAATTCACGATCGTTATCTTTTAACAATTGCAGGCCAGCACTAACACCCGTATCTGACGTGCGCTTAATTAAGGTTTTCTGCATCTTGCGGGCAATATCTTTCGCACTGAAAACATTTGCAATATCGACACCCCGAAAGAAAGAACGCACATAATCGTTAGCAGGATTATTAATAATGTCATCTGGCGTACCCACCTGCACAACTTCCCCACCTTGCATAATGGCAATACGATCTCCAATGCGTACGGCTTCATCTAGGTCGTGAGAAATAAATACGATGGTGCGCTTATCTTCTGCTTGCAGACGTAATAATTCATCCTGCATTTCGGTACGGATCAAAGGATCAAGTGCGCTGAAGGCTTCGTCCATCAGCAAGACCTCAGGATTAATGCACAAAGCTCTGGCCAAACCTACACGCTGCTTCATTCCCCCAGACAGCTCCGCAGGATAAGAATCGCCATAAGGGCCAAGACCTACACGCTCCAGTGCCATGTCCGCCCGCTGGTCCATTTTCTGTGATGTCACCTCACCTGCTAGCTCGAGGCCAAAAGCAACGTTTTTACGCACGCTCATATGTGGCATTAGCGCAAACGACTGAAATACCATCGACATCTGATGACGGCGCATATACCGAAGCTCTGCTGCGCTCATTTTTGCGATATCGCGATCACCGAGTAAAACCTTACCCGCTGTAGGCTCGATTAATCGATTCAGCATTCGAACCATGGTCGATTTGCCAGACCCAGACAACCCCATGATGACAAAGATTTCACCCTCATAAATATCGAAGGAGGCATCTTTAACACCCACCGATTGCCCGGTTTCTGTAAAGATTTCATCTTTATTTTTGCCCTGCTCTAGCAAGGCTAACGCCTTCTTGGGAGCTTCACCGAAAATCTTGTACAGATTCTGTACTGATAACTTAACCTTCATACGCCTCTACTTTAGAGCACTATCAACTAAATATTGTTTAGTACACTAACATTTACACCTCTAATTAACCAACGACAGTAGTCCTCAATAGTGTCCCTGGAATCATTCAAAACCGATAACCTCTCGAACTGCATTAGACATTGATATTGGGGCACGGGTTGACCCATCTGCGAAAACTTCCGACCTCTTGGTAAGACGCAGGTATATCTATTTCCTACACGCACAAAAAAGCCCAGAATATTCTGGGCTCTTTTAGTACTGCTTATAAATAATCAGTTAACGAATCATTTATTTACGAATGCCTTCAACATACAGGTGAATCTCTACATTTGCAGAAGCAGGACCTAGGTTATAAGTAATGCCGTAGTCCGCTAGTTTTAAAGTCGTCTTACCTTCAAATCCTGCACGATGACCGCCCCATGGGTCTTGGCCTTCACCAATTTTTTGCACTGGGAAGCTGATCGTTTTTTTCACGCCATGCAACATGAAAATACCCGTTACAATAGCATTCTTATCATCTTTAACTTCAAAGCCAGTGCTCTTGAAAACGGCTTTCGGGAATTTTTTAACATTTAAAAAATCAGAACCTTTTAAATGCTTATCACGCTCAGCATGGTTTGAATCAATACTGGCGGTTTCGATTACGATTTCGATCTCTGACTTTTCAGGAGCCGCCTGATCATAAGAAAAATCACCTTCAAACGTATTAAAACGGCCTAATAACCAGCTATAGCCAAGGTGTTGTATTTTAAATTGAACAAAAGCATGAGCGCCTTTAGTATCGATTTGATAGTCAGCGGCTTGTGCCGATACTGAAAATAAAGAGCCTAATGCAATCGCAGAAGCGGTTACTGCTGTTAAGAATGTTTTTTTCATAAATCCTCCTAAGGATTATTATTGTGTTTAAGTAAGTTATTAATCAGCCTTAGGGCGAATCATTTTCGTTAAAGTACCGTCTTTATTTACTAGCTGATGTTTGATCGCCGCCAGTGCATGCAAGGTCACCATTAACATCAAGCTCCAAGCAATTGCCCAATGGATATCACCGGCAATATCTTCTTGATTTTCAAAACTGATCGATGTCATTGCCGGTATTTCGATTAACGAAAATACTTCAATACTGCGTCCATCAGCTGTCGAAATTAAATAGCCCGTTACCATTAATGCGAGCATCAACAAATACAGTAACGAGTGCACTATATGTGCGGCTTTCTTTTCTATTGCAGTCCCCGCCATCGCAGGGCTTTCATTTGATAAACGCCAAGCCACACGTATCAGCCAAACAAACAATAGAACTAGCCCTAAACTTTTATGCAGCTCTAACGAGCCACGATACCAAGTATCGTAATAAGTCAGCTCTACCATGTATAAACCCAGGCCAAATGAGAAGAAAATCCCAATAACCATGAGCCAATGTAAGATGATTGCTGCCCACCCGTAACTGCTTTTACTGTTCTTTACCATAATGATTCTCATTCTCTAGCAGTGCAGCTTAATCTGCTGACCTATCTACTTACTTAAGCTAAGCGAACTTCTTCGATGCCTATATAAGGTTATAAATTCAATAAATCTACTTTACCCCTAAACCATTTGTTGAAAAATAGACAAAAAAGGGAAACTATTGTGCAAATATGAACAACTAACCTTTTATTAGAGTGAATTACCATGTCGCAAGCCAGTTGGGATGATTTTCGCATTGCCTATCAAGTCGCCGAATCTGGTACTTTGACAAAAGCTGGCAAGGTACTCAACATGAACCATGCAACCGTATTACGCCATGTGAATCGCTTAGAAGAAGCGCTCGATACAAAGCTCTTTATACGCCATCAAAGGGGCTATCAGCTTACGGATGCGGGGGAGTTGGTGGTTAAAGAATTGCCTGATATTCATAAAAGCTTCAGCCGTTTAGAAAATTTAATGGCCAGTGCAGAAAAAAACATTAGCGGAAATTTGCGTATCACCACACTCAGTGACTTTTCTCCGATATTAAATCCAGCGCTCAAAGCATTTCGTCAGGCTTATCCTAAATTGCGTATCCAAATCATCGCCACCGACGACATCATTCCATTAGCCTCTGGTGCGGCTCATGTTTCTTTGCGTGCAGGCGCGCAACCTACTGAGCCCGATTTGATTGTTAAGAAACTGAAGGCTCCTGAGATTTATTATTTTGCCGCCGATAGTTATGTTGAAGAATACGGATTACCGAAAAATAGCAGCGAATATAACCAGCATCTGTGGGCCTTACCGAGCGATGATAAACGCCGAATTCCATTTGTGAAGCAGGTGCTACAGTACATCGATGAAGAACAGATTATCTATCAAAGTAATCATTTTCCCGATATCCATAGTGCAGTCGCCGAAGGCATGGCGATTGGTCCGATGGGGGTTCATCATTCAATCAAACACGATAATTTGCAGCAACTGGACATCCAACTAGATCATGCAATTGAAGGTTTGTGGTTTGTGTATCATAAGGATTTAAAGAACAGCGCTCGGATTCAAGCGCTGTATGAGTTCTTGGAAAAGAGTTTAAATTAAGGGTGCGAAAGAGCCTCCTTAATTTAAGGCTTGTTTAGCCAAACTGAAGGTGTCCATCAAGGCCCATCTGAGTTGACATACAAGGCCAGCGTTGAGCGATCTGGAACAAGTTGTCATTTTCTTTTTTATCCATAAAGGCTAAAAATTTATCGTTTTCTTCATACGCTTTTTCTTCACCGAAAATGCCTTTCGTAGCAATCGTCACAATCTGCTCAAGCTCATCAGCAAAAGGCTCACTAATTAAAGAGTGAACAATCACATTCGACATGGTCATATCAAACGGGATCATTGGCTGACCCACTCGCATGATATAAGTATCGTTAACTTCTTCGAATAAGCGATGTGCCAAAAAGGCTTCATCCATTAATGCGGCTAACCCTGTTACTTCATTAAGTTCTTTAGGGGGCGCCATAAAGAAGCCTTCAACGACTTCTAGAATAGGGCTGACATAGTTTAATAAACCCGCTTCTACAGCACCCTGATGTAAATCTTCCAGCATTTGTGGCACTTGCTGAATGTAACGTACGACGAATTCGTATAAGCGTTCAAGCGCTTCTACTTCTGGTAGCTGAACGATGCGTTCGACGGTTTCTAGACGCTGTTGTAATAGCTGATGAAGCTGTCCTGTTTTCTGTTCCTGAGCGACGGCTTTTTGAATTAACTGTTGTAACGCTTCCGTGTTCATCATATTGAATCTCCAACTACTTTAAAAATAAGTAAGTTTTTTATCGGTTAGCACTGCACCGAATATTAAAAGGTGTTTACTAAACAATCAATGGCCAATGCAACATCTCTTAGATGCTTTTTTTAATTAAAAATCACTTGTTATGCATATTCGAAAAAGCCTTTAAAAACAGTAGGTTAGTTACACTCCCTTACTGTTATGAAAAAAGTATAGTAAAGATTGACGCGTCCGCTAGTTTTTTCCGGCAATTAATTGATGTTTGTTCAGTATTGTCAAAAATGCAGGCAACATAAAGAGTGATCGTGCCAATAAAAACGAATAGAAGGCAAGCCATAGACCGTGGTTCGCTAACGGCTGCGTCAGAAACCAGACGGGTAAGAATATAAGCACCGCCGCCGCCAACATACTATTGCGCATTTGAGCACTCGCCTGCATTCCAATGAAGATGCCATCCAACCAATAACTACTGCACCCAATTAACGGCAACCAGATTAACCAAGGACTGTATTCAATTGCAACGGTCAAAACGTCTTGCTGATTCGTTAACAGTCCTAATAAATCATCACCCAACCAAGCAAAACCAGCCACCATCATAAGAGCAATAATTAAGGCATTCGTTCCCGTTAACCAAATGCTTTGATGTAACTGGCGAAATTTTTTCGCCCCTAAACTTTGGCCCACCAGGCTTTCTGCCGCATGAGCAAAACCATCAAGGGCATTAGAGATCAGCAATAACAATGTGAGCATGATGGCATTAACCGCTAATACTAAATCACCTTGTTTGGCGCCTTGAGCAGTGAAGAAAATAAATACACTTAATAGACATAGGGTGCGGATGAACAGCTGGTGATTAATATTGATCAGCGGTTTCAGTTCTTGCCAGTTTGGCCAACTGAATGAGAGCCTATTGTCACGAGTTTCTTGAGTCACTGTTCGATATGCCCAGAACAACCCTAGACTCGCGGCAAAATAATCAGCGCATAATGTTGCCCAGGCGACCCCATCGCTGGTTAATCCGTAGCCATAAACCAGAACAATATCGAGTATCGCGTTGAGGCTATTGCTGGCAATCAGTAATAGCAAAGGCACTTTGTTTTCACCACGTCCGATAAACCAGCCTATTACTACATATTGTATAAGCACTGCAGGGGTGGCGATTAGGCGAATACTGGCATACTCAACGGCCAGAGCCTGAACAACATCGCTGCCACCAATGAAGCCAATGATGTTCTCTAGAGTAAGAAAGGCAAAGAGCATTAAAGGCAGGCTTATGAAAAACGCCATCAGCAGAGCATTTTGTAGAACTCTCTCTATACTGCCACTCTCAGCGCTACCGCCATGGCTGAAACAGCCGACTTGGCTCGCGCCTGTTGCATGTGCACTCAGCGCCGTCGTACCCATGCGCAAAAATCCAAAACTCCATAATAAGAGTGTCACGACTTGCCCACCCAGAGCCACTGCTCCTAAATAGCTGACTTCAGATAAATGCCCAAGCACTGCGGTATCCACCAAACCTAATAACGGCACGGTTATATTGCTTAGCATGATCGGCCAGGCGAGTTGCAGGATACGTTTTTGAAGTTGCAGCATGATGGAATCAGTTTCTGTATGATGTGGCTGGTGACTAGTTTACTTTATTGAGAATGTTTATGTCGTCAGCAGAAAAGAATTCATCCCTTGAGAAAAGACCACTATTGTCTTTTAAGTACATGCCATTTTTAGCAATCGTGAGTTTGGCCTTGGGCTTAGCTACTTTTAAGGGCTGGCAATCTTTGTCATCGAACAGCTCGGGCTCTTCTCAAGCATCGTTATCAGAACAGTTGAAAGATGATGACGTTTTTATATTTCCTCACTCCATTAATGTGACCGACGTACCTTTCCTAAATGAAGAAGGTGACACCGTTGGCAAGAATGAAAATTTGGGTAAATGGTCGTTTCTATTTTTTGGATATACCTTTTGTCCTGATGTATGCCCCACAACGTTGGCTGTCATGCAGCAGATGTGGATAAAATTAAGCCCTGAAATGCAGTCAAAAACTCAGGTGGTTTTAGTCAGCGTTGATAGTACTCGCGATACGCCGGAGCAGTTAAAAAGCTATATGGATTATTTTGACCCAAGCTTTACCGCATTTACCGGCAAGCCTGCGTCTTTGCGCAGCTTTGCTACCCAGCTTAATGCGGTATATGCCAAGGTAGAGCGTAAGAATGCTCAAGGTGAAGTTGATAAAGAGCTGGGCTATTTAATGGACCACAGTGCAAACATTACGATTCTAGACCCTGACGGTAATTATTATGGCTTCATCAAACCGCCTTTCAAGCCCAAGAAGATGTTGAGAATCGTGACGGCTATTCAGACTCAAGACTGAGCCTGAAGCAAAGCAAAGAAACTTGGCAAGACAAAGCAAACAAGGTATTTTGCAGCAACTATCTACCAGCTCTCAACTAACTCCCACATAGTCTCTCTACTTAGAGAGTAAACCGAGATAAATCATGGATTACAGCGCACTAAAGCATTCTCATATCGGCATCGCTTATTTAAGTATTTTATTATTCATCATTCGCTTTGCACTTTTCAAATTTAAGCCAGCGTTCAAAAGCAACAAACTGCTTAAAATATTGCCACACATCATCGATACCTTTTTACTGATATTCGCCATTTGGTTATGCGTTATGATTGGTCAATATCCAGTGACCGACCACTGGTTAACTGCCAAAGTTGTCGGCTTAGTGGGTTACATCGCTTTCGGTACCATTGCGATCAAACAAGGTAAAGCATGGGCATTCATCGCAGCTCTCGTGTCTTTCGCTTACATCTTCGGAGCAGCCAAGACTCACAGCGCGCTATCGTTTTTTAGCCAATTCAGTTAAAATACGCCACCCTATTTTTAAATTTGAAAATGAATCAAGTTATTATTAACTTGCTGACCAACTTACAGAATGATGAGCCCACTATGAACGTAGTTGTCTATCCAGGAACATTTGATCCAATCACCAATGGCCACATTGACCTTGTTGAACGGGCTGCTCGAATGTTTGATCACATCATTCTAGCCGTTGCTGATAACCCAAAGAAAAATCCGACGCTTGATATCGATACTCGCGTTGATTTATCAAAAGAAGTGCTGAGCCACCTGCATAATGTCGAAGTTGTTGGCTTTAACACCTTGCTTGCTGATTTTGTACAAGAGAAAAATGCCAACATTATTTTACGCGGCTTGCGCGCAGTATCGGATTTCGAATATGAATTCCAGCTCGCGAATATGAACCGTGTGCTAGCACCGAATGTAGAAAGTATGTTCCTCACCCCTGCTGAACAATACTCCTATATTTCGTCGACCCTAGTTCGTGAAATTGCGGCACTGGGTGGCGACATTAGTAAGTTCGTACACCCTGCAGTTGCTAAAGCTATGAAAGAACTGTTGTAAGGAATAGACCATGTCATTAATCATCACAGATGAATGCATTAACTGCGATGTATGCGAACCTGAGTGCCCTAACGAAGCCATTACCCCTGGGGACGAAATTTACGTAATTGACCCGAAAAAGTGTACACAATGCATTGGTCACTATGACGAACCTCAGTGTGTCGTCGTTTGCCCTGTTGACTGTATTCCACTTGATGCAGATAATGAAGAAAGCCAAGAAGAGCTAGAAGCAAAATACGAATTACTGACCGGTAAAACGATTTAACGCTACTTTTGTTGATTTTCACTATTGAGTGTTGCACGTCTGCAATACTCTTATTCAAGACTTTTAGAACTTGCCTTAATGATGAGTTCTTGCCAAGGTAGCTGCAATTATTTTGCTGAAAGGAATTCTCTTCCATGCTGCCTGTTTCATTCAAACTTATCGCTTCAACCCTTGGCTTAACCGCTTTAGTCGGGCTCAGTGCCTGCTCGAAAACTGAAATACCCAATGAGCCAGCCGCAAAGGCCTCTCAACCCGTCACCGTATCGGCCTCATTTCCAACTAAAGCTGCAATTGCCAGTGCTCACCCGCTAGCAACCCAAGCCGGCATGGATATTCTGAATCAAGGTGGTAATGCTTTTGATGCAGCTATTGCCGTCGCGGCTTCACTGGGTGTTGTAGAACCGTTTAGCGCGGGTCTTGGTGGTGGTGGTTTCTGGCTAATTCATGATGCTAAAACGAATAAAAATACCTTCATCGATGCTCGTGAAAAAGCACCTGCTGCCGCCCATGCAGACTTATATCTGAATGAAGATGGCAGCGTTAATCGTGACATCGCTGTTAATGGCGCATTAGCTGCGGGCATTCCTGGTCAAGCCGCTGCGTTTGTTCACCTAGCTGAAAAGTACGGCCAACTGTCGTTAAAGAAAACCTTAGCGGCTGCCATTCAACAAGCGAACGAAGGTTTCCCTGTTTATCATCATTATCAAAAGCTTGTCGGTTACCGTCTTGAAAATCTAAAGCGCTATCCAACCAGCGCGAGTATCTTTTTAGACAGTGAACAAAAGATTCCTGCTATTGATCACTTAATTAAACAGCCTGACCTTGCTTGGACACTGCAGCAGATTGCCGATCAAGGTTTTGATGGTTTCTATAAAGGCGAAAGTGCGCGTCGCTTAATCGCAGGGGTACAAGCCGCCAACGGTATTTGGACGTTAGAAGACCTAGCTAATTACAATATCGTTGAACGCCAACCGATTGAGATTGAATACAAGGGCCATAAAATCGTCAGTGCTCCACCACCGTCTTCTGGTGGTATCGCGATTGCTGCCATGCTCAATATGCTTTCACAATACGACCTAAACACACTCAATAATGCCGATAAAACTCATCTAATTGTGGAGACCATGCGTCGTGCTTATAAAGACCGGGCAGAATTTTTAGGCGACCCAGACTTTGTTGATGTACCAACTGCAGAATTGATCAGCTTAGAGCGTGCTAAAACTTATATCGCTAGTATCGACATGAATAAGGCCACCAACAGCTTAAGCTTAAAAGGTCCGAAGAATATTCAGGAAGGCTTTCATACCACCCACTTTTCCGTGATCGATAAAGCAGGCAACCGCGTTTCAGCCACCTTAAGTATTAACCTTCCGTTTGGTTCTGCTTTCACCGTCGCGAATACAGGAGTGGTATTAAATAACGAGATGGATGATTTCTCTGCTAAGCCTGGCGAGCCAAATGCTTATGGCTTGATAGGTAATGCCGCGAATGCCATTGCCCCAAACAAACGCCCTCTTTCCAGCATGAGCCCTTCGTTTGTTGAAAGTGATGATGCTGTTGCGTTAATCGGAACCCCAGGTGGCAGTCGTATCATCACCATGGTGATGCTGGGCATGCTAGAACACATAGATCAGCAGCCGGTTAGTGATTGGGTTGGCCGTTCACGTTTTCATCATCAATACCTACCCGATGTGATTCAGCATGAACCGAATACCTTCAGCGCAGCAGAGATTAATGCCCTTGAGAGCAAAGGTCATAAGCTGAAAAATACTGGTCGTGAATACGGCAATATGCAGGCCATTTTGTGGGATAAGAAAACAGGCGCGGTGACAGCGGCTTCTGACCCAAGAGCTTTTGGGCAGGCACGAGTTTCTGAATAACGGCTTGTAAAATTATTCTCTAAATAATCAGCACGATATAAAATTAAGGTAGCGCATGGAACTCGGATTCATCATCAAAAAGTTAATTAGCATGTGGCTAATGCCGCTACCTTTTTGCTGTTTAATTATTCTCTTCGGATTAATCCTGAGTTTCTGGAAGGTAGCAATCGGCCGCATAATTGCGTTCTCTGGTGTCGCCTTGCTCATGGTATTCAGCTGGCAGCCTTTTGCTAACTCGGTGCTCTATCCGTTAGAGCATCAATACCCTAGCTTTGATCTTTCACAACCTGTGGATGCCATTGTCGTTTTAGGAAACTGCCATACTGTAAGCGAAGAGATTCCACCGATGGCACAGCTTTGTGGCACCGGGTTATATCGTTTGATGGAAGGCTATCGTATTTGGCAGGCAAACCAAGAAGCTGAATTATTACTCTCGGGCTATGCCGGTGATGAGAGTCGGCCTTATGCCGAAGTGGCTGGGGACATCGCGTTAAGCTTAGGGGTACCAAAAGATAAGATACGTTTATTCCCTACCGCACAAGATACTCAGGAAGAAGCCGAGCTGAC
>MAAB01007691.1_pt1 | contig 12601 bp, 8 predicted proteins | sample 1115991 | NCBI WGS metagenome assembly MAAB01 (sample SAMN04961124, study PRJNA320927) | seawater metagenome | isolation source: sample BD02T18 sea water enriched with oil for 18 days | place: USA:Gulf of Mexico | collected 2013-07-27
CACCCGTATTCGGCTTTTAATATGCCTTTGGCGCCTTTTCCGGTGGCAAGCGCCGATGGGGTTCGTCTTACCTTAAAAGATGGCCGTGAATTAATAGATGGCATGTCGTCTTGGTGGTCGGTGTTGCACGGTTATAACCATCCAAAATTGAAGGCGGCGGCAAAAGAGCAAATTGATACTATGGCCCATGTGATGTTTGGTGGGCTGACCCATGAGCCAGCCGTACGGTTATGTAAAACCTTAGTAGATATAACCCCAGACGGCTTAGATAAAGTATTCATTAGCGACAGCGGTTCGGTGGCCTGCGAAGTGGCCATTAAAATGGCCTTTCAATACTGGATTAGCCAAGGGCAAAAACAAAAAAATAAATTAATCACCGTAAGAAACGGTTATCACGGCGATACGTTTGCCACTATGTCGGTAAGCGACCCTAGTACGGGCATGCACCACATGTTTAACGAAGTGCTGGCTCAACAAATTTTTGTAGAGGCGCCCCAGTGTTTGTTTAATGATGAATTTGAAGAATCCCATGTAAGCGATTTAAAAAACACCCTCAAACAGAAACACCAAAATATTGCGGCTATGATATTAGAGCCCATTGTACAGGGCACGGGTGGCATGCGTTTTTATAGCCCGCTGTATTTAAAACGTGTGAAAGCGTTGTGTGAAGAATTTAATATATTGTTAATTTGTGATGAAATTGCCACCGGCTTTGGGCGCACAGGTAAAATGTTTGCGTGCGAATACGCGGGTATTAGCCCAGATATACTATGTGTAGGTAAGGCACTTACGGGTGGCTTTATGAGTTTAGCCGCTACTATCACCAGTGAAAAAATAGCCACCGGCATTTGCGAAGGAGAAGCCGGGGTCTTTATGCATGGGCCCACGTTTATGGCGAATCCTCTTGCCTGCTCAGTGGCCAATGCTAGCCTAGATTTATTGTTAAATGATAACTGGCAAAGCAAAGTTAAAAACTTAGAGCAGCAGCTTATTAAAGGCTTAGAGCCTGCTAAAAAGCTAAAACAAGTGGCTGATGTTCGTGTATTAGGCGGCATAGGGGTCATTGAATTAAAAGAGCCGGTACACATGCCCACCGTGCAACCCATGTTTGTGGAAGAGGGCATTTGGGTGCGACCCTTTGGTAAGTTAGTTTACATACTGCCGCCCTTTGTGATCAGTGACGAAGATGTGGCCAGTTTAACCGCGGCCATGGTGCGGGTAGTTAATCGTATTTAGCATTCGCGTGTTAAGCCAGTTTGTATAGTTAACACCCCACACTGCTTTGCATTGTGGGGTGTTTTTGTTTGTGGCTTATGATTTTTTAGGGGGGCTGCTAAGATGATTAGGGGGCGTATTTAACATTGACTAATGTGCTCAATTCTTTAATTATTTAGATACATTTATAAAAATAAGAAATACCCATGTCGCGTTTATTCTTATCCATGGCCAGCTTATTATTAGCCGGTTTGTTGGGGTGCCAAGACTCGCAAACTAATGCCGATGTTATTACCCTCTTTAAAGCCAAAGAAGTGCTTAGCCTGACTTCCCAGCACGGCAACTCGGTGGCCGTTAAAGGGGATAAAATTGTCGCTGTTGGGGATTTTGAGGCGCTTAAGCTTCAATATGCATCTCAAAACATATTGCTTGATACCCAGTTTGAACAAGACGTCTTTGTGCCCGGTTTTATAAACCAACATGATCATCCTTGGTTGGCGGCACTCACGTTGGGCAGCCAAGTTATTTCCTTTGAAGACTGGCAGTTACCCAATCAGTTATTTCCTAAAGCCACTAATCAAACCGAATACTTAGATCGCCTAAATACGTTGGTAAAGCGCCATGAAAATGAAGATGAGTTATTTTTAAGTTGGGGTTATCACGAGCTATGGCATGGTAAATTAACGCGCCAGATGCTGGATAAAATAAGCTCAGAAATCCCCATTGCCATTTGGCAGCGTTCTTGTCATGAATTTATTGTTAATAGTAAGGCACTTGAACTCTTTGCTATTGACCAAGGTTTCATTGATGGATTAACGGCTCATCAACAATCACAAACAAATCTTCGTGAGGGGCACTTTTGGGAGTCGGGCATGTTGGCGCTTTCGGGTAATCTTTTTACGCATTTAATTAAACCCCAACAATACATCGACTCATTAAAAATGGTGCAAAAATATTGGCATAATGCCGGCACTACCCTAGTGGTTGAACCGGGCGGTCTAGTTAATAAGTCACTTTCAATTATGCAAAATCATGTGTTTGGCCCAGATGTCAGTCCATTTCATATGGACTACATCGCCGACGGTAAAACCATGGCCAATGAGCACATGGATACTCTGCTTGAAAGCACTCAAGAGATACAAACGTGGGGGCAAGGCATGAGCCGTTTTTACCCTAAGCAGGTTAAGCTTTTTTCAGATGGGGCGGTTTTTAGCCAGTTAATGAAAATGAGCGACGGTTATTTAGATGGCCATCAGGGTGAATGGATCATGCAGCCACCCTTGTTTAAACAAGCTTTTGCCAAATACTGGGATGCGGGTTATCAAATTCATGTGCATCAAAATGGCGATGAGGGTTTGGATTTAGTGTTAGGTACCCTTCGCGAAAACATGAAACGTAATCCACGTAAAGATCACCGCACTGTGATTGTTCATTTTAGTTATTCTCGCCTTGACCAGGTAGCAAAAATCAAAGAGCTGGGCGCCATTGTTAGTGTTAACCCGTATTATCCGGTGGCACTGGCAGATATGTATTCAAAGGTGGGTGTGGGACCGGAGCGTTCACAATCCATGGTACGCCTAGGCGATTTAGAGGCTGCCGGTTTGTCTTACTCATTGCATTCGGATATGCCCATGGCCCCAGGGCGTCCTTTATATTTAATGTGGTGCGCCGTGAATCGCTTAACCCTTAATGGCAATACGGTGGCGCCACAGCAAAAAATAAGTGCACTACAAGCGTTGCGTGCCGTTACCATAGATGCGGCTTACTCCATGAATTTAGAACATCAAATAGGGTCAATTGAGGCGGGTAAGTTTGCAAATATTACAGTGCTTAAATTTAATCCATTAACTGTGAATCCAGTGACCATTAAAGATATTTCGGTGGTGGCAACCCTGCATGAAGGGCGAGTATTAAATGTACATACAGAGGTAATAGCAAAAACCAATTTTTGGGAATTAATACCGGTTTATTGGCAGCTGATTATGGCCAAGCTATAAAATGTGTTTAAATTTAAACGTAAGACACAAAAAAGGCCCATCAATGATGGGCCTTTTTAAAGCTAATAAAGCTAAAACAATCGTTACAACTTAATGATTAACTTACCCTTATTTTCACCTGTAAAGAACATGTTCAAGGCCGTCATGGCTGTCTCTAGTCCATCTAATACATGCGCACGGTGTTTAATTTTACCGCCTAATACGTACGGGGTAAGTTTTTGAATAAGCGCAGGCACATCACCAAAATGATCCGGCATGGCAAAACCTTGAATAGTAATACGCTTTTTAATTAACGCCATCCAGTTAGGCGCCAATGGTGGGTTAGGATTAGTGTAGTCGGCGATCATACCGCATACCGCGATGCGTCCATGTGCATTCATACGGTTAAATACTAATGCTTGAATAGGGCCGCCGGTGTTTTCAAAATACACATCTACGCCTTTTGGCGTGAGCTCTTTTAATTTTTCGGCTAAATTATCTGACTTGTAATTAATAGCCCCATCAAAGCCGAGTTCATTAACGATCCAATCGGCTTTTTCATCGCTGCCCACCACACCAATAACGGTAAGGCCGTCGGCCTTGGCTAACTGGCCCACAATAGAGCCCACTGAACCGGCGGCGCCACTCACAACAATGGTTTCGCCCGCTTTAGGTTTACCAATGCTGTACAAACCTTGTGTGGCGGTTAAACCTGGCAACGCAAAAATAGATAACACGGCTTCATCAGGTAATGGTGCCGATACTTTATTAAAACCACGGCCATTGCTAATAATATATTCAGCCCAACCTGTCATGCCCATTACACGATCGCCCACATTAAAGTCAGGGTGGTTAGACTCTTCAACGGTGCAAATACCGCTTGAACGCATCACGCTGCCCAGTTCTACCGGTGGGATGTAGCTTTCAGTATCCGGGCTCATCCAACCCAGCATGGCAGGGTCCATGGACATATGCGTTTGCTTCACTAAAATCTCGCCAGGACCTGCTTTTGGAATTTCTTTTTTAACCACTTCAAACATGTGTGGGCCAATAGCACTGCCGTCTGGACGTTTAATTAGGTTGATTTCAGTGTAAGTGCTCATTCAATGTTCCTTTGATGTCAGTGAGTGAAATTATTATGGCATTACAAATATGTGAGATATATAGGGATAAATGTTAATCTTTATTGCTATTAAGACAATAATGGGTGGGTTAATGGGGATCACAGAGGATATATGGACCAGTTAAAAGCCATTAAGTACTTTGCCAGCGTGGTAGAGACCGGCAGTTTTACGCAAGCGGCTAAGTTGCATAAAGTGCCTGCGTCGTCGTTGTCCAGACGCGTGGCCGACTTGGAAAAAAGCTTGGGCGCCAGCCTTTTAATTCGCTCCACACGTGTCGTGAAGCTAACCGAGATTGGCAACACCTATTATGAGCAAACTCAGGGTATTATTAATAGTCTGGCACTAAGCGATGAAGCGGTACGCAGTTATCAAACAACCCCTATGGGCAAATTGTCTATCAGTTCTATGGTGGGCTTTGGAGAACGGGTTTTACTGCCGTTATTGGATGAGTTTAGCGAGCTGTATCCGCAAATAACCTTAGATGTGACCTTAAGTGATGAGCTGTCTAGCCTAGGGCGAGACGATGTTGATGTGGCTATCCGTGGTGGTTATGCCCCCGATGAGCGGGTATTGGCCATTAAACTAATGGAGAACCAATTTATACCTGTGGCCTCGCCTAAATACTTGAAGCAGCATGGGGAGCCCACAAAGGCTCTGGAGTTACCTGCCCATAAGGGTTTATTTTTTAAAACCCCTGTGGGGGCGACGCCCTGGATGTGTGAAATTACTAGCCAATGGCAAGAGGTGTCGGCTCAAGCTGTGGTCATTTCTAATAATGGCAAATGGTTAGTAGAAAAGACGATTGCTGGGCAGGGCATCTTAATGATGCCACGCTGGGTGTTGCAACCGTATTTGGATTCCGGTGAATTACAAATTCTTAACATAGAGCCCGAGTTACATGTGACGCAAAATCCCAACTTGGGTGTGTATTTGTTGTATACCAAGCAAAGATATTTAGTGCCCAAAGTAAAAGCGGTGGTGGATTTTTTAGTGGCCAGAGTAAAAGGGTGAATAGATGGGTAAGCTTGAATCCCGAGAGTTTTATCGTTCTGGGCCAAATCATCAAATGGGTGAGGCTGCGAGCTTTTTAAGTGTTCGCAAGCGCTTTCAATTTCGCAGTGTTCAAATTGGTCGCTGGGTCAGTGAATCTGAAAAACAGCATACAGCGCCATTATTTTACGATGCCTTGTGCGATTTAATGAGCATACTAGGAGGTAATGAAGCGCTTATCTCTTTGCGCGGCACGTTGGCGCTTCAGTATGGTTGTGGTGGGCAACCCGGTGTCAGTGCGCATTATGAGATGGCTACCCGCAGCTTTTCCCTAGCTAAAAATGCGGGTCCTGGCAGCATTGCCCATGAATGGTTTCATGCCTTTGATCATTATATTTGTGATAAATTATTTACAAATAGTGGTGGTGAACATTTTGCGTCTGCTGCCTGGTTAAAAGATCAGACGGTGATTCATCATGGTCTTAATCAAAAATTAGAAGATTGTTATCAGGTTATCTTATTGAATGAGGAGAGCACTCAGCCCAGTGATTATTTTAAGCGCAGTCATGTGATGGACAAAAAAACTGGAAGCTTTTATTTTAGCCAGCCAGAAGAGTTATGTGCCCGGGCTTTTGAAGCCTTTATTCAAGATGCCAGTATTAAAAACAACTTTTTAGTAAAAGGCACTAAGCAATCTGAGGAAGCGAAACTGGGTTTGTATCCGCAAGGTGAGCACAGGGCACTGATTGCACATGCGTTTACTGCCTATTTCTCAACCCTAGGCGCCAACCTTAAACGCCAACAACGTACATAAATGTTGATTTTATGGCATAGTAATTATATTTATTCGTATTTATATTTTTAAAAGTATTAGGGATCTATTTTTATGAATTACCTGTTGCAAGGCCTTAAGGTATTAAGCAACCCGGGTTATCGGCGCTTTATATTTATTCCGTTGTTGGCCAACCTTGTGTTTTTTATTATTCTTAGCACGTTTGTGTTCAGTGTATTTAATGACACTGTGGGATGGATGATAGATTGGTTGCCCAGCTGGCTTAATTTCATGGGCTGGTTTATTTGGTTTGTATTGGGCTCAGTGTTTTTTATTGTATATGGCTTAAGTTTCAGCATTATTACCAATATTTTTGCCGCGCCCTTTAATGGCTTACTAGCTGAGAAAATTCAGCGTGATACGGGGGTTACGCTGCCGGAAGGGGAGAGTATTAGCAGTCTAATAAGCCGTACCTTAATACGCGAAATGAGTAAGCTGGGCTACTTTTTATGGTATGGTTTGTGGATGGCCATCGCTCTGGCCTTATTGGCTTGGGTGCCGCTATTGAACTTGTTGGTACCTTTTTTGGCTTTTGCATGGGGTGCTTGGTGTTTGGCCATTCAATACTTGGATTATGCCGCAGATAATAATCAGCAATCGTTTAAGGACTTACGAGTAGACGCCAAAAAATCCCTGTTCAGTACGTTGGGGTTTGGTGGTGTGATTGCTTTGTTAATGATGGTGCCAGTGGTGAATATTTTTGTGATGCCAGTGGCGGTGGCAGGGGGCACGTATATGTGGCTGGGGAATATATACCAAGGTGACATTAAAACGGTACCAGCTAAAGCCGTTTAAGTGGACTAAATAAAAAAGCCCCAACATTTGTATTAAATGCTGGGGCTTTTTTGATACTTAATAAGGTCGTTTTATTAAACGGCTTATTAGGAGTTGTTTTGCGTTAACAAAAATTCCATTAACGCTTTTTGTGCATGTAAGCGATTTTCGGCTTCATCCCAAACAACGGCTCGGGGGTCGTCCATCATATCATGACTAATTTCTTCGCCACGGTGCGCCGGTAAACAGTGCATAAAAATGGCGTCCTTATGGGCTAAGTCCATTAACTCAGGGCTAACCTGGTAATCTTTAAAGACTTTTTCGCGCGCCTTTTGTTCTTCTTCCTGACCCATAGAAGCCCAAACGTCGGTAACCAACATGTGAGCGCCTACGGCCGCTTCTTTAGTATCGCGGACAATTTTAACGTGATCTTTATTGGCGGCCACCAATTCAGGCATAGGATCAAAACCTTCTGGGCAATTTACCACTAGGTTAAAATCAAACTGACGGGCGGCATTAATGTAGCTATGGCACATGTTATTACCATCGCCTACCCACACCACTGTTTTACCTTGAATGCTGCCACGGTGCTCTTGGAACGTTTGCATGTCGGCAATAAGCTGGCAAGGGTGGTAGTCATCGGTTAACGCGTTAATTACCGGCACCTTTGAGTTGGCTGCAAACGTTTCAACGATGTCGTGACCAAAGGTGCGGATCATTATGATGTCGCACATGCGTGACAGAACTTTTGCACTGTCTTCAATAGGCTCGCCGCGACCTAACTGAGTGTCTTTAGAGCTTAAGAAAATGCCCGCTCCACCCAGTTGTGCAATGCCTGCTTCGAAGCTCACACGGGTACGGGTAGAAGATTTTTCAAAAATCATTCCCAGTACTTTATTTTTTAAAGGCTCAAAAACTTGACCCATGTGGTGCATGGATTTCAGTTCAATCGCGCGCGTAGTCAGTTGCGCCAATTCAGAAGGCGTAAAATCCAACAGTGTTAAGAAATGACGAGGTGCCATGTTAGCCATAATAAGGGCCTTGTTATTTTTGAGTAGCGAAAAAGGCTTTAATTTGATCACAGGTTTGCTGTGCAATCATATCGGCTTCTTCGTTTGTTATTACAAATGGGGGTAATAAACGCACCACATTGCCTGCGGTTACATTTAATAATAAACCTGCATCTAGTGAGGTTTTTACAATGTCAGCAGCGCTGCCAGGTGTGTTAAGTACAAGGCCAATCATTAAACCTTTACCGCGGTATTCCGTTATAAAATCGGTGCCCTGCATGTGCTGCTTTATAGCGGCACGAATACGTTCACCTAATTCGCTAACACGCTCACAAAGATTTTCATTTTCAATGGTGTCAACTACGGCATTGGCAGCGGCACAGACTAGCGGGTTGCCGCCATACGTTGAACCATGATTGCCAGGCTGTAACACATGGGCTGCATCGCCTTTGGCTAAACACGCACCAATAGGTACGCCATTGCCTAGACCTTTGGCGGTGGTGATGACATCTGGCGTCCAATCAAAGTGTTGAAACGCAAAGTATTTACCGGTACGGCCATTGCCCGTTTGAATTTCATCCAGCATCAGTAGCAAATTCTTATCATCGCACAATGTGCGTAAGCCGTTCATGTATTCATCGGTGGCGCTGGTGACGCCGCCTTCACCTTGTACAGGCTCTACTAATATGGCAACGACATTAGAGTTATCTTTAACGGCTTGTTGGGCGGCGGCTAAATCGTTGTAAGGCACGCGTTTAAAACCATTCACTAAGGGGGTAAAACCCACATGAGCGGCCGGATTAGCGGTGGCGGTTAACGTTGCCATAGTACGGCCATGAAATGCGTTTTCCATAACTAATATAGTCGGGAAATGAACGCCTTTATCGTTGCCGTATTTACGTGCAATTTTAATGGCCGCTTCGTTGGCTTCGGCTCCAGAATTGCTAAAAAAGACATTATCCATGCCACTGATACGAGTTAGTTTTTCAGCCAATAGTTGCTGCTGGCCCACACCGTATAAATTAGAGGTGTGTACTAGATTGTCAGCTTGATCCGTAATGGCGCGGGTAACAGCAGGATGGCCGTGGCCTAAACCACACACAGCGATGCCGCTTAAAGCATCAAGATAAGAGTTGCCGTTTTCATCAAATACGTACGCACCCTTGCCCTTTTGGAAGGTGACGGGTAAACGGCCGTAAGTGTTCATGATGGGGTTCATAATGTTTTCTCAAACGCTTAAAAACGCAAAAAGGCAGCTGTATCAGACAATGCGCGTCAAAGTGACCCGTTGTCGGCTTGCTGCCCAAAAATTAAGCCAAGCATAATACCTAACTAGCAAGCTTTTACAAGCGGCACAAAGAAGGGGGGCAGTGCATGGCCATTTTCAGTGGAGCTTACTAACCTAATTCAGCTGTGAGCTGGCTGGTAGTTTCGTGTTTGAAGGCAGGGTTGGTGCAACGCAATGCCTAAAATTAAAGGTGGTTAAAGAGGGTGTACCAAGTCGAAATTATACCGTTATCTAAAGAGTTGCCCCATTAATTTTAAGTACGGCTATTGGCAGTCAGTAGCGTATATAAATGTTAATTCAAATATTAATGCAAATACTTCCTATTGCTATTGCTATTGCTATTGGTGGTAGGAGTGATTATCATCCGCATCTTAGTAAATAAGGTTAGGGATAAGTAAATGAAATTAGCTCCAATTGGCGTACTGGCATCGGCACTATTGTTAAGTGCATGTGGCTCAGACAGTGATAATGCTGAGCAGGTAACACGTGCCCAGGTAGAAACGAATTTTGCTAACCTAGCCCATGCCATGGTGGAGGATTCACTCACTGCCAGTACCAATCTAAAAGCAGCCGTTACTACTCTGGTTGCCACCCCAAGTGATGAAAACCTAACAGCCGCTAAAGCGGCCTATAAGAGCTTACGCTTGCCATACCAGCAGTTTGAAATTACACGTTTTGACGTAGCCAACAATCACGTAACAGTTGGTGACAATGGCCCAGCTTCTGACGGTGGCCTTGCCAATGTGGACGACTGGGAAGGGCAGGTGAATGCCTGGCCTTTAGATGAAGCTCTAATCGATTACGTGGATGGCAGCTATACCGGTGAAATCCCAGTTGCGGGTACTAGCATTAACATTATTAATGCAACTGAAGGGGCTCTTAGCGGCACTATCGATGAGGACTTCCTGATTGGTCTAAACGAGTTTGCCGATAACGGCGCCAATGTGGCCACAGGTATTCATGCCATTGAATTTTTATTATGGGGTCAAGATCAATCCACTGGCGAAGGTAACTTAGGAACCGGTGAGCGTCCTGCTAGCGATTACGCAGCAGATGCAACTTGTACCAGTGGTGCAACGGTTAACGGTTCCGCTACCATTTGTACACGTCGTGGTGAATACCTAACAGCGGTTACCGATCTTTTGGTAACCGATTTAACGGCCATGGAAGCCGAATGGAATGTAGAGACTGCTGGCTTAACGCTGCGTAGCGATTTCATCCAACGTGGTGATGGCCTTGAGCGTGTATTGGACAGCATGGGTGATATGGCCATTGGCGAACTCGCTTCTGAGCGTATGGGTGTTGCGATTTTGCTTAACAGCACAGAAGACGAACACGATTGCTTCTCGGATTTAACTCACGTTGCTATTTACGGTAATGCTCTGGGTGTTATTAATGCCTACCGTGGTACCTACACTCGCTTAGATGGCTCACAAATGACGGGTGCCAGCATCTCTGATTTAGTGAAACAAAATGACGCTGCAGCCGACACCAATATTATTTCTTTGCTAGATACAGTTGATGCAGAATTTCAGGATATCCTAACAGCAGCTGATGGTGGCAAGACTTTTGATATGTTGGTGGGCAGTGCCGACGACGAAATCGTAAAAGATGCCATCACAGCATTGGACGCCTTAAATTTACCGTTTAGCTCTGATGTGGCAGATGCCCTGAATGTGTCTTTGCAAGGCATAGATGAAGGTACTTGTGCAGTAGGTTCAGCAGCAGCTGATGAATGCCTTGGATACGTACCTGAATAAATTTAAATAATTTAGCGAACATTGAAAAGCAGGCTTAGGCCTGCTTTTTTGGGTTGTGCCTAAATGATAATAATTATGATTCAAATACAGTGCTAGAGTGTTTGAATAACGGCAGAAATAGAAAAACTGAGAGAAAGTGAGTTTATGTTGTACCCAAATTTAATGAAGCTGCTAACTGCTTTCGCCGGCCTAGTTTTGCTGGCGTCTTGTGGCAGTGATTCTAAACAAAACACAGATCCTACACCGAGCTTAACAACCGATTTTTCTAAGGACTTTGCCCGCTTTTCAAAACTTGGGGGGGATACAAGCGTACACTCTGAAGACCCTGGTGCCTTTTCATTTTCGGCCAGCAATTTAGATACGGCCGCAAATCGAAATTTTTTAGTCGGCAATGAATTATTTGAAGCCCCTTGGACTATCGCTCCAGCCAGTGCAGATTTGCGCGATGGCATAGGACCGTTACTCAATGTTAATGCTTGCCAAACTTGCCATATTAATGATGGCCGCGGTCATGCGCCTAAAGATGAAAACGATACTGCTGGCAGTATGTTAGTGCGTTTATTTAGACCCGCCGCTAACGAAAATGAAAGCGCGTTATTGTTGTCTGGTTTGCAGGGGAATTTTGTCGACGCCAACTACGGCGGTCAGATTCAAGATCACTCAAATCCAGGTGTAGCCAGTGAAGCAAATATTCAAATTAGTTACACTGAAAAAACACAAACTTTTGAAGACGGGCATATCGTGACGTTACGCCAGCCACACTTTACCTTAGTGGATTTAAATTATGGCCCGCTTGGCGAAGAAACCCATTTCTCAGTACGAATAGCCAATGCCATGATAGGTCTTGGCTTATTAGAAAACATAAGTGAGGAAGATATTCTCACCCATGCCGACCCAGACGACGATGATAACGATGGCATCAGTGGAGAAGCTAATTACGTGTTAGACATAGCCAGCAACAAACTGGCCTTAGGTCGATTTGGCTGGAAGGCGGGACAACCTTCTTTACGACAGCAAAGCGCCGGTGCCTTTAATGGTGATATGGGGTTAACTACAAACTTGTTCCCAACTGCAAACTGTACTGGTATTCAAACTCAGTGTGCAGGGGCGATAAGTGGTGTGAATGCTGGGGATAGTGTTGAGATTAATGACGATTTGTTAGATTTTGTTGAGTTTTATACTCAGCACTTGGCGGTACCCACCCGTCGAAATATTGAAGATGCCAATGTAATAGCAGGGGCCGAATTATTTACCCAGGCAAATTGCCATGCTTGTCATACCCCGTATTTCAAAACTTCTAATAATAGTGAACTGCCTGCCTTATCCAACCAGGATATCTTCCCGTTCACCGACATGCTGTTGCACGATATGGGGGAAGATCTGTCTGACCTTCAGCAAGATGGCAGTGCCGCGCCAGCTCTTGAAACGTCAGAGTTTTTAGCCTCTTCACGAGAGTGGCGAACGCCTGCCTTATGGGGGTTGGGTTTAAGCAATGTTGTACACGCAGAGGCTGGCCTATTACATGATGGTCGAGCCCGTACCCCTCTTGAGGCGGTTTTATGGCATGGAGGAGAAGCACAAGCCTCAAAAGACATGGTGCTTACTTTTACTGCCGATGAACGCGCTCAGTTC
>MAAB01007692.1_pt1 | contig 12580 bp, 6 predicted proteins | sample 1115991 | NCBI WGS metagenome assembly MAAB01 (sample SAMN04961124, study PRJNA320927) | seawater metagenome | isolation source: sample BD02T18 sea water enriched with oil for 18 days | place: USA:Gulf of Mexico | collected 2013-07-27
GTGACAGTAGCAGGCATGCCAGCATAGAACTCTTCTCTACCATTATAGTCATCGTCATAGCCGTCAGGCAGATCAAATGTAATAGTACTGCTAGCTGTGCCACTATCATAGCTGACTACTGCTTTTTGCCCCAGTTGTGCAGCGGTTTTTCCATCAAGTAAGGTCAGGTACTCAGGGGATTTAGTTTCGTAATAGTAGGTACCTGTCGTCAATTCTTGACTAAAGGTAACAGATACTTGACTAGCCTCATCTTTCCGTTCAATTTTAAACCTTTCAGTGTGGGCCGGTAGCGCGTTAACATCAATGTGATGGGTTGGATCCTGTACCGTTACATTCCACTGACCACTTTGCTCAACAAGTTGAACTAATGAAGGTTTATCAACAGCCACAGTGTAAGTTTCGCCATTAAATGAGAAAGTATGACTTGCATAGCCGGCATCTACTTCATGGAATACCATTTGGATAATGGTAGCGCCAGAATCATTATATATAATTCCTTGTTTATCAATAGTATTAACCACTTGAAGTTTATTGGTGTTTTGCAAATCAGACATTAATGCATTCATTGCATTCTTTTTGGTTGTACTACTATCACTCTCATTAACAGCATAAGGCACTACAGCATATACATAACTCGCGCCATCAGGGTTAGCGCCTGAGCTAACATCTTCGTTGGCGTCGCTGTGTTGTATTGCAATTCTAAATGGATCTGGAATATCACCTGCTGCAATATCTTCATGGGCCGCTGCATTACCAACATCAGAAGAGCTTTTGATGCCACCATCTTCACTGTATCGTATATCAATCGACTCGTCGGTTAATACAACATAACCCGTGTTACCGTGGTGGAACCAAACATCATCAGACACAGTAAACACATAATCATTGTTATCTGGTGCAGTAGCATTAAAGCTATTGTTACCAGAAGATAAACTCTCATCATTACTGGTACCATCACCAAAACGGACCGCAGCTTTTTGTGCTGATTGTTCGAGCGTTGTTACAATAGGGTAACCAATAGCGCCACCATTTTTACTATCGATAGCATTACCAATGGCAATGACTTTATCGTCAATGAAAAAATATGACTTACGTGCTTTAACCAAACTGTAACCACTAGGGTAACTTGCGGAAGTTGAATGCTCGGTTATTTCATGATGAAAAGACGCCAGACCTATTTCGCCATTACTCAGAACACCACTAAAATGATTTTCGTTAAATGCTTCTAATGAAGATTGTGTAGGTAAAACATCATCTCTAAGTGCAGACGTAGTACCAGACAAGGTATGCCAATCCCAACTGTAACGTGATAAATCATATTCGTCGCCAGCCGTTTTAACTTGAAGGACACCGTTGCCGTTATGGTAACCAGGGTCTGAGCCAAACGATTCACCACCACGTGTTCTATCTGACTGCATTTTAACCGACATATAATAAGGGTTTGCATCATCAGAACGCTGTATCAGAAAATCATTCACCCAATAAGCTCTGTTATAGGCAGCATTAGGATCATTATCTACTTTATGACGATTTGTGCTTAAATCAAATCTAAGCTGGTTCAGATCACCGCTTCCTTTGAATTTTGTACTGCTACCAGCCTCTAACAATGGCGTAATGCCATTACTAATTAGCTCTTCAGATGCAAAGTTGCCCACATTATGTGAAAAGAATGATCTGCCAGCCGTTTGATAATCTAGACCGCCTTTATATAGAACCGAAGAATAAAAGTCGTTGGTAAACTCAGCACTTATACTAAAGACACTGCTATCCATTGACCACGGGGTATGTTGTAACCCTTTACCAAAGTGGAAGTGTTCAAATAACCAATCAAAACCATACCCATAACCTGCTAGATCTGCTCTGTGGCCAACGTGGTGTGAAATACTGCCATCAGGGTTTAATCCTGATTGGCTATAACGAAAAGTAAATTTATGGACAGTATTGATCCAAGACTGCAAATCAGAGAAAGACCCACTAGGCTCCCAACCAGGTAATATCGAAGTGCCTTCAGTGACAAAATTTTTCAATGTATCTGTAGTGCCATCACCGTCAATATCGACTATTATGCTTGAATCATCAGTGTTTTTAGTGCCTTCATAGTCAGAATACCACCAAGGTAATTCAGTTAATGGACGATTATAGTCGTTCCATACAGCGGGTAATAAAGCCCAAGTACGTAACCTATGACCTCTATTCGCATCTGCCCAAGCACCAGGAGACTCACTTAAGAAGTCTTCCATATAGTATCTTAATCTTGACGAAACCCGCCATGTTAATGGCAAATCAAAAGCAGCGATATTAAGAAAATGATGCGCAAGATCATGAGCTTCAATAGCTTCTGCGACATTATTTTCAATATCGGCGATAAAACTTTCACCAAGAAATAAGGCTGCACCAGCTAGTGGATCCGTTAGTTTCCATTGATGCGTCCGAAGTGCACCGGTAAATTGTTCTGACATATCGGCAAAGGTATCAGTAATGTTATTAGCTAGATCTTCATGAAGGTCGTTGACATTAGTGGCTTTGACAAACGCTATCATAGCCAAATAGATGTCTTTTCGTAAAGTCGCGTCTTGTAAGTCATTTTCATAGTAATAAAAAGCCATACCCGCAATACGATCAGCAATTTCGATATAGTCTTTATCAGACGTACCATTTACCATTGTTGGTTGTGCGGTATAAACGTCTGATCTTGAAAAATATGTGGTGTTAGAGGTATCAAACTGACCTAGCACGCCATTGTTTAATTCTGCTTGTAAATCAGTAATATCTGTAGCGGTATAATCTTTACCACCATTAATTCTACTTATACCGTCAACTTCTTCACTAATTTTCTGCCTGAAGAGACTCATTACGGTTTGTTCACCCGTATCATGAACGACGACGGTCGCAGTAGCCCGGCTTTTAATTAAGTCGGATTGACCAGATCGTGCTTTTCGTAACTCTATTCTAAGCTTATAAGTACCCGGTTGTATGTCATTTAAATTAACACTATTGTCAGTGGTTATTTTTATCTCGCCAAATAACCTGCCCTTGGCATCTTCGTATTCTGCTAGTTCAAAAAAATTGTAATAATCATTTTGGCCAGAGAATACGTCTGTATTTCCTTGCGTGCCACTCGCTTGATCTGGAGCAAATTTGTAATAGTAATCATCACTAAATTGATTGTTTTCACTATACAAGCGACGATTCTCTTGCAAATTAATTTTACCGGTTAAAGCGGCTCCGGCAGTAACGTCATCGACAGAAATATCGAAGTACTCGGCTAATATGTTAAACGTATTGATATCACCGGCACCAACAAAATCATCGCTGCTGTCATCAAAACCATCATTATCAACATCAATGGATAAAGTAGCGTCTAGCGGAGCGGGATCAAGACTATCGGCAACACCATCGCCATCGTCGTCGGTATCAATGCTATCGTCTATGCCATCGTTATCAGTATCAGTCCATACATTGGCATTGGTAGGAGCGTCATCTTGACTGTCTACGTAACCATCGCCATCGGTATCTGGCTCTTGATAAAATGTGCCACTATATAAAATATCATCAATAACAAGTGCATCGGACTGATTATCTGACTTGTTTCTAATTTGTACCTGAATTTCTTTGGCGGTAGTACCATCATATAGACCAAGAATTTGATCTAAATTGACGGAAACATTCATATTGTCCGTCCAGACATAACCACCTGAAGGTACAATAATTGTTGCTAAATCTTCAAAACCGAGGTTATCGCCATTGGCTCGAACAACAAAATTTCCGCCTAGTGTCATCCCTTCGGTTTTAAAATTAAAACTGAGTGTTTTGCTGGTTATATCTTGAGTGCCAACAATAAATTTAAATCTTACTTCATCTCCTGTAACCGCATCAGGCCCTTCTAATCTTGCCGCTAAATTACTTGCATTACTCGAAGTAGCAGAGGTAATAATAGCGACACGATTTGAGTTATTTGGATCACCACCGCCAATTTCAAGTGGGGAACTTATATTGCCATCTTCAAAGTTTTCATTAATGAAGTCCGTTGACAGGGATCCAAAGCTTAACGAGCTCAATATCGTTAGTAATGTTAATTTATTTATTTTTATATTCATTTATTACTTTACCTCATAGGTTAAAGGTTTTTATATATCACTTCCCTATGTCCTCATAAAACAACATTCAACTTCAATGTGACTGCTTAAAAATCAAACTAAGTGGCTGTGATAATTACAGCAAGTTAAGTTTGTTTAATTCGCTACCTTTAGATTAACAAGTTCATATTTGAATTTTTATGTGGGGTACGCGCTTTAAAATTTCAGAAAGTTATGTATGTAAAGATAATTAGCTAAATATGGGCATCAGAGTAATTCAAAGCTAAAAATGAACAAGCCATCAATATTGATGGCTTAATAATTAACTACTAATATTCACTCTTTTTAAGGATTAACTCGCTAGTAATCTCTGCTCTTCTCGACCCGCAAGGTAAAGCTTAGTTGCTGAAGCTTTTACAATCTTGGCAATATCAGGAATTATGCTTGAAGTGAAAATTGATGCTGGGGATGTTACTCCTATAGCGGCAATCACATTACCATGATGGTCAAATATTGGCGCTGCTAGGCAGATCACGTCGTTGTTATATTCTCGGTTATCCATACCATAACCTTGAGCTAATACCCGTAAGGTTTCTTTTTTCATTTCATCAACTGAGGCAATGGAAAGGTTGGTTCGTCTTTCAAAACCGACTTCTTTTTGTATGGTGGCAATATCATCGCGATATAAGTGTGCGGCAAAAATCTTACCGGTACTTGAGCAATTTAATGAAGCTAATGTGCCTTTACGAGACGCAACTCTAATTGGGTTCGAACTATCGCATACTTCCAATATTAGAGATTTATAACCACTGGGTACAGCCAAATGCGCAGTAAAACCTGATAACTTTGCTAATTCGCGTAATACAGGTTTAGCCCTGTTACTTAGTTTATTGGTTGAAGTTAATTGTAAGCCCATATCTATTAAGCTATTTCCTGCAGAATAGATGCGCCCCTGTTTTTCGGTAATCTGTTGAAAACATAATGTTTTCAAAATCCTAAAAACAGTTGTTCTTGGTATATTCAGTTTAGATTCTATTTCATTTGCAGCGAGTCCATGCTCTGAATTCGATAGTAAACTCATGATGTTACATGCATTTACTAGATTTGGTATTAGATAATCATGCATAATAAAAACTCCGAAACTACTTCATATTGTAATAATTATAATCAGTTTTAATATATTGTTGTCTGATTAGATGACCTGATCCATTGTGCCTAAATAAATACATTAAAGTAATACTCCTAGATGGTATGTTGATACTTTTCAATCCATATTATACTTATATAAGATCTGAGTGTAGATTATTAAAATTACGTGATAGTATAGTATTAGTATTGGGTGCTGAAGTATTATTAGCAAAATCTAATTTAGCAACTGTTCACCATAAGGTAATATTATGAAAGCAATGTGTGAAAAGGTTATTCCTTCATCAGACTGTTCTTGGCGATTTGTAAAATATGAACTGCCAAATATAGACTTCAATTGGCACTATCACCCAGACTATGAAATATGTTTAACGCTAAACAGTAAAGGATTGCGCTATGTTGGTAATAGCATTGAAGAGTACCAAGATGCAGACTTAGTGATTATAGGGCCTGATATGCCACATACTTGGCATTCTACTTCAAATGAAGATAGCTCCATACAAACTGTTTATGTAGCACAAATACCTAAAGATTGGATTAATGGTGTTGTAGAGCAACATCCTGAATTGTATTTATTGAAAAGAATGCTGAGCCAATCGGTGCAGGGAATAGTATATGGCAAGAAAGTGTCACTTCAAGCAATTGAAGTATTTAAAAATATTGAAACATCATCACCTTTTACTCGCTATGTTCTATTGATGAGTTTACTCGATATGATGAATAACGATGATGATGCAGTGGTTCTGGCAAATAATTATTATAGTGCCGAGAATAAATCTGAGTCTGAGACTGATAAATTAGACAATGTTATCAACCATATATACCAAAACTTTACTGAACCTCTTTGCGCTGACGAGTTGGCGAAATTGGCTCACATGAGTACTAATCACTTTCATCGTTTTTTTAAAAAAAGGACTGAACGAACCTTAACTGAGTTTATTAATCAACTACGTATTGGTTATGCGTGTAAATTACTTATCAATAGTAATTTACCTATCTCTTTGATCGGTGAACGCTGTGGATTTAGCAATGTTTCTAATTTTAATCGACGCTTTTTATTGCTTAAGAATATGACACCAAGTCAATTTCGTAAACAAGTTCAAGCGCCGTCTTCACTTGCTTGATATTATTCAAAGCGAAGCTTTAACGCTATTTTGATTTAGTAGCACTATCTTAATATTATCATTGGCACTCTTAGCTAAAAGTGGCTCTGCACTTTATTAAATACTATTCCTATTGATAAAACAGTTGTAACAGCTTTAATGTTAATCGCCGGTTTCCGATTCTGTTTCTTCATATTCCCTTCATACTAGCGACCAAGTTCCATATTAGGATACTTTGGCAAAGATATATATTTGGCATTGAAAAATATATAGAGACTATCTATTTTAAGTATATAAACTTTAATCATCTAACTGTAATCCCAAATTAGTGTTACATAGAGCACCTTTTTAGCTATGTTAGTTAGATGAATAGTGCAAAGCAAAGGTTACAGTAGCACACGGGCCCATTCAAAAGAAATTACCGCGGACACTTTACAGTTGTTCTATTCGTAATATGTTTTATTCTTAATATGTTCTAGTTAGGAGGGGAGATGAATAAAAAATTCGTATTGCAGCTAACTCGGTTGTTCTTAATATTTTTATTTGTCAGTTTAATTGTTTTTGTACCTATATCTGTAAAGTCAGAAGAATCATCACTGACTTTGACAAAAGTAGCAGGTGAGCATAATCAAATTACCATTGCTGCTATAAGAATACTATCCGAAGCTTATAAAAATATTGGTATTAATGTCATTGTTCAGTCGCTGCCCTCGAAAAGGGCGTTGTCGATGAGTAACATGGGGATTACTGACGGAGAACTTAACAGGGTTGATAATATTGATTTAACCTATACAGAATTAATTAAAGTACCAGTATCCTACTTGTCAATAAAGCATATGGCGTGGACTAAAACGTTAGATTTACCCAACAGTGATAGCATAAATTTACACCCTTATGTTTTAGGTTTTAACCGTGGTTACTTATTTGCAGAGAGTTATGCTAAAGGGATGAATACGTATGTGGCGGGCACATCTCAACAAATATTTAAAATGCTAGATTTGGGAAGGATTGAAGTGGCGATAGCTCCTGATTATGCAGGAAATAATGTGATAACAGAGCTAAATTTACAGGGTATTAAAATGTTACACCTCCCTCTAGATAGCACGCCAGTTTTTCATTATTTGCATAAAAAAAACAAACATCTACTCGAAAGAATTACAAGCTCTTTAGAGCAAATGCAAAAGGATGGACGATTTAAAGAAATCATTACTCAGGTGGAAACAGAGTTTACAAATACCAAGGGTCAATAATGAAGGTGTTGAGTTAATGTTATTACCGTCGACATTGTCATCTTAGTAAGGGCCTTAGGTTACTTTTTATCAGTGGTTGAATTCACCGGGTCTTGATTAAGTTGATATACCTTGATGTTATCGTAGGCGCCCTTAGCTAAAACCATTAAGCGAAACCCCCAATTCCCGCCGGAAAAAGGGCTATCATCGGAGTAATATAAAGCATGCTGACCATTAACAAAGTAGTTTATTTTACCTTGGTATTTTGTGATCACCATTGTGTGGGTTTTCTCTGGCATCTCAGAAGAAAAGTCACGTCCCTGTGCAGACATATTTCTACCTGGTGCTTTACGCATATTTGCAGTTTTACGCCATGGGAAAAAATAAGAAATGCGATACTGATGTAAATCGCCATGCATAATTTCTTGCGCCAAACCAATGCGAGGTTTTAGCCCACCAGTGAGCACATCTTCACCATTAAAGCCTTGGGAAGAAAACATTATCATGTGTAATGCTTGGCTTGATAAGCTTTTAAAGTCGAAACTTATTGCATAGTTTTCAGGCGTGCTATGTTTATTCCAAATATTAAAATGACCACCACGGAAAATACCATTAACATATAAGTTCGAATTTATATCAGGATATTTTGTCGCGACTTCTGCAACTAGATATTGTCCGTACTCTTTGGCTGAATTTTTGTTAGAAAACTTTCCTTGCTGATAAAGCCTTATCATTGGTTGATGAAATTCAGGCTCGAGTATAAGTTGACCATTTACGACTGACGCTAAACCAACCCCTTCTATTTGCCAATCATTAAGTTGTTTTACACTGGAAAAATCATAGCCGTACAAGTACTGTGATAGATAGCTTTCATTTAGTTTTTTATCTACATTGTCAGTTAATTTAGGGCTAGTATGGGCACTTTGACTTAGCAAAGTACCTAAGAGAATAGTTAATGTTTTTTTCATAGTAGCAGCTAATTTAGTCTCGGTTTATCGTTTCAGTTAAGCCAAGCGGGTTGTCCATTTTTTTGCCAATTGCCGATAAACTCATCAAGCACATCACCTTGCCAAGTATCTTTATCATGAGGTAATGCTACATCACGGGGGATGTATTGCTTTAACTTGTTAATAACATTGCTAACTTCTATCTTACCAGCAAGGTTAATCTGTTCTAACGGGTCATTTACGTGATCATAAAGCTCTTCTGAGCCATCTCGGTATTGAATATAGCGGTATCTATTAGAGCGTACAGCAAAGTTTTTATAGCGCCATGAAATGAGACTAGGGTGATCCCAACTAGCTTTTGTATCGGTAAATAAAGGCGTTAAATCCTGACCATCTAAATGGCTTTGCTGGGGTAAGTTTAGGTAAGATACTAATGTTGGGTATATATCTAATAGGCTAACAGCAGAATTGACTTGCTCGCCTTTATTTTTTAATGCGCCAGAGCTTACAATAAAAGGCACACGAGTTGATTCTTCCCATAAAGACATTTTTCGCCAATTAGATTTTTCGCCAAGATTCTGACCATGATCTGAAGTCAAAATAATCAGGGTATTATCACTTAATTCGTTCTTTTCAATGGCATCTAAAACAAGCCCTACCTGAGCATCGACAAAAGCAATACTGGCCAAATAACCTTGTATTAATTCTTTCCAGAAAGTATTACCAAGCGATAACACAGCCCCGTGATCTCCTCCTGGAATTATACCCATTGACATTGCTTTACCGTACAGCGGAATATCTTTCATCTCTCCCGCTTTAGGTAATTCTATTTTATCTAATGGGAACATATCAAAATATTCCTTTGGTGCGGTAAAAGGGACATGTGGTCTTAGAAAGCCTAAGGTCATGAAAAAAGGTTTTTGAGCTTGTTTGGTATTTCCGCCATATTGATTCAATTGTTCTACAGCCCAATTCGCAATGACTTCGTCGGGCATTTTACCATCGCGCATGTTTGTTCTTTTTACAGGTCCAGCACTTAAAGAAGTACCTTTAGTAATATTTAGTTCTCGTTTTAAGCGGGTACCACCATCTGGAAAAGGGTAAAATTTATAGCCTGTATAACCTTCTCCGTTTGCCAACATATTTTGGGTTGGCAGCACGTTTTCAAGCGGTAAATATTTATTATAAGTGGCGGCATCTAGTTGCTCACTTTCATCAGTGACCCAACGGTGGTAAATCTTACCAGCACCAATTGTTGTATAACCGGACTGGCGGAACAACTCAGCTAAATGAGGCACCTTATTGATGACACTATGAGCGTTTACTTTGTGATCGCCATTGGTATAAAAACCCGATTTATGCGGAGAAACGCCCGACATCAGAGCTGCTCTTGAAGCGGCACAAACTGGCGCTGCTGTATGCGCATTGGTAAAGCTAATCCCTTTGCTGGCTAATTTATCAATGTTGGGCGTTTTTGCTAGCGGGTGCTTATTTAAATCGCCCACCCAAGCATTTAAATCATCAACTGTAATTAATACCACGTTAGGAGAAGTATTATTTGCTGCCAAGGTATTTGTGGAGAAAAGTAATAATAAACCGATAATTGCTTTACATTTTTGCTTTGTATTTCGCCAAAAAATGTTATTTATAAAAGTCATGAATTTTCTATCTCATTTGAAGATTTTTTAAAAGGTAGCTACTAAATAGGGGATCTTGCAATAATTTTCCTTCGTACCTTCAGTTATCTATTCAATAATCATTGTGATTAAAACGGCTACTCTTGTTGAACTTGAGTTTGCAATTATTCGATTCATGATTTTAAAAAAGCATCATCAGGCTGTTAGGAATGAAGTTTTTTTAGCTAAAGTTAATATAAGTACAGACATTCATTAAAATAGAATTATCAAGTCTGCCAAAGATTAGCAGACTTGATAATAGCGCTTATTTCTTAAAATAAAGCTAGAAAAGAATAAGCACTATCTATTTTATAGCTTAACTTTAACACCTAAAGTGAAGCGGCGACCATAATCAATAAATTGATTATTCCAATTTACACCCTCGTAATATTTTACATCAGCTTCGTCAGTTAAATTAGTACCGCTTAAATTAACTGAAACGTTCTCACTGATTTGGTATTTAACACTGGCACTAAGGTTGCCACGCGCCTCATTGTAAATCGCAGGAACTACGCCTTCAGACAGAGACAACAAATATCCATCTCTATAAGTGTATGATATTTTGGCATTTAAACTATCGCCTGAATAATAAAACATTAGATTGTAATTGTTTTTTGATGCGGCTCTTAAGCGTTCAGGGGCTGAGTTGTCCACATAGGTATAATTCGCTCTTACCCCGGTACTACTTAACATACCCGGTAAAAAGCTAAATGGCATTTGGAATGATAATTCTGCACCCTTAACAGTAACTCCTTCTAGGTTACTGTTACTTTTAACTTCAAAATCTTCTACTGTAGTTACCCCATCAAAGTTAGTAACATTATACTGCTCAGTTCGTTCCACTGTGCCAGTTAACGATTCTATATCTTTGTAAAATAAAGCCGCTGAGAACATAGACTCATCGTCGAAATACCACTCGTAACTTACGTCATAATTATCTGCTAACCAAGGTTCAATACCTGGATCTGATGTGTTTATTTTATTCTCTGTTTCACCTTGCTTTAAATCAACGAAGATAGAAAGATCACCATAATCTGCTCGGGTGAGGGTTTTTCCTGCACCGAAACGTAATAGGTGATCTTCATTTAGATCATACCGTAAGTTCAAGCTAGGCAAAAACTCATTATAGCTACGATTACGCTCAACGTTATCAATCGAATTAATTATTAAAACACCGTCAACATCACTGCTAAATCCGGCGCTTAAATCGGCAACATTACCTTTAATGGTTTCGTCTGTTTCAACATAACGTACACCGATGTTACCGCTAAAGTCACCATCTAAACCTTCAAAATCTACTCTAACAAAAGCGGCAATATTCTCTTCTTCAACATTAATTGCATCACCTTCATCATTACTGTAGTTTCCTGCAGCTTTCAACTCTGCTTGGGAAAAATCCTTCAGAATTGATAACGTGTCAGGCGCATAATATTGACCTATATTATCATTGTTAGCTAGCGTAAGACCATCGCTACCAGTGAAGCCTAAAGCTTCGAAACTCGCTGCGTTAAGCGTCAAATCAGTGCCATCTGATTCTATATCGTTTACGGCATAGTTCAGACCAAAGCTAAAATCAGTAAAAAGTAATCTGCCTAACTCTAGCTCAAGTTCTCTTGCTACATTGAATTCAGCATTGAATGTGCTGTTCTCGATAGTACGGAAAAAGTCGCCACTAGCTTTGAGAAGAGAAAAATTATCTTTAGTCGTTAATATAGCGTCATCTTCGTTAAAAACAACCTCGCCAGCCTCCATTCCAGTGGCTGCGTTATAAAGATAGTCAGCTTTTAGATTGTTTGAGTTTACATTCCACTTAGTAAGTGAGGTAGATGATTCTGTATAGGCAATCGAAGGGTTAAAGGACCATTCATTAAGAAAATACTCCGCTTCCAGAATAGCTACCGTCATATCACCGTCACGAAGCTGCCCTTGAGTTTGAGAAAATACTTTTCCTTGGATAGCATCGGCGCTGCTTATGTATTCTTGTTCGTTAAAAACACTGACAACTTGAGTGCCATCTACATATTTAGCTTTGCGTGGATCTGCGGTTAATGTATTACGTGCTGCTTCAATATCTAATTTGCTATAAAAAACCTCACCGAATACTTTTAAATTATCAGCAGGTCTATATTCAAGATTTGCTATGGTAGAAAGCCGTTTTCTTTCGATAGGAAAATCTTCAAATTTTAAACCTGCATTTATACCGATACTGTCTGCCGTATCACCATCACCGTTGTAATCAACTTTATCTTTTGATTCCTTTTGTAATTTTTGTTTGAGTGTGCGGTATCGTTGTACCCCTTGTTTTTGTTCAACATAGCTTACTCCTAGTGTTGCACCAAAAGTATCATTGTTAAATAAATCAGACCAAAGTGCGGTAAATTCTGGTGAGGTGTCTTCTGATTT
>MAAB01007694.1_pt1 | contig 12567 bp, 10 predicted proteins | sample 1115991 | NCBI WGS metagenome assembly MAAB01 (sample SAMN04961124, study PRJNA320927) | seawater metagenome | isolation source: sample BD02T18 sea water enriched with oil for 18 days | place: USA:Gulf of Mexico | collected 2013-07-27
ATTCACAAAGTATGGGGACTAAAAAAACAAAATACTGTTTTTGCCATTGGTAAGTCGATTCTAGACAGAAGCTCTAAAACCAATGTCGGTGAATTATGCTTATCTTATAATGGTGGTGGACATATGAACGCGGGAACTTGTCAGGTTTCTAACGATGATGCAGAGCAAGCTCTCTCGGATATTATTACTATGATTAATAAACATGGCTAATATTTAACGTCCTTTCAAGCAAATAAACCTGACATATCAGTTTCCAAGTTTATTTGCTTGAGATAAAACCATTGTAATACCTAGGTGTGCGATGACCTTATCCTATCTATTGTTGACACCAGAGCAACTTAAAACTTGGGCAAATAAAGATTTTATAACGCTTAGCCGCAGCTTACCGTCTCCACTGCCAAAAGAATTAGAAGCCTTTGATTGGTTAGCAAGATTACGGCTAGATCAAATACAAATTGATAGTAAGTATCAAAATTGGTCATTACGCCTGATCTATATAGAAAAAACAAATTCAGAATCACCAACACTTGTTGGACTTATTGGCTTCCACTCGCCACCTAATCCCCTCTACCTGCGCCCAATTCTTAATAATGCAATTGAGCTTGGTTACCATATTTTAAAAGATGAGCGGCGTCGAGGCATCGCATCCCAAGCTATAAATGACATGATGCAACTGGCGGAGAAGGAAGGGGTTCATTTCACAGTTTTATCTATTTCGTTTGTAAATGAAGCATCCCAGTCATTAGCCAAGAAACTGTCGTTTACTCACTTCGATAATAAAGACATTTATATTGAAAAAAACGAGAGTGTTTATTATAAAAAAAATATGCTGAATGAGCCTTAAAGGTATTCCAGTTTAATATCATCAATACTTTTGGCTTTAGAAAAAAAGAAACCTTGGGCTTTATTAATACCAAGTTCGGCACAAACCGATATTTGAGCTTTAGTTTCTATTCCTTCTGCAACTATGTCACGTTCAAGCAATTGTAACATCAGTGTTAAGCCTTTGATCAAAGCCATATTTTGACTATCATCAAGATTTTCAGGCATTAGCGACTTATCAATTTTCACTAAGGATATAGGAAATACTTTAAGATGATTTATAGATGATGAGCCTTTACCAAAATTATCTAGCGCTATTTTACAGCCCATTTCATCTAATTTATTAATGATTTTTAATGAGTCATATGAATCAGTAGAAAAAGCGCACTCAGTTAATTCAAACGCAATTAATTGGGGCGGTACTTTAAATTCATCTAAACAACTCCTTATAAATTCAATTAGCTTAGCATCTTGAAATTGGATTGTTGAAAAATTTATCGTCATTGTAAATAGTTTATCTCGTCCCTTATTAAATTGAGCCAAGGAACAAATGGCCGTTTTAATAATCCAACGACCTATACTTATCATCTGCTGACTTTGCTCAGCAACAGGAACAAAATCTCTTGGAAATCGCAGTCGTCCATCTAGCCCCCATCGTATCAAAGCCTCAAAACCAAATACGGTTTCGTCCCGGGGATTTACGATAGGTTGATAGTGAAGTAGAAACTGTTTTAATTCTTGAGCTTGTTTAAGTTCATTTTCTAACAATGCACGTAAATGAAATTTCTCCTGCATTTCTTCTTCAAAAAAACAGACTCGACTGCGACCTAATTTTTTAGCGCGATACATGGCTATATCAGCTTGTTTAAAAAGCTCTTCCGCGTTATCTGCATTATCTGGATAAATAGAAATACCAATACTGGCGGTTGAATGAATTTCTGATTCATTAATGAGAAAGGGCAAAGTAAGTGTATCAACAACCCGTGTAGCAACCTGACTAGCATGCTTCACAGATTCTAAATTAGATAAACAAATACTAAATTCGTCCCCTCCTAACCGAGCGAACAGCTCATTCCCCCTTAGGCAAGCTTTAATACTTTCGACAACCATGATTAATAATTTATCACCGACAGCATGACCATAGGTATCATTAATAAATTTAAAGTTATCAAGATCAATCAGTAAGAGAGCGAGTTTATGATTTCCCCGGATATTATTCACTATGTTTGATTTCAGTGATTGTTCAAAATAGTATCTATTGGAGAGGCCCGTTAACGGGTCAGATTCAGAGAGTAATTTAACTTTTTGATAACTATCGGCAAGCTTTCTTTCTAGATCAAAACGTGTTTTTGCATGCAAGACAGCACGGCGTAACCTGACGCCAGTGACTTCTGATTTCATTAAAAAATCTTGAGCACCCGCTTTTAAGCAATCAATAGCAAGCTGCTCATCCTCAGAAGAACTCATCATGACAATAGCAGTACTGGTATTTTGGGCTTCCTGCTCTAGCTCCTGTATCATTTCAATACCATCACGTTCAGGCATACGATAGTCTAACAATATGATGTCAAAAGTATTTTTACGGTATTGCTCTAGACCTTCGTCTACAGTCTTAGCCGTATGAATAGTCACATCTAGGTTACTTTTTTTGAGTGCTCTCTGCACCAACTCCTGATCAACCCTATCATCATCAACGATTAGAACATTCAATACAGCCTCCATTACATCCCACTCACAACTAAACAGGCTTAGGGAAATGCGCTATTTTCATATAGGCGTCTAAAAACTCAATAATTGAGTCATAACCCGTACCCACTTCATTTTTGATAAAATAACCGGCCACATTTTTATCAAAGCTTAGCAAAATATCCTGCTCTGACTTAGATGTTGTCAGTACATAGACGACACTATGTTTAAATTTATCATATTCTCTTAAGTAGGTGAGAAATTCTAGCCCATCCATCATTGGCATATTGAGGTCTAATAAAATAACAAATGGGTAAGCCACCTTATTTCCTTTCAATAAACCCAATGCTTCTTTTCCATTTTTTGCCCGAACTATGTCATTTTTTAACCCCCTTTTATTAAAGCTCCTCTTAATACCAATTGCATCTACATCATCATCTTCAATTAATAAAATTGTAATATCCATTATAACCTCAATCTAAAAGTATTATTGAATAGGTAATGGCCAGTTAATAATAAATGAGGTACCTCTAATACCATCAGAATTAATTGATATTTCACCATTATAATGATTGACTATACGTTTCGCCATTGCCAACCCCATTCCACTCCCTTCCACGTCATCCCTTGGCTTAAGTGTTTGAAACATTTCTAATACTTTCTTGTGCATTTCAGGAGGAATACCTGGTCCATCATCTGTCACTGTAATAATTTGATTTGATTCATTCTTGTTAAATTTTATTTCAATCGTTCCCTTACCAATATCATGATGTTTAATTGCATTTGATAGTATATTTCTAATGACAATTTCAAAAGGTACTCGGGGAATTAATATGAAAGAATTTGGAGAAATACAATTAAACCCATCTGGATTCTCAATCAAACTGAATTGGTCAAGAACAAGGGCTTTTAACTCAATTGCTTCATATTTATATTCATAGCGACTGACTCTTGAGTAATTTAAAAGGTCTTCCAACAGTTTAATCATACGACTTGATCGCCCTATCATTAAACTTAAATGTTCCTTAGAATCTGTCGGCAATATCTCTCTACAGTCTTCTTCAATCCAATGAGCAAGTTGTTGTATTGCATTTAATGGTGATTTCAAATCATGTGATGCGATATAGGCAAACTGCTCTAAATCAGAATTGCTTTTTTCTAATGCTTTGTTTTGCCTAATTAAATCTTGGAGAAGTTCTTTTTCCTTTTGTATATCTACAATATGAAAAACGACATTTGAAATAACATTATTTTTATCTATTACCAAAGCTGCCGTCAATAGCCCCCAAATCAGTTTCCCACCTTTTTTAATATATTGACTTTCCACATGAATAGAGGATTGCTTTCGATTAAGCATATTTTGGATCATACTTTCAATAATAGGTTTACTTGTATCCGATAAAATATTTTTTACATTTTTCCCTATTAAATTATTTTTATCATAGCCAAGCCAAGCACAAATCGATTTATTTAACTCAATAAACTCACAGTTTAAATTTAAAATTGCAAAACCGGTTGATGAAGCATTGACAGCAGTATCGAGAAGCGCCTCCGATGTCTCTAATGCCTTTTCTACTTTTAATTCATTTGATAAATCTCGAATAAGGACAATATAATAATTAATCGAACCAGAGCTTGCCTTAGTGATAGTCAAATCAATAGGAAGTAACCGTCCCTCTTTATTCAACACATTTATTATTTTTTTCTCTTCATAGGGCTGTTTATTTTTCACATTTAAATAGTGATTTTCTACGCCCTTACCTAATTCAATATTTGGGTCTGGTAGCATAGATATATTTTTACCTAGCACTTCAATTTCTTTAAAGCCCAAAGCTAGTTCAGCCGCCTTATTAAAGCTTAAAATTATGTTTGAGCTATCTATTGTAATTAATATGTCTCGCATGCTGTCTATGGTCGTTCTTAACTTATTCTCACTCACCTTAAGTTCACGGGTCACTTCATCTGCATAGACAATGGCTTTTTTGTTTGATCTTGCCAGAATAATAAACAAAATGAGCAACAAAATATCAATACTAATACCACCAACTAATATCATCAGAGGCTGATCATTAGACACTTGATCTCTAAATAAATTGGTAGATTGAAGCTCAAAGCGCCAATGTCGCCCATACATATCCATCTGCACTTCTTTTGAAAATAATGGATTAATATCGAAATCTGCTGATTCCGCTTGAAGCTCATCATAAAGTAAATCGCTGCCATCGCTTATTCGAAAGTTAACTAAACGATTTTCATTCCTAAGCGTTCCTTGCATCAATTTTTCCATGATAAAAGGGGCGTAAACATTTGCGACAAACGAAATACGCCTTAATGCGAGGCTTTTAGGTGCCTGTTCAATTTTATAATACGGGGCAAAGAAGAGAAATCCCGGGGTTTTTTTAGCATCCTGAACCAAGATGATTGGACCTGTGATTTGGGCTGTTGCGGTATCTCTTGCTTTTGTTGATGCTGTATAACGATTTATCTCATGGGCCATATCTAAACCCACTGCTTTTTGATTTTGCTCGACCGGTTCAATATGTGTGATGGGCCAGTATTCATTTTTATTATGTTTTGGATGAATTTGATAGTTAGGCCGATATTTTCTTTGCTCTTCTAAGTACTCATCCAGTTTACCTGGCGCGACATAATCAATAATACCGATTCCATTTATGCCTGGGTATTTTTCCTCTATTGAAAGAGCGGTCGCAAACGCGTTCCAAGAATCCGTATTGATAGGGTCTTTTTGAGAATGGATTGCTGCCACCCCTGCCCACAATGCATCCTCATATTTAAGCATCCTTTCTTTCACTAGCTCAACCAAAAGGTCTGCTTGAAAATCAAATTGAATTTGACTTTTTTGCTCAGCTAAACGAGAAGTCACTTGCCAAGCACTTAAGGTCAAAACTAGCGATAAAACGACGACTAGCCAATGATACCAATGAAGCCTGCCGTCTTTTTGAAGTTTGCCATTCTCAATTTCTTTACTCATAAACAACCTTAGCGGGATATGTCATTTGAAATATATAAAGCACATAGAATACCTAGTGAGGACACAATTATTTTAGCTTAACTGAATTCTAGTCGGAATTTAGAAAAAATCATGTCCGATCACGATTTAATTTCACTTATATCAAATCAAATTTATGCTATTACAACAATAAGTTATAAATAGATAGAGAATTTATTCACGAGAGAATCATGGGGAGCAGTTTAGAAGAAAGCGATACTGAAGATAAACTCACAGTATCGCTTTTATGGGTATCGATTAGTCTTCGTTATTTTCTACTTTTTTTTGAATTCTGGAATAATGTGATTACCATATTGAGCAATGATATTTTCTTCATCACCGTTATCTAGATAGATATTAAACTGGGTCGTACCCGCTTCTTCTAGGTCACGAATTTTAGCTATATGGTCGTCTACTTCCCCTAATACGCAGAAGCTTTTCACTATATCCTCAGAGATGAAATCCAAATATGGATTGTCACTTTGTCCGTGTTTGGAGTAATCATAACCTTTACGATCTTCAATATAATCGGTTAAGCTTTTTGGCACTAATCCAGAATCTGAGCCATATTTTTCGACAATATCAGCCACATGGTTACCCACCATAGCAGGGAACCATTTTGTATGCTCAACACACTCTTCCATACTTCCAAAATAAGCTGGAGCCGCTGCCTGAACTTTAAAATTTGACATATCTCTACCTGCCGCTTTACCAGCAGTGATAGCCTGATCCTTAAACCATTTAACTAGGCTTGGTTCTGCTATTTGAAGAATAACGCCATCGCCTACTTCTCCTGCTGTCGCAAGTGCTTTAGGGCCATAAGCGCCAATCCATACTGGTAGTTCATAACCATTCGCCCACGGGAGTTTTACAGGCTCTTCACACTCACCATAAGAAATCTCTTCACCACGCACCATGGCTTTTACTTTATTGGTAAATTCTGCCACACGCGCTAAAGGGGCTGGTTTTTTTCCCATCACTCGCATAGATGAGTCACCACGACCAAGGCCAATATCAAAACGGCCGTTACTCTGTAATGCCAGACTTGCATATAAACTTGATGCTAATGACCAATCTCGAATATTTGGGTTAGTCACACAAGGGCCAAAACGCATGGTTTTTGTATGCTCCATACACATAGCCATGGCAACAAAAGACTCACGCCACAAAATATGAGAATCATAGAACCAGCAGTAATCAAATCCTGCTTCTTCTGCTTGTCTCACTAAATTTCTAGCACGATTAGGGCTAACGAAACCTTTAAAAGTAATACCAAATTCCATGTTTTATTCCTCTTTGTCTTTACGTTTTTTTATTGTTTATCTTGCTTAAATTTATTCAGTAACGCGGCCTTTAGCAGCTAGTCATGCTGAGGCGGTAAAATGCCAATACCCGCATGGGAGAAAGGTACATCCTTTGAAATATTCAGGCGTATCAAAATAGGGGTGATCGCTTCGATACAACGTGCACTATCAGCAAGTCCTGCGTTGTAGGCACGCAGCCCTAAGCACTCAACTAAGGCTATGACTTTTTTCTTGGCTGCTAATTGGTTACCACAAACTAAAACATCACAATTAATGACATGTTCAAGGTCATTGAGCGTTACAGCAGAGACGTTATGTAAGGCTCCAACAACTGGAATATTTTCACCTAACAAAGCTTGAGCCGCTTCTGTCGCTGAGCCTTCATTCGGCATTTCAACAGCTTTAGGGTTACCAGGAGCCAGTGGTACGACAATATCCACCAGCACCTTGCCCTCTAAGTGAGGTTTAAGGCTCAGCAAAGTGGCATCATGAGCACTGTAAGGCACAGCACAAATAACCAATTCGTCTGCAGTTTGTGTGGCTTCCACGTTACCGGCACCGGTAATACTTGCACTTCCAGACGGTAATAACTGGCTAATTTCTAACGCTTCTTGAGCCGCTTTTTCACCATCACGAGACCCTAAAACCACATCAATGCCTGCTTTAGCAAAACGTAAAGCCAAGCCTTTACCTTGAGGCCCTGTGCCTCCAATAATTGCAATACTCATTCTTTTTCCTTCTACTTGTTATTGTTATTAATACGCGTTATTTAAATAGGTTTTCATTCGCCGCTCTGACTAGATCAGATGCCTGACTTTCTTCTGATTGCCACTCTAGCCCTCGAAAAACAATGACAGGGCATTTACCACTCTTACTCATTAATAGACCCGAAGCGCCAGCTAACTCATCGGCAAACGCAGGCGCTGTGACTTTTAATTCGTGACCATATGCATCTTGATCACCTAACATATGAGTGATTGCAGGCACATTCGCCAAACCAATCGCAACATTTGTCTGGCCAAGGCGCCAAGGCCGACCAAAGGTATCGCTAATAACAATGCCTAAACGACACCCAAATGCGTCTTCTAATCGAGAACACACTTCTCTGGCACTCTTATCCGGGTCTTCTGGCAAAGTAATAAGCTGATTAATATGTTCAGCGTTTGATTCATCAACCGCTGCATTCGCGCAAATAAACCCTAATTTGTGTTCTGCAATTAACACACCCTCTTCTTGATCTGGCCGTTTCATTGCTCTCACAATGCGTTTCGACTGACCTAGAATGACTTCGACTTTACGCGGATCCTTGTTCACTTCCTTAGCAAGCTGAATGGCATCTTGGCTGGCACTCACATCCGCTAAATTTACGATCGCGCCTTCGCACTTAGAGATCATCTTATGGGCAATAACGAGAATGTCGCCGTCTTGCAAAGGCGAGGTTAAAGCCTTAACAGCATCAATGATGGCATTCGCTGCATCGTCTCCTGGTTTAAAATCGGGCAGTCCTGGTAATCTAAATACGCTTAACGAATCATCCATTGAGATTGACATGCTGTTCTCCTATAGACGCTGTTTTGAATGAGTTTATACGACTTAAATGGTGTAACGGCGCTTTCAAATAAGCCAAGTCATGGGGTAAATCTACATCTTGTCCAAGAAAGGGAAGATGTAGTAAATGACAATCTAGGGAACGACTTAGCGCTTGTAGTTGGTGCGCTTTAGAAGACTCAAAACCAAAACAAAAAGGAATGACATTAGGCGGCGAACATAACAAAGCATTGGTGCCTTTATCTTTTGCTATTGCTATTGCAACACTGCGGTAACCCGTATCGCAACTTAATAAATGTTCAACCTCCTTAACCTTTAAACTGGCAATATCAGCCGGAATAATAAGCTGACTTTTGAACCCTTGCTCTAAGCTCCATAAGGTCGCTTTTTCTAAAGCGCTATTGAGCCCATCTGAATGCTCTTCCCATAGCACCTTAGCTCCATATTGTTTAGCAAGATCAGCAACCAGATCTGAGCTTGTCACCACCAAAACAGGTAACTGACAAAAGTGCGTTTTAAAGAATGAAAGGGTTTGCTCAAAAAGCGTCATGGCGAGTTGATATCTTTGCCCACTTGCCAAGGCACCTTTTAACCTTTGCTTGGATTCACTCGGTGGTTTCATCGGAATTACTAAATTAATTGAGTTCATCCTGCCACCTGCAATATAGAATCATGTGAATTTGAGACAAACTCTACGACCTGATCCATAAGAGCTTGCTTTTCATCAAGAGTTTTCATCAAGGTATTAGTCTGTAAAACTTGATAACCCATCGTCTTCAATGAATCCGAGAAAGCGCTGTCTTGCTGATCAATCACAAGGTCATCAACTAATCCTTGATAGAGTTGAGCAACCCCCATAAGACCATCTTCAACACCCGCACTTGCCATCATTTTGTCCGCAGGGCCTTTTACTGTTTTCCCCCCTATAAAGGGTGAAATCGCTATTTTCCTTGCTTTGCTTTGTGCAATCGCATCACGAATACCCGGTGTTTTGAGAATAGGTGTAATGCTGACCACAGGGTTACTTGGTGCAAAAATGATGACATCACTTTGAGCTATGGCAGCTAATGCCTCAGGAGTCGCTTTAGCTTGTTCAATGCCTTGAAAACGCACCCCAAGTACTTTTGGCTGACAGCGTTTCTTAACAAAATACTCTTGAAACGATAACCAACCCTCTGCTGTTTCGACCTGGGTTTGCACCACATCATCAGTCGGTAATAAAATAGGCGTTTTCACCCCATAACTGAGCGCTATCGAGGCGGCTATCTTGGACGCTGACACGCCATTATTACGTGCTTGAGTCCGGTAAATATGAGTCGCAAAATCAAGATCCCCCAAGGACATCCAAGTATCTTCACCTAAGGTTTTAAGACGCTCGAGAATTCGATGGGATTCACCAGCAAGCCCCCACCCTTGTTCTCTATCGATGACATTCGCCAAACTATAAGTCAGTGTATCGATATCAGGTGATACCCATAACCCGTGGAACGCTTGATCGTCAGCGATATTCCCCAGAATTGAAACATCATGATCCGATTCAAAATTGACTAAGCCTTCTGCGGCTTTAGCGCCGCCAACACCTCCCGCTAAAAGGAGAATTTTTAATGGTTTTTGGTAAGTCATCACTAGATCACTCCCAAAAGGTCAATCTGTTCTGATGCTCTTGGAATATCATTATTGATAGGCTGATCGGGAGCTTGGTAGCGTTCTAACGTTTGATACAAGGTACTACGTCTTATCGCACTTAAACCGGCCTTATGTATATTATCGACCATCATTTCAGGCACAACTTCTTGTCCATGCTTGGCACCGGCTGCACGTGAAATACTTTCATTCATCAAGGTGCCTCCCAGATCATTCGCGCCAGCTTGTAGCATTTGTGTCGCTGTTTCAGGACCCATTTTCACCCAAGAGGCTTGAATGTTATCTATGTGACCTTGCAGCATTAACCTGGCAACAGCATGCATTTTGAAGTGTTCAAGACGGGTAGGACCTGGGCGTACTTTATCCGGATTATCCAGGTACAACTTGGTTTCGTAATGGATGAATCCAAGTGGGACAAACTCGGTAATCCCTCCTGTCTCTTTTTGAATATCACGCAATAACCCAAGGTGTGCAGCCCAGTGATGCGGTTGATCAACATGACCATACATAATAGTGGAGGTTGTTTTTATTCCGACCTCATGGGCCGCTTTAATAATGGTGACCCAATCCTCTGTTGTGAGTTTGTTTTTAGTTAATTGCTTACGCACTTCAACATCTAAAATTTCTGCCGCTGTACCTGGCATAGAACCCAGACCCGCTTCTTTTAGATCAGTTAAAAAAGCTTGAGGCGTCATACGCGCTTTTTTCGCGCCGTACCAAATTTCGAAGGGTGAAAAGGCATGTATGTGTATTTCTGGTACCCGAGCTTTCACCGCTAAAATCAAGTTTCGATAATAGTCTTTATCGATATCAGGGTGTAAACCCCCTTGTATACACACCTCAGTTGCGCCACGAAGCCAAGCTTCCTCTGCGCGATTTGCAACCTCGTCAAAGCTTAGAAATTCAGCGCCTTCTTGCTCTTTAGTTTTAGCAAAGTTACAAAAGCGGCAGCCCATATAACACACATTGGTAAAATTAATATTGCGTGTAATCACAAAGCTGCCCACATCACCACAGCGTTGTTGCCTAACAAGGTCGGCGGTTTCCAGCAATGCTTGGTATTCTTGCTGCTCTGCTTTAAATAAGTGAGTACCTTGGTCAACACTGATTTCTTGACCTTTTAGTGCTTGATAAAGAATCTCTGCTGTTTTTAAATCTATCTTCTTCAGGTTTAAAATCAGGCTTTTTGCTTGTTTGGCATAACGAGCATTTGATGCCAATAGAAACTGGTGCCTAGCATCATTGCTGATGGGAATCAGACTCTCGCTTTCAAGCTGCGTTGAAGTAATTGCGTGCTCACAATGGCGTAAAGCAGAATGTGTTTGAGTGCTTTGAATATTACTTACATTATTATTTTTCATGTCAAATCTCTCTGTCAAAACTGGTTATACGTTTTTCCATTGCTCAGCAGCCAGCCCATTTTGAGCGGCAAGGTGAGGCATTTTTAAGGCTAATGCCTTGTCTAGATAACCCAGGCTTTCATCTATATATTGCGGATAAACCGTCAGCCTTTCTTGTAGTTCATAGCCTAATCCACGACACGCTTGTGCCAAGCTTTCTATTTGTGGCCAAGCACGTTCTGGATTTATAAAGTCTTGCGTGACAGGGGAAATACCGCCCCAATCGTTGATGCCTGCTGAGACATAACTGCCGTAGCGTTCTTCTAAATTTGGTGGCGCTTGTAAGCTAATGGATGGATCAAGAATGAGACGAGCAAGAGCTAATGTGCGACGCATGTCATCTAAATCAGGCTCTGGATGATTCGCCATGTCTGTGCCGGCCTTGGCCCTGAAGTTTTGTACTATCACCTCTTGAATGTGACCATATTCTTGATGAATTTGGTTGATCGCCAGCAAGCTATCAATACGGTCTTGCCAGCTCTCACCTATGCCAATTAAGATGCCGGTGGTGAATGGAATATCTAGTTGCCCTGCATACTTGAGGGTATTCAATCTTACTTCAGGTGCTTTATCTGGGCAGGCAAAATGAGCTTGCCCTTTTTTCATCAAATGCTTGCCTGTGCTTTCAATCATCATTCCCATGCTCGCAGCCACTGGCTTAAGAGCTTGCATTTCAGAGAGACTCATAGCACCCGCATTAATGTGCGGCAATAAGTTGGTTTTTTCTAATACGGCTTGGGCTTGCTCTTTGACATAATCCAGCATCCCTTCATGACCCAACATGGCTAACTTGTCTTTGGCGTAGCGATATCTCGCTTCAGGCTTTTCCCCAAGGCTAAAAAGCGCTTCTTTACAGCCTTGTTTTTGTCCCTTCAATACTGTTTCTAACACCTGACTTGGCAGCATTATATAGCCTTCACCAGATTTAGGTGTTTTGACAAACGTGCAATAACCACAGGTATCACGACACATGTTCGTTAACGGAATAAAAACCTTGCGAGAGTAAGTCAGGGTCTTCCCATATCTCTTATCTCTTATCTCTGCAGCGCTCTGACAAAGCGCAAATAAATCAGGCCCTGTCAGTCCTTCACACTGTAAAGCCTCTGATCGATTAAGCATTAACCTACCCTCAAGTTGTACGGTATTACCGTCT
>MAAB01033007.1_pt1 | contig 12565 bp, 14 predicted proteins | sample 1115991 | NCBI WGS metagenome assembly MAAB01 (sample SAMN04961124, study PRJNA320927) | seawater metagenome | isolation source: sample BD02T18 sea water enriched with oil for 18 days | place: USA:Gulf of Mexico | collected 2013-07-27
TCCTTAAACTCCAATCCTACCTAGGGTATCCATGATTTGGCGTAAAATCTCAGCCAAAGTTGGATGTGCTTGTTCAAATTGCACTGCTTGCTGTTCTATACGTTCAGCAAGATCTTGCTGTAACTCAACAGCCCCACCCTCTGTTGCATCTTTTACATCTAATAAGACTTGCTGTAATAGCTTTTGGCTTTGCTCATCCAAGCTGTCCTGCTGCTGTAATTGCTCATGCACCTTAGTTAATAATTGGTGTAATTTTTCATCAGCCATAACTCTCTCCTTATCCTCTCCTTTTTATACAGTGTAGAGCGATAGGGACAAAAATACTTAACTCATATCAAGTTTCACAAACTAAACGCCACGTTAGGCAGCCTGTAAAACTCAAATGAGAGTTAGTCTAGGAAATATTGCAAAAATACTTTTATTAAAAAACCTAACATACCTAAGCCTAGGGCTAAAAATAGAATAAAGTTACCAAATTTACCCGCATTGGATTTTTTACCTAGATCGTAAATAATGAAAAACATGAAGAAAATCAACAACCCCACGCCAATTAATAAGGACCAGTATTCAAATTGTTCTGTTGTCATAATGCACCTCGAAAAGTCGGCGCCATAGTAACCATTCAAGACAATGAAAGCCAGTGACAGCAAGGTGGGAGAAATACGGAGCAAGCAAGGCTATTTTTGGGTACTATAACTACAATAATAATGACCCTTGCGGCTGATAAAAATAATGAATATTCAAACCTTACATTCAAACTTCTTCACCTATGCTGCCATCCTGTTGCTATCTGTATTCAGCGCAGCTCAAGCCAGTGAACTGCCAACTCGTACTTTCTGTGTATTCGATCCTATCGGCGTAAAAGGCCCAGCGTATCAAGGCATGCTGGACTATAAGGCGGCAGCCTTAGCATGGGGAGCTATCTTAGACTTAAAGGTTCATACCAACGAAGCGGTTGCTTTAGCTGATTTCAAAGCAGGTCATTGTGATGCGGTAGGACTGACAGGCACTCGTATCCGTCCTTTTAATAAATTCACCGCCACCATTGAAGCCGTTGGCGCCATCGATAACTACGAACAGATGCGCAAACTGGTTGGCATGCTAGCGCATCCTAAGGCCAGCAAATATATGATTGAAGGCAACTATGAAGTTGCTGGCATCATGCCTGCGGGCGCGGTATTTGTATTTGTCCGTGATAAAGCTATTAATTCAGTCGAAGCGGCGGCAGGTAAACGCCTTGCCACAATTGATTACGACACCGCGTCGTTAAAAGTCGTTAAACACATTGGCGCAACAATGGTACCCGTCAGTATCGCGACCTTTGCTCCCCGATTTAATAACGGCTATGTCGACCTGGCATATGCCCCCGCGATTGCTTATGAGCCTTTCGAAATGTACAAGGGCATGGGAGATAAAGGCGGTATTTTACGCTTCAATTTAGCACAAATGAATGGTCAGCTTATTTTACGCAAAGATAGGTTTCCTGAGGGCTTTGGTCAAAATAGTCGCGATTACGCTTATAGCAACTTTAATAAAGCGCTTGAGCATATCATCGCGGCAGAAGAAGGCATCCCTAAAAAATATTGGGTTGATCTGCCTGAAGAAAAGCAGGTTGAATACAAAGAAATGTTACGCCAAGTACGCTTAGAGCTGCAAGATGAAGGAGTGTACGATAAACGCATGCTAAAAATTCTTTTCAAATTACGCTGCAAAACAGATCCAAGCCACTATGAGTGTGTTGAGAAGCTAGAGGGCTAACTAAAAGTCTAAACTGAATAATTAAGCCTCCCTCCTTTATTACGCTGGCCCAAGCGGCCAGCCAAAACCAACCCAAAGCGCTAATAACAAAGACCAAACAACAAGAAAAGCCAGTGAATAAGGCAGCATCAAGGCCAATAAAGTCCCTACTCCCGCGTTCTTCACATAACGCTGCATCAGCGCAACCACCAACGGAAAATAAGGCATCAATGGCGTGATGATATTAGTACTAGAATCTCCAATACGATAAGCCGTCTGAGTCACTTCAGGAGAAATACCATTGAGCATTAGCATAGGTATAAAAATCGGCGCAAGAACCGCCCACTTCGCTGAGGCGCTACCGACCACAAGATTGATTGATGCTGCCATTAAGACAAATAACACCACATTTAATAGCATCGGCAACTGTAGCCCCTGCAATACATCCGCGCCATTAACGGCCAATACCGCACCCAAGTTACTCCAACTAAATAAGCTGACAAACTGAGCGGCAAAAAACATCAAGACCAGATAACCCGCTAAGGTTTTCATCGCCCCTTCCATACCTTCGACGACTTGATTATAACCTTGATAAACACCACTTAAGCGACCGTACAGTACACCCGCAATCGCTGCCCCAATGGCAATTAATAATACCAAGCCGGACATAAAGGGTGAGCGAACAATGCTTTGATTTGCGACATCACGTAGAGGGGCATTTTCTGGTACAACTAGACCTGCAATGATTACTATAAAAAGAAATAAGGCCAATGAAGAAATTTTCAGTGCTTTGCTTTCTTTAACAGTTAGCTGAAGACTTATTTTAGTATTAGCTTCAGAACGAGTTGGCGCATCAAAATAATCCAGTGACATTTTATTTAATGCAGGCTCAACCCAACGACTCGTCACCCAAGTAGCTAATAAAACTAATAATAAACGTTGAGGCAATCATAAAATAATAATTGGCCACTGGACTTACCTGATAATCAGCATCAATCAGATGGGCTGCTTCAGTACTAATACCCGCTAAAATGGCATCCACAGGACCGACCATTAAATTGGCACTGAAACCTCCAGATACCCCAGCAAAACAAGCGACGATACCAATTAAGGGGGAACGCCCTGCCAGGGAGAAAATAACACCACTTAACGGTATTGCCACCACATAGCCCGCATCGACCGCAATACTCGACAAAACCCCCACTAGCACGGTACCAAACGTTAAGGCATTGGCTGGTAGCCAATGCAGCATCCGCCTTAATAACGCGGATAAGAAGCCACTGTGCTCAGCAATCCCCAAGCCCAACATAACGACAATCACCGGGCCAACAGGGGCAAAACCCATAAAATTCTTTACCGCATTTTCCAGCCACCAGCGCAGTGCAGCAAAAGACAATAACGAATTAACCTCCAGAACTTCTTTACTGGCAGGATGAATACCTTGCACTGAAAACACATCACACAAGGCAGAGATAATGATAATAATAAAAATCAGTAATAAAAATAACAAGGCTGGGGCGGGTAAGCGGTTTCCTAATCGTTCAATCGCTAATAAACTGCGTACCCAAATAGATGTATCGGAGGTTTGTTGCGACATAGCGGGACCTTATTAATATACGGGTAAAAATGATACTTGTATTACAATAGCAAAATTTATAGCTACTCTACCTTGAAAATGGAGCTATCGTGGAAAGTTTTGATCACTGTATTATTGGCGCAGGCGTTATTGGCCTAGCCATCGCGTATAAGCTCAGCCTGAAGAACCCCGAAGCAAAGATATTATTAATTGAATCTCATAATACCTTCGGCAGTGAAACCAGCAGCCGTAATAGCGAAGTCATTCACGCAGGAATTTATTACCCACAAAATAGCTTGAAAGCGATACTCTGCCGCCAAGGAAAAGAACAGCTATATGACTTCTGCCAGCGCTACCATGTTCCGCACAAAAGCATTGGTAAGTTAATTGTTGCCAAAAATGAAGACGATATATCAGATTTACTCAACATTCAGAAAAATGCGAACAAAAATTCAGTTGAGCTTACCTTGTTAGATCAAGCAGCTTGCCAGAAGTTAGAACCTAAGGTTACAGCAAAAGCAGGATTATATTCAGCAACGACGGGAATCATTGATAGCCATAGTTATATGCAAACGCTATTAACTCTCGCTCAGCAGCAAGGGGTTTTATTTAGCCCTAATACTCATTTTCTACGCGCAGAAAAAAAAGATGATGGTTTTCAGTTATTATTTAAAACCCAAGACGGGGATTATCAACTTCATTGTCGGTCTTTAATTAATAGCGCGGGCTTACATGCCCCCATAGTTGCGAGTAATATTGATGCTTTAAACAAGCAATATATTCCTCAATATCATTATTGCCGTGGCCACTATTTTAGCTATCAAGGTAAGTCTCCCTTCTCGCACTTGGTCTACCCAATGCCGAGTAAAAATACTGCAGGTTTAGGAATTCACGCGACTTTAGATATGTCTGGGCAAGTGCGCTTTGGTCCAGATACTCAATATATCGATCACATTGATTATAATATTGACGATCACGACCCACTATCAAGAAAAGATCAACCATCAAGAAAAGAACAATTCATTCGTGCTATTCAGCAATATTACCCCAGTTTAAAAACCGAGAACCTTCAATTAGCGTATAGCGGTATTCGCCCTAAGCTGAGTGCCAAAGGTGAAATAGCTGAAGATTTTATGATTCAAACGAATACTGAGCATAAGATATCTGGCTTAATTAATTTATTCGGTATCGAAAGCCCTGGGCTCACCGCAAGCTTAGCCATTGCCGATCAGGTAATAAATTTTAGATAAAAAAAAGCCCTAGGCAATAATGCTAGGGCTTAGATAGATAACACGTGATTTTTTACACTTCTATTTGGCACTGAACATTAGGCTTAATTGACGCAGCAATGTTGAACGAATATTTTCTTTGCGTAAATCCTCTGGTTCAACCAATAATCCTTCGTATTCAATACGATGCAGTACTGCAATAATAATATTTGCATCATCCACAGGGCTAGGGGATTGAATTAGGTTCATTAAATCGGTGAGCTTTTGCATCAGCGCTTGTTTATGAACATGCCCCAACTTACGTAAATGCGGGTTTAGTATTGCTTCGTAACGGAAGGCTTGCTCAGCAACCAAAGCATCTCTATGCTCAGTAATTTGTTCAACCGCATATTGCGTCATATTATCGGCAATAACTTCCAGCATACTGCTAGCATTCGCAATCGCTTCAACAAATGATTTTCCTTCCCCACCTGCAATGGGCTCATATAAGCGCATAGAGAATTGATTAACGACTTCTAGGGCCTGCTCGGCATAGAGGGTAAAAGTATCATTAATTAATTCTTGAATATCTTTAAAATAATAAGTAGTGGCCGCTAAAGGCACATCGGCTTCTTTCGCGACTGCACGATGGCGAATACCACGCACACCTTCTCGAACAACAATTCTCAAAGCTGCTTCTAAAATTAAACGGCGACGCTGTTCGCTACCTGCACGGCTAGTCTTGCGACCTTGATACTTAACATCCGTTTTTGGATTAAGAACGGTACTCTCCGTTTTTAAAATCATACTAAAACAACCCTTCTGCACTCTATTATTTATAATGCTTATTATAATTTTTTACATTATCTTTAGAATATTATTATAAATAAAACTGTTATTCGTAGAACTATATACTAATTAGCACTCTAGAGTATTAACTCTATTAATTGAATAAAACAGACCTCACCACACCTTGAGGATAACAAATAATACTAAAGCACTACAAAACAATAACAATAAAGCCAAGGTCTTACCATGCGAATTCTATTTCCTGCTCTCCTACCATTACTGCTTTGCTCATTCGCACACAGCAATGATGATCAACAAGCCATTGATTACATTCAACAGCAGCTCAACAATAGCCAAGATCATAGCGAATTATGGCAATGGGGTTGGTCTGGTTTTTTTATCACCACATTAACCGCTCAAGTCGTTGGTAGCCGGACAGTAGCAGACGAAAAAATACGTTATCGAATGCGGGTTGGTAGCATCACCAATAGCGCAGGTCTAGCCGCTATTTTATTTAATCCGATGAAAACCCATCGCTATGCAGATGAGCTATCTAGTTTAGGAGGAACTAGCAGTGAACAACTTGCTCAGAAGCGTGCCTCTGCAGAATACTATTTAGCCGCCGCGGCTCAAAGAGAACGAGAAGAGCAAAGTTGGGTCAATCACATGTTAGCAGGGATCGTTAATGGCCTCGCCAGCCTAACCATTGCCTATGATGGTAAGCAGCCTAATGACGCTTGGTTAGCCTTCGCTACAAGCATGGCTGTCAGTGAGTTGAAAATATATACCGCGCCCCAAGCCATGATTAATGCAGAGCAAGACTACAATAGCGGTAATTATGAGCTGAAAGCGGCAAAGCGGCCTCAGTCACAATGGAGCATTGCCGCTATGGGGCCGCACATTTCAATAGATTGGCGCTTCTGAATATAAAAAAACAATATGGCACGGCTTCTGCAGTTATCTTAATAACGTGATGTTAGATCGATTAACCAAGCCATTTTAGGAGCTGTGCCATGATTCTTGACCGTCTCAGCAGTTACATGCAGAATCAGCCATTTAACAGCCAAACCAAGGCCCAAGAGCCCAATAAGGTTGAAGCTACGGGCCTTAGCAGCGTTTTACCGCAACAAGATAAAGAGACTCTACCAGAAGAATTACACCTATCTAACCGCGCCAGCTACCTTGAATACCTATCACAAGAATTTGACGTTACTGCTCTCGACAATGAGCAGCTGAATCAATTACAAAGCAAATTAAACGATTATGGCTTCATCTCAGCCAATGATATTAATGGCATGCGCTCACTTTCCCTCGCACGCCAACTGACCGAACCCAAAGAAACCATTAATGCCATTGACCTATTAGACAATTTTAAAGCCAAGTTTGATGAGTTAGAAATCCCTTATAGCATGCGCCAACAGGTCGATAAAATGAGCGTGGTTATTCAAAATATGGCTTCTGCACGAGAGCTGCCGAAAGCACAGCTATAGCCAGTCTCGATGAGGCTGTGATAACGAGGCCGATGACTGTCGAAGTAATTCAACAACCTTTTGATGCATATTCAAAAGCTCTCTACGTTTAAAGTCTTGTAAGGTGCCATGGGCCTTACTGAGCTCAATCACTTCATTCAACTGCGCGCCTAACATATCAATAATAGGGTTAATTGGCTGCGGATTGTCCTTTAGCCAGTCAATGATTCGCCCCGCCACGTTGGTCTTATCAATAGGGGAAGGCTCCGAGCAATCGATAAACTCTTGCACGAACATCAAATACAAAGGGATTGCCTCTCGCTCTACCTGCGGACCTGCAAGACCCGCTTGAGCTAAAGCTGCGTCAACTTCTGCCGCTATCTTTAGTGCAGAAGGCAAAGAATTAGAATGCGTCATCAGCAAACTCCATTTCATGCTTTACTTACCCTAAAGGGTAGTCAATAAATATAGGAAGGCTATGTGAGTGATTCAAAGCCCGCAGATTCAGGGTTCGACCTAGAACAATTCATTAATTTGTTAGCGCAGAAGCTATTTCCGCGTTGGTATGCTCGTCATGCGGTAAAGGAAATTGCACTACCTGATATCGAAGCAATTAACCCTGACAGTTACTTATGCCATCGTTGGTTAAGTATTATTAGCGTACATGAAGCAGCGGCTGAGAGTCTGTTAAGTGCGCATCAAAAATGGCATCCATTAGCAGAGTTACTTAAAAAGAGCACAACTGAAAACGAATATCCGCGAAAACTTTCAATCACCGCTATTAACGGTGTAAAAACGAGCCAGTGCGATGAAGACTACCCCGACCTATTAAGCTATGCCCAGCAGCAAGCGGATCAGATCCCCCACGAAAGTGAAGAAGATTTTCAGCGCAATATTGAGCAGGCTTTTAGCGCACAAGAAGAGATCACTCATGTTTGCTATCGCGAGTGGGACGGGCGTTATTATTTAATCAATGACGAAGAGCCCCGCCATTTAGGCGCGCTGTTACTGCAATGCAAAGACAAGCAGAGAAACCACAATCTAGCCTGCAATATCCACGTTGAATCCATTCAAGGCCGTATTCTAGATCGTATTAGAGCAGGCTATTGGTTGCTGCTAATGAAACGTGAAAACGCCTACCAGCTGTATCAACTACTGAAGCAGGCCAAATTACCCTGTGAAATTGCTGAGTTTGAATGGCGCCGCTCCGACCTGGTATTTTTTGTTGCGAGTAAAAATAATCAAACAGTGAATCAGATTCTATTTACCTTACTCAGCAACCACAACTCCAAGCAAGTTATTGACTGGGGACGTTTTCTCAGTCGCTCTCACTTCCCCTTCCACAATCAATAGCCCATACAAATAATCTACCAGCGATAGACAAGTTATCTCCGCTATCACAGTCACAATATTACGATCTTGTGTAAAGTCATAAAATCGTTCATTCTGTCGGTCTTTATCCAAAAGCTAAAATAAAAAAAGGATCGGCCTAGGTGATTAGAGTATGATTAGAGGAACCTGGAGTTTAAATGAGCCCTTAGTGCCCGCCAATATTTCCGCCATCATGGTGAGAATGGGACAAGAAAAAGGCATCTCGCAAGACTCCCTACTTGAAAATACAGCAATAGATCCAGCCGCGTTCTCTGACCCAAAGGCATTGCTCACCTACCAGCAAGTTATTATTTTAACCAATAACATGCTGAAGCTCTGCAATGAGCCAACACTGGGTCTTGAGCTAGGTAATGCCATTAATATCAATCAGTTCGGCATGCTCGGCTATGCCATATTAAGTTGTGCTAACGTCCGTCAGGCGCTTAGCCTGGGATTGAAATATCACGTATTAATTGATCCAGCATTCAATTTTGAAGTTGCTGAACAAGAAGACCTCACCTCGATTAGATTAACCTCGCACATTCCTATCGAAAATATCTATAATTTACTCTGTGATATTTTCCTAACGAATTTCATCAGTTTAGGGCGCTTTTTAACCGGCCTCGATATTATGCCGAAAGAGATTAATATCAATCGCCCTGAGCCTGAGTTTGCTGAAAAATATCAAAGCTATTTCCCTGGCTGCCCCGTTAATTGGGATCAACCACGAACTGAAATCATCATCGATACCCAGTTAATGGATGCTCCTACTACCCTTGCTGACGAATCCACTGCCAAAATGGCCGAGTCTCAATGTGCCGATATTCTAACTCGCATGGGACCAAGAGAAGGTATTGTGGTTAAAGTACGCCGAATCCTACTCAGCAACCCAGGGCATTTCCCCCCCATTGAAGTTGTGGCCAGCCACTTGGCCACCAGCACTCGAACCTTAAGCCGTAGTTTGCAAGAAGTGAGTACTTCCTATCAAAAGATATTAGATGAAGTGCGCAAAGAAATGGCGATTGAATATTTAAAGACGTCTAGCCTACCGATTGAAGAAATTGCAGCCCTAATTGGCTATAACGATCCTTCAAACTTCCGCAAAGCTTTTAAACGCTGGACCGGTAAGCCTCCCAGCTATTATAGAACCAAAAAAAGTTAAAATAAGAAAAGCTAAAATAGTGCCAGCTGCTGCTCATCAACCTCAGGGCAGCGGCCACCAATACCAATCAAACGCACACCTTGATTTTCGTCCGCATCGTAACGCAGCCTAGCCTGCTGCAATAACTGACGAAAGGACTCTAAACTCGCAGTTTGCAGATGATCAGCGAGGGTCGTTTGAGTGAAATCATTAAATTTAACTTTTACAAAAGGCGCAAGGCCGCGGCTATCGATATTAGCTTTGTCAGTACGCTGAAGAAATTTTTTCCATAACGTTTCAACTTCATCATTAAGCTGTTCCGCCAAAAAAATATCTTGAGCAAACGTATGCTCTACGCTAATTGATTTTCTAAGCCTGCCAATACTCAACTGACGATCGTCCTGCCCTCGGCAACGCTTATACAGCGAGACCCCGGTACGGCCAAATAGATTAACCAAATCAATCAAACTGTATGACTGCACATCAGAACATAAGACTATTCCCTTAGCCGCCAAACGTTCCGCTGTTTTAGGACCAATACCGGGGATTTTTCGAACTTCTAACTGCGAGACAAACGCATCCACTTTATGCGGTTTTACAGCAAATAAACCATTCGGTTTGTTCCAGTCACTGGCTACTTTCGCTAGGAACTTATTCGGTGCAGCACCCACCGATACCGTAATTCCCACCTCTGCTTCCACCTCGGCCCGAATTTTATTACCAATATCGATTGCAGAGTCGTCAGGGTCGAGTTCAAGATAGGCTTCATCAACAGACACCTGTTCGTAAGCAATGCCATAGCGCTGAATTATCGCCATGACCTGCTGTGAGACTTCGCGATAGAGCGTCATATTGCCAGGCAATAGAATAAGATCGGGGCATTTTTTTAGTGCGGCCGCGGTCGCCATAGCGGAATGAATACCAAATTTTCGCGCAGGATAGTTACAAGTCGAGATAACGCCTCGGCGGTCAGAATGACCACCGATAGCAATAGGAACATGGCAAAGCTGAGGGTTCTCCCTCATTTCAACTGCTGCGAAAAAACAGTCGCAATCGATGTGTAAAACTTTTCTCATATCTAAATAATACTGGATATAAAAACAGTATCAAGTATTCATTCAGGCTACCCCATAATCACACGGCTAAAAGTACAGTTTCGCAGCTGAACTGTTAAACTGATACTTATGGCGATTGCTAGTGTCTATGGCAAAAGTCTATTGCTCGTACAAGGGTCATCGCGTATATCACGGCCACTTATTCATCTGTTCAGTGTGAGAGTATTATGTTCAATTGGGAGGGCGTATGTGAGTTTGTCGCAGTCGCAGAAGCTGAAAGCTTCACCGCCGCCGCTAAACAGCTAGGAATATCGACGGCGCAAGTAAGCCGACAAGTCAGTGCCTTAGAAACCAGGCTGATGACTAAGTTATTCCACCGCACAACGCGAAAAGTTTCGGTCACCGAGGTGGGTAATACTTATTACCAACAGTGCCGACAGTTACTTGATGGCCTTGATGCCGCTGAGCGCATGGTGACTAATCTACAAAGTACCCCAAGTGGTAAGTTAAAAATTACTGCACCGGTGACTTATGGCGAAAGATCCATTGCCCCGCTGGTAAATAACTTCATCGCAAAATACCCTGACCTGAATGTTCAGCTACACCTAACGAATCTAAAAGTCGATTTGATTGATGAAGGTTATGACCTTGCGATTCGCCTAGGCAAGCTCAATGATTCAACTATGATGGCCAAGCGCTTATCCTCTCGCACCCTGTATGTCTGTGCCTCACCCGCTTATCTTTCAACCTTCGGTATTCCGCATTCAATCTCTGAACTTGATCGCCACAACTGCCTACAAGGCACCCTGGATTATTGGCACTTTCAAGAACAAGGAAAGGTTCGTAACGTACGTATAAAAGGCAATCTGAATTGTAATAGTGGACGAGGCTTGGTTGATGCCGCGTTAAAAGGAATCGGCATCGCTCAACTACCTGATTATTACGTAGTGCCTTTTATTGAAAGTGGCGAGTTGATTTCATTATTAGATCAAAACCGTGAAGCTGATGAAGGTATCTGGGCGCTTTATCCGCACAACAGACACCTGTCACCTAAGGTACGTTTATTTCTCGATTATTTAGCAGAGGAGCTAGCTTGATCGAATTTACTATTTATATAAAACTATTTAGTAACTATTCAGCAGGTTTCATAAACCGATTGATGATTGGGTATTTATTCCACAAAACGGCGTAAATACGGTCCCTATAGCCTTAGTTCGGCTCCTGCCTCGCATATTTTCTCCACAATTACTCAATAACCAATCTTCTTCCGTGTTAATTTTAGCAATCTGAATAGTTACACTATTTATTCAAATAGCCAGCATGAAAATTCAAGTGATCTTCAATAAAACTAGAGATGAAATAATAGCTGTGGTCATAACCTTCATGACTGCGTAATTGCAAAGGGTAACTATTTGAGCTTGCCGCTGCTGCTAATGTTTCAGGCTTTAATTGTTCAGCTAAGAAATCGCTAAGAAATCATCCGCTTCACCTTGGTCCACCAGCGCAGGAACGTGTTGAGTAGCTTCACGCATCAATAAGCTCGCATCATACTGACGCCAAGTACTGGTATCTTTACCCAAATATGCGGTAAAAGCTTTTTGACCCCAAGGGCAATTAATAGGATTATTAATCGGACTAAAAGCAGAAACTGACTGATAACGTTCAGGGTTACGCAAGGCAATCGTTAACGCACCGTGTCCACCCATTGAATGACCCGCAATCGCGCGTTTATCCGACACAGGAAACATCGATTCAATTAATACAGGCAGTTCATTCACCACATAATCATACATTTGAAAATGACGATTCCACGGAGGCTGAGTGGCATTGACATAAAAACCTGCACCTTGGCCAAGGTCATAGCTATCATCATTGGCCACACTTTCACCACGTGGGCTGGTATCCGGCGCAACAATCGCAATGCCTAGCTCAGCCGCTAGGCGCTGGGCACCCGCTTTTTGCATAAAATTTTCATCACTGCAGGTTAAGCCAGATAACCAATACAATACCGGAACTTTCGCCCCCGTTGATGCCTGCGGTGGTAAGAAAATAGCAAAACGCATGCTGCAACTTAACGTGCTTGATTCATGGCTATACTGTTTATGCCAGCCACCAAAACTTTTATTGCTACTGAGGTTTTCAATGCTCATTATCAGGTTCTCTAAAGGCTTTCAGTAACTATTCAGCCGGTTTTATAAATCGATACATGATTAGGTATT
>MAAB01007695.1_pt1 | contig 12561 bp, 11 predicted proteins | sample 1115991 | NCBI WGS metagenome assembly MAAB01 (sample SAMN04961124, study PRJNA320927) | seawater metagenome | isolation source: sample BD02T18 sea water enriched with oil for 18 days | place: USA:Gulf of Mexico | collected 2013-07-27
GCTAAAAAAGTAGCTGCTAAGAAAGCTGCCGCTAAGCCTGCTAAAAAAGTAGCTGCTAAGAAAACCGCCGCTAAGCCTGCTAAGAAAGTAGTTGCTAAGAAAGCTGCTGTTAAGCCTGCTAAAAAAGTAGTTGCTAAGAAAGCGCCTGTCGCTAAAACAGCTCCTGTTTCTACTGCTAAGCCAGTAACTAAGCCTGCTGCACAGTCTCTAGCAGGTGCTATCCACTCTGCTGCAGAATCTAAGCCTGCATCAGCTGCTCCTGTAGCCGCTGAAGTTAAGCCTTCTGCTCCAGCTGCTGGTAGCTTGTTCGCTCAGAACGAAAGCAAGTAATCGCAAACGTTTTTTAACAAACATTTGCTAAAAAAGGCCGAGTGACCTGTTCTATTAAGAACAGATCACTTGGCCTTTTTTTTGTCTTCTCTTTAATTTAAACCTCTTACTATTCGCTAGTAGTAACATCCAATAGCAGTATGAAAATCGCTAGAATAAAGATCTTTCTACAGAAGGCGGCCACCTCATTGATTCATGCCTATACTAAGTTTACATAAGCTTAGCTAGGCAACGTACATCAAGACGTATGCTTTGACTAAGACCATTATTTTTTATCACGGTAGAATATATATTATGGATAAAGCAATAAAAGCGTCAGATACCCCCTATCCGATGGATGTAGAAGCTGGAAAAAGTTACTTTTGGTGCGCTTGTGGTAAAAGTAAAAAACAACCGCTTTGCGATGGCTCCCATAGTGGCACTGACTTTTCACCAGTAATGTACAGCGCTATCGAATCCAAGCAGGTGTTCTTCTGCGGCTGCAAAGCAACGTCAAAGCAACCCATTTGCGATGGTAGTCACTCAAAAATCTAATCGGGTAGCAGAGTAAATAGAAAAATATTTAAGAGTTGAGATATTGATATGGTAGATACCGATAAAAATGTACTTTTTGAGAAGATGGGGGGTCGCTCTGCCGTCGAACAAGCGACCCGAGCGTTTTACCAACTAATTTATGACGATCCCTGGTTAAAGCAGTTTTTTGATGGTATTCCTCGCGCGCATATTGAATCTCAACAAAACGATTTTATGCAGACGGCCTTAGGCGGCCCAAATCGATACTCAGGAAAAACTCCGCCAAGTGCACATCAACACATATTGATCACTCAGGATGTGTACGATGCACGAGAAGCTCACTTGAAAGCAGCATTCAAGGAATGTAATACCAGTGCACTCATGGTTGAGCAATGGCTAAAAGTAGACGCTACTTTTCATGGGCGCGTAGTCAAAAAATCTAAAGATGAGTGTGTCATGCGTTATTCAACGGAGGGGATTCGTGATTTCCCCAAGCCCTGATTGATATACCGGCATATCACTGTGCCTTGCGGCTCTTCTATATCTACGTTCTAGGCTAGGAATTACGAAAAGTAGCAGTTAAATACTGCCTATCCATGTAGAATGCTCGTTTAATCGCCATTCAGCTGTTTGCATCTCGGATGCATACCCATCTCTGATACAAGCTTGGAACACCATGAAAAAGACTATCGCGTTAACCCACACTAAAATTAAAACTGCCCGCTTGGTAGAGTCTATTAAGCACGACATCAAGAAATATCTTGGTCGAGAGCGCAGAAAGACCTTGCCAGAAGGTACTGACTATTGGACATTTGATTGTAAATTTGGTGCTTCGCAAGAAACAGCAGAAGTAATATTCACCTCTGAAATCAACAAAAAGATTGATGAGGCTGCTGAGCAAGAATTGACTGAATTCTATGTTGAGATTCTAGTGAGAGCCGCAGCACATAAGCCTAAGACAGACGCTTCATCTACCGAGTAGAATACCGAGCTCTTTTTATACTCAAACTCGGATAGCGTAATGTTTCTTCATGCAGCTTCCGAGTCTTATCTTTCTTCAAACATTCTCTATTAACGCATTACCAGATATTTGATATTTAAAAGGAATTTCATAATGTCAGAATTTAAACCAGTTAATACTCAATGCCTTTGCGGCACGGTTAAAATTTCAGTTGCCGAAGTAAATCCAAAATTTACCGTTTGCCATTGCGATTCATGCCGAGCCTGGGGTGGCGCGCCCTACTTTGCATTACAATGCGGTAGTGATGTTACCTTCACTAATGCTGGCAAGATTAAAACCTATAAATCGTCTGACTGGGCTTGTCGTGGTTTTTGTTCTGAATGCGGTACTCACTTGTTTTATAAACTCGATAAAACAGGCGCCTATAACATGCCTGTCGGCTTGTTTCAGCAGCTGACCAACCTCACGATGGATATGCAATATTTTAGCGACCAGCGGCCTAACTACTACTGCTTAGCGAATAAAACAAAAGAAATGACTCGTGCCGAAATTATGGAATATTTCGCGGACGCAGTTTAAGTGCTGTTTATTTGAAAATTAAATGTTTATAGCGCTTATTAATTTTGGCGCACTATTTCCATCTTTGTAATAAACTGCCCGTTATATTAATAATTATAACGATATCGTCATGCTACATTCTTCCATACAGCTTAAGACTACAAAATCTTGGATTCTATCCGGCTCTGAACTGTCGCCGTTTCACCTGAAAGTCGCAGCAATACTGAAAGCTAAAAACATCCCCTTTCGAGACTTCCCAAGTCAAGGAAGTACCTTCGAAAACCTTAAAATTCAATTACGTTTAAAGTTACTAAAAGCGGGGATATTAAAGCTAACCTACCCAGAATTCACTGAATATGATGAATTCCCTTTGGTGCCTTTTCTATTCGGTCCTGAAGGAGAGAACCTGTATGACTCCAGCGCCATCGCAACTTGGCTCGACCTCCATACCCAAACGGATAGTATCGTAAAGATTGGCGAGGATAAAAAACTGCATTTCCTCGTTCAACTCATCGATGAATACTTCGATGAGTTTGGTCTATACATGGTGCACCATAGTCGTTGGAAAACATCGGCTCTAGACAATACTGCAGGCCGTCGCTTAGCCAATGAAATGCCTGTTTTGGTTGCCCCCTTTCGCACGCTGATTAATAACTTTTTTAGCCACCGCCAGATTAGACGTTTGCCGTATTTATTCAGTATCGCGCCGAAAGATTATGCCGTTGAAGGGCTATCAGCAAAGAAGCAGCCACCGAGCCATAACGACTTTCCTGCGACTCATGATCTGCTTGAGCAAAGTTATTTAAATATACTGAATGCGCTAGAGCCTATTTTTAAAAACCGCCCTTATTTATTCGGTGAGCGCTTTACCGTCGCCGATGCCAGTCTTTATGGCCAACTCGGTATGAACTTAACCGACCCAAGTGCGGCTAAGTGGATAGAGGCGATTGCACCGAATGTCTTTGCTTGGTTAAGCAGAATCCATACCGGTGATTTTTCAGCGAATAAGCCTGACGGAGATGTCATCGTTGATGATCTTTTAAAGCCGTTATTTCAAGAGATTATTCGTATCTTTTATCCTCTTATGAAGCAGAACGAAGCGGCTTATGAGCAGCATAAAAAATCGGGCGAAACGCAGTTCAATGAAGCGGCGTTCTGGCGAGAAAAATCTCTTTATCGAGGTGAGTTAGACGGACAACCTTTTGCCAGCATCGCCAAAAGCTTTCAAGTGAAAACCTGGCGACAGATAAAGCACAGCTGGAATCAGCTTAGAATTAAAGACCAAGCAAATTTAACGAAGTTAGTTCCAGGTATCTCTCAAATAGAATAGAAACCCGTTTAAGACGCTAATGATGCTTTATCTTTACGGTCATAAATCTTTTCATAGACGAACTTTCTGAACCAGCTGTGCAGAGGTTCATGATGCATACGCGCATGCCAGAACATGGAAACATCAAAGGTTGGAATTTCAAAAGGTGGTTTGATGATGGAAAATTTTGTTGAGTCGACATAACGTCGCACAAAATGCTCTGGCAATAGGATCATAAAATCCGTGTTCGCGATAATCTCTAGAGCGGCAAAAAAGTGGGGCATTCTGACAGCGACATTGCGTTCTAGCCCCATTGTTTTCAAAATGTCATCCACCTCACTCGGCCCGCTTCCTTTTGGGCTAATCATCACATGATTTTGTTCGATGTATTGCTCTAACGTCATACCTTCTGCTAACGGATGTCCCTTACGCACTAAACCTTGAAAGCCATCCGTTGCGACCACTCTTTGATAAATATTGGCCGGCGGGGAGGTGGTTCCACCAATAATTAAATCGACCTTGTTTTCTTCTAACTCATCCATCAAGTTAGAGCGCAAATCCAATGCGGTGACCTTAATGCCAGGCGCCGCTTCGTTTAACAACGGGATCAAGCGCGGTAATAACGCGTGGGTACCATAATCATTGGTCGCAATGCGGATGCTGCCGTTCGCCGTTTTAGGATCAAATGTCTCGGGTAATAGCAGCCCGGTTACTTGCTCTAAGATCTGGGTTAATGGCAAATACAAGCGCTCAGCTTTTGCCGTTAGCGCTAAGTGCTTACCTGACTTCACCAACAGAGGATCATCAAAGTCATTCCTGAGTTTCGCCAGTATTCGACTCACAGCTGATTGAGTAAGGTTTAGCTTCTCACCCGCACGAGTGACATGTCGCTCGTCTAATAATACCTTCAACGTCACTAGCGTATTGAGATCAAAACGATTAAGAGCCTGAATATCCATAGACCTACCTGATAAATTCTAAGTCATGATTATTAGTCATAACTGAAATGACCACAATGAATTTCAAGCATCCGATTTTATGGCGCAATATAGCTAAAGATTAAGTAATCACAGACAGAAAATAATAGGATTTAGCTAATGACCAAAACTACCGACGTACTGCATAAAAAGGTGATCGAAGTTCGCTGGTCCGACTGCGATGCCAATCGACACATGAGGCATACTGCTTATTCTGATATGTGCGCGCATACTCGAATTAGCTTCTTACAACATATAGGTATGGACGATGCTTGGTTCAAAGAATCGAACCTGAGCCCTGTGATGTTTAAAGAGCAGACTGAGTATTTTTCTGAGATGCATATGGGTGAAGAAGTCACAATCACGATCGAACTTGGCGAGCCTACAGGTTCAGAAAAATCTGTGTGCTGGGTGAATAACCTATATAAAAAGGATGGCACTCTTGCGGCAAAGCACCAGGTTATTGTTGGCTGGATGAATCTTACACAAAGAAAAATCGCTAAATTGCCTTTATTAGCAACGGATAAATATTTAAAAAACCTGTTCGCTGAACCTGCATAATATTTTATAACTACTATTTTTTAATCCAACAAGTTAATCGTAAAGGTTTCCGCAGTAAAGCCAGTCTCAGCATCGTCTAACAAAAATTTGCAAGGATCTATATACACAACAACCTCAACAGGAAGTACTAATTTATGATTGCTACAATTAAAATTTTCAGTCTTAACTACACAATAATATGTAATAACCTTTAAAAGATTCTTTATTTAAATAAATTAACGATTAAAGCATTAATTCCTTATATATCAATAAGTTATCTGAATTGTATTTTTATATCCTAAAACCATAGTCGCATAGTCTATACTGTGATTAGTGAATTCTTAAACAATTACACATGGACAAATTGTGACTTTTAATCAACTTCTATTACGTTTGCTATTTTTATTTATGCTTACTCCTTACGTAATGGCAGATGACATTTCTATTCACTTAAAGTGGTATCACAAATTCCAGTTTGCTGGGTACTATGCTGCTGAAATGCAGGGCTATTTCGAAGAGGAAGGGCATACCGTTGAACTGATCGAAGGCGGTCCACACAAGAATCACCTACATCAACTGATCAATCATGCCAGCGAATACGCAGTGCTCGGTAGCGAGTCTCTCAATTCACTCGCTGTTGATTCACCTATTATCATTGTTGCGTCGATCTTTCAGCACGCTCCAGAAGTATTAATCACACTCAAAGCAAGCAACGCAAAAGACCTTAGCGATTTAAAAAACAGAATACTTATGCTGGCCAATTCGAATATTTCCGGCCACATAGAAGCCATGCTATTAAAAAATAATTTAAAGGCCGGCGACTATCAAAAGTTCAGCTACGATGGCGATGTTAGCAAGCTTATCGATGGCCGAGTCTTTGCAATGTACGGCTATATTAGTAATGAACCCTATCAAATAAAGCAACGAGGTCATGAGGTTAATATTTTCAACCCCAGTGACTTCAGTATTGATTTTTATGGTGACAACATTGCCACTACTCAATACGAACTTGATAACTACCCAAGCCGTGTCGCCTCCATTCGACGAGCAGTCATTCGTGGCTGGAATTATGCGATTGAACACCCTGAAGAAATTATCACTCACATTCTTAATCGACAAACTAATAACCCCATGCCTTTTAATCGTGATCACCAGAATTACGAAGCGCAACAAACCATTAAGCTTATTGATGCTAATAACATCCCATTAGGCCATTCTAGCCCCGACCGCTGGGCTGCCATGATTGATACGTATAATAAAGCGACAGGCGGACAGGCCGTATTTAAGCAAAGTAGCATCTATAATGAATTTCATCGTGACCGCAGCTGGCTCCAATACCTGTTGCTCTCCATTATTGTTGGGGGCACCCTTATTTTAGTTCTTTATATCTGGAATCGAACCCTTAGAAATCGCTTAGACAGCGCCGTTAAAGGTTTAGAAAAAGCGGTATTCGAAGACAACCTTACGGGGATGAAAAATCGCTCATCATTAATGCTATTTATTGAAGAGTGCCGCATAAAAAATATCAACGATGAATACCTAGCCATTTTAGATATTAATGGCCTACAAAAAATCAATAAAGAAAAAGGTTTCAATAAAGCAGATCAGCTAATAAACAACGTGGCACAATCATTAATAGATTGTAAATTCAAAACATCGAAAATTTATAGTTTATACGGCGGTAAGTTTGCGGTGATCGCAAAGGCCAGTAAATACGAAGATTTTGAACGTAAAATCAATGCTTTAGTTGAACGTGTTGTCCAAATTAATACTCCAATTTCTCTAAGAGCCGGTGCCGTTAAATTAGACTTCGACCTCGATAATTCAAGTTTGACTACTCGTGCAGAGCTGGCTTTACAGCACTCAAAAGAGAATGCCTTAAAGAGCCTTGTCTGCTTCAATCAATCTTTTTCTGATCGCATAGAGATAAAAGAAGCACTATTGTCAGAAGTACTTAACGGTATTAATAAACAAGAGTTCATTGCTTATTACCAACCAAAATTGAATTATCAAACCGGAAGAATTCAAGGTATTGAAGCCTTAGTTCGATGGCAACATCCAACCAAAGGTTTATTATTACCGGGGAAATTTCTACCCATTGTTGAAACAGCACCTGAGATAATGAATAAGTTAGAAAATGCGATCTTCGAAATGGTCATGGCTGAAGCCCATGAACTGATTGAATATTTTTCAGAAAACCTAGGCTTTCGTATTTCAATTAACCTATCGTCTATTCAGTTCAATCGAGATGCATTAGTCACAGATTTACTAGCGGTATGTAAGCGCTATCGAATAAGTCCTAAATATATTGAGTTTGAACTAACAGAAAGCTCTATGTTAGAAGACCTTGATAAGGCCATAGACATCAGTAATCAATTGCAGGCCGCAGATTTCAAGGTCGCATTAGACGATTTTGGCACGGGCTATTCATCACTTTCCTATATTCAAAACTTGCCGGTGAATGTGATTAAGCTAGATTATTCTTTCGTTAAAAAAATCCCACAAGACCAACGCTCTGGCTTTGTGGTTGAACACATTATTTCTCTCGCTCACAAGTTAGAGCTAGAAATAGTCGCGGAAGGCGTGGAAGAAAAAGATCAGTTAGATTACCTCGGTGCATTGAATGTTGACTTAATTCAAGGTTTTTATTTTTTCAAACCGATGCCTCTAGCAGATATATGCCAGCTAGAGTTAGGTATGAGTGATTATAAAAATCAAACTTACAGCTAATCTAATAAGCTCTCTAATTCCTTCAATAGAATTTTCAAACCAAATTCAAAATCATGGATTCCGTTATATTTCCCTTCCATCACATGAGTGCTCAATGCGTTCATATGCGGATATTTTTCCACAGGAATCATATCAATAAAGCCAGCAGCAGCTTCCGCATATTCATTTTCTTGCAACGGGAAGTTTAGCTCCTGCAAAGTGAAGCCGTAGATATGATTATCCATCGCATTCCAAATATGATCGGCCATCTCAATAGAGAATCCCGCCTTGCATAAGCAACCTAATGTTGCATCAATATAGGCCAATATATTTGGACCAATATTCATTCGAGATACAATTGCTTGAGTGGCCCAGGGATGAGCTAATAATACGCCATGGGCTGAGTTAGCCCTTACCAGCATAGCAACTGTCCATTCCTCTGCAGCTAGGTTTGGCACCTCTATTTCAGCGATCACAGTCTCCACCAAACCGTCTAGAATTTCATCCTTATTGGCAAAGTGATTATACAAAGACATTGCCTTAACGCCTAAGGCATCCGCTAACTTTCGCATTGATAAGGCTTCGATGCCGCCACTATCTGCTAGCTGTAATGCCTGCTGAAGAATAACCTCCCGACTGAGGCTAGGCTTCTTGATTGTTGATTTTTCACTGGTTTCTTTCTGGGTGTCTTTCGTCACTTTAAGCTTCTTTTCTCAATATTTCCCTAGACAGACTTACAGTGTATGTTAATCTTCAACCACCACCAACTTACACCGTAAGTTTAAACATAACATTATGAGCTATTTAGGAAGACAACAGTATGAAGATGAAAGCCTCTATTTGTACTCGCTATGGATCAGCGGATGTTTTAGAACTACAAGACATTGATAAACCGATTCCTAAAGCGAATGAGGTGTTGGTAAAAATTTACGCTTCCAATACCACTGCTGCTGATAGCATGATGCGCCAAGGTAATCCCTATTATGGTCGTTTATTCTTAGGTTTAACCAAGCCTAAATACCCTATTACAGGCACTGGCTTTGCGGGGACCATTGAAGCGATAGGCGAGGATGTCAGTGTATTTAATGTTGATGACGAGGTTTTTGGGGAGAGTATTTTAGGCTCTGGAACTAATACTGAATATGTCTGCGTACCCGAAGGCGCACTGATTATGCCGAAACCTGAAAAGCTGACATTTCCCCAAGCCTCGACCCTGTGTGATGGCGCGCTCACGTCGATCAACATGCTGCAAAATCTTGGTAAGATAACTCCTGGAGAGAAGGTCCTAATCAATGGTGCTTCTGGGAGTTTAGGCAGTACAGGCGTTCAAATAGCCAAGCAACTCGGTGCGCATGTTACGGGGGTATGCAGTGCATCCAATATCGAGATGGTCAAAAATCTAGGGGCTGATGAAGTGATTGATTATCAGCAGCAAGATTTTACTCTTAGTGAAAATAGCTACGATATTATTTACGACAGTATCGGAAAACGCAGTTACTCTGAATGTGCGATATCGCTGAAAGATAATGGCCGTTATGTCTGCCCAGTATTAGGTTTACCTTTATTAGGTCACATGCTGCGGACGAGTTTTCTTAGCAAAGTTAAAAAGATCTTAAGTCGCAATATGAGACTAAATAAAACAGCTCATTTTGCTCCCACAGGATTACTCCCACCCGCTGAATTAAAAGCCATGCTGCTGCAGTTATTACCGATGATAGAGCAAGAAAAACTAACACCCATTATTGACCGCAGTTATTCATTAGATGATATTTCTGTCGCTCACAAATATGTGGATACTGGACGTAAAAAAGGAAATGTAGTGATTGAAACAATAGGATAAAGTATTCTGATTATTCGAATGATTTTAAGTTGATAGCAATGTCCAATACTGAAATAAATTTCCAAACCATTGAAAGTCGATTCAAACAATTTGTTCTTGCCGATGCCGATACCAGTATGGGATTAGGGGACACCTCATTTTTAGACTCACTAGGCGATCCGAGTCTTGAGCATTTAAACGATAATACAGCCCAAGCCAAAGCCCTATTAGCCAGCATTGAAACGTGTACGACAGAAGGTTTTGAACAGCAGCTCGATCTCGATTTAATAACCCGTTATTTAAAGCAGCAAGTCTTCTTTGCTGAGCTTGAACAAGATGGACAACCGCAGCGACGCCGACAGCCTGGAGGCGTTGATGGAATTAGTGAAGGTATTTTCCAATTATTCGTTAATGACGATCGTACTGCCGAGCAACGTTTAGACAATATTCTTACGCGCTTGCAGCAAGCTCCTAATTATTTAAAAATAGAAGCCGAGGTAATTACTCAGCCCATTCAACGCTGGCGTAATGTGGAAGTAGAGCAAGGTGAAGGTTTACCCGATTTATTCGCGACTATTTTTAACTGGGCAAAAGAAACTGACTACCCTCAACAGTCTGAACTTGAGCAAGCCATTACCGCCTGCAATACCGCATTAAGTCTATATCTAGACGATCTTAAAGCGCGTGAATGTTTAACCGATTTTACAATCGGTGAAGAGAAGGTGATTGAATTACTCGCCTTACGTAATATTAAGCAATCCCCTGCTGAATTAATTCAGATGGCGCGCGATTTTATGGCGAATACGCAAACGCTATTAACAGGTTTGAATAAGCGTCTTTGCAAAAAATATGAGTTAGACGCTGCCACCAGTCATGAAGACTTACACGAATACTTAAACGAGAAATTTGCAGCCAAGATAAAAGAAGGTGAGTTAAGTTCAGTATTGGATTATTACTCTGATCAAATACAATCGATTAACGAGTTTATTGAACAACGTCACTTGTTTGCAATACCGGCTCAACAAGAAATTCGTCTTTTACAAACCCCTAGTTTCTTAGAACCCGTGATTCCTGCTGGCGCAATGTGGCCACCGCTTACGTTACGTCCAGGCAAAAAAACAAGTCTTGTCTATCTAACACTAAAAGAAGACCAACTAGCAGAGCATACCGAACTCGGCATTCCGGTAATGATGATTCACGAAGGAATTCCTGGCCATCATTTACAGTTCGCTACCGCAGCACAACACCCTTCTTTTATTCGTCGCTTCTTCTCAGCCAATGAGCACGCTGAAGGTTGGACGACCATGTTAGAAGATTACATGCTGGATGTCGGTTATATCAGCGATGATCTCGTCGATGAGGTTCGCTTTATTGCCAAGCGTGAAATGTCTCGCTTAGTCGCACGAGTCGGAATTGATTTATATTTCATGACGGGTGAGCGTGATTATTTGGATGTTGGTCTAGACCTAGGATTCACTAACAAAGAGGGTGAGGAAAATGGTTATAGTGATGATGTATTTGAAAATGCAGCCAAGCTATTAAAAACCGCAACCGGCTTCACCGATGGCCGCGTACAAGCAGAATTGAACTGGTATAGCAGCGAGCAAAGCTATCCATTAAGTTACCTCACAGGTAATCGTTTGGTATGGCAACTGAAACAAGATATTCAAGCTGTTAATAAAAAAGAACTCGAGCCATTAGCCCTCGATCAGGCGTTTCATAAAGTGTATTTAGAATCGGGCTGCATGCCGGTAGAAAGTTTACGTACGGTATATAAGCATCAAGGTTATTTATAACTAGTTGGTATAACACATGACGACGATTAGCTGGCTCGACCTTTTATGGTGTTTAGTGCCCATCGTATTGGTCAGCGGGATTTATATTTCCTGGCAAGGAAAGCCGAGCGAGATTATCATCGCGATACTGCGTATGGTCGTTCAGCTCGTCGCCGTTGGTTACGTATTAATAAGCATTTTTGAAAACCCTTCTCCTTGGATCAGTGCAGGCATCGTTAGCATCATGCTATTGGTGGCCGCATGGATTGCAATTCGTCCGGTACGACATCATAAAGGCTATTTACCCGCTGCCCTTATCGCCCTTGGTTGTTCAGTCGCATTGCATTTATCTATTTCGCTGATGCTAGTACTTAAAGCGGACAACTGGTTTCAACCTCAGCTATTAATTCCACTAGCAGGGATGTATTTTGCTAATACCATGAACGCCATTAGCCTTGCGGCTGAGCGTTATCATAGTGAATTACACAACGGCGCAACTGCAGAAAAAGCACGCTTAACAGCGTTTCACGCATCGATGATTCCACAGATTAATAGTTTGTTAGCCGTGGGGCTAGTTGCCTTACCGGGCATGATGACGGGTCAGATACTATCAGGGGTTTCCCCCCTCATTGCCGTGCGTTATCAAATAATGATTATGGCGATGATATTGGGTACTGCCGGACTGGGTGCGGCATTGATGCTGTGGCTATTGACGAGGAATAAAAAAACAGCCGCCGTAAACTGAACACTTGCTTGCTCAAGTATTTGCCTTCACCATACGACCTTATTTAATCCAAGCAATGATGCTTACTCTGGTTTATTAAGGACAAATCATGTTAAAAAAACTGCCTTTTTCTCCCTCTACCATTCTAAAATCCCTACCTTTAGTATTGATTTTAATCGTAATAATAATCGCCATATTTAACTCTTATTTTATTGTTATTGAAGGCCATGTTGGTATTGTTAAGCGTTTTGGCGAAGCTAAAAAACAGGAAAATCCAGGGCTGCATTTGAAAATTCCTTTCATCGAAACAGTAGAGATGATTGAAGTTCGCACTCGAAAAAATGCT
>MAAB01007696.1_pt1 | contig 12552 bp, 9 predicted proteins | sample 1115991 | NCBI WGS metagenome assembly MAAB01 (sample SAMN04961124, study PRJNA320927) | seawater metagenome | isolation source: sample BD02T18 sea water enriched with oil for 18 days | place: USA:Gulf of Mexico | collected 2013-07-27
TTAGGTAATGAACGCAAAGGGGTAAGTGAGGCTGCATTAAAATTAAGTCAGCAGCAAATACATATATCGATGTTTGGTATGGGTAATTCACTGAATGTTTCAACTGCAGGTGCCATTGTCTTGGCAGAATGTGCTGATCAAATTCGCAAAGCTACAACAAGCTAATTAGCTATAAATTTCTTCAAAAAGTTCAAGTTGAGTAAGATAAATTCGTAGGTCTAATTCAACTTGATGATAATCAGCTTGCATATGTCGACACAGTTGATAAAACGCTTTGTTATGCTGTTTTTCTTTTAAATGCGCCAGTTCATGAACAACAATCATTTCTAAAAATTCAGCAGGAGCACATTTAAACATAGTGGCGATGCGGATCTCATTTTTACTTTTTAACTTATTGCCTTGTACTCTAGAGATGAAAGTATGCAAACCAAGGGCATTGTTAATAACGTGAATTTTGTCGTCGTATTTCACTTTACTCAGTGGTGAAGACTTTCTTAAATATTGATTTTTTATATCGTTAACGTAATTCCGCAAAGCTTTTTCATTAATAATTTGATGACAACTGGGATACTTAGACAGTAAATAATCACTCAAGGTTTGTTGATTGATCATCGCTTGCACTTGATTTTGTACAGCTGGAGAATAGGCTGAAAGATATTTTAAAGCAGAGTGTTTCATAAAGTATTAGTTATCAAAATTCAATGGTAAGCCTAAAAGAGGATTGATGCTTGTTCAGTGCGCAAGTCATTAATCCTCTTGATATAAATTGACTAAAGGCCATTGTGATACTGAATATTGGTTGATTCTGGCACCATAGCATTAAGGGTGTTTTCGATGTTTGCTTGTACTGTTAATTCATCCTGCTCTGTACTTAACAACTGCTCAAATTGCGAGATAAGCGCTGGTTTGTCAGGCGATTGTTTATCACCAGCGCCAATATTAGTTAGGTCAATCATAAAGCCATCAAATAGAGAGGCTAAATCGTTAATAATTTCCATGTTTAAAAACTGATCGTCATTATAAATACTTGGGTAGCCTGCTTTTTGTTTATCAATAGCAAATGAGACACCTTTAAGGTTGGTGATGCTGGTTGATTTGTCGCAAGAAAGCATACAGCCGTTATCTATACGTGGTTTTTCACAGCCAACACTTTGTTGGAAGAAACACTGCCTGCTAGTCATTAATAAAATAGGGTGATAAATGCTGTAGAACAATTTGAAATTTTCAGGACGAGCAATCGCCTTCATTTGCTGTCGGTTAATTTCGTTGGAAATAAACGCCCCTGCACAGTCAAAAGATTCTTTCATGGCTAATAAAGCGTATGAGTTGGTGGTATTTAAGAAAGGCCCCGCTATCCACTTAATACCAAGTTCAAAAGCTCTATTGGCGATACCTGTATTATTGGTGACGATTAATGCTGGTTTTACTTGTTCTAAAATATTGATGGCAACGTCAAAATCTTTCCCTATGAGTACCGAAGGAAACCAAGGAATAAGGCGAGGGTTGTTGTTAAAAAATTCAACATATTTAGTACAACCGCGTTTATAAGCGTCAGGTAATTTAAAGTAAATATCGGCATCGGTAACATTGCTAAGATCTATATCGGTTTCATCACAAATTAACAGGGACAACTTAGCTTTTTCATGGGCATTACTCTCGACATTATCGGTGTTTTTATGATGACGAGTCAGTTTAGGGAATTGGATTTCAGCCACTACTGGCTTATCGTTATTCAACCATGTTGCGATTTGATTTTTTAATACGGTCAATTCTCTAAAGGGAATGCTGCTCCCTGAGGCAATACCGTCAATATTTAACGACGTTAAATTGAAATGGGCGTTATTAAAACTTTTAAAACGCTTTTCAATCGCCGCCTTATCAAGGCAACTCTTTTCACTGGCTATTAAAGAACTTGTTGAATGAAAAATTTTAACTTTTTCGATACTAGTAGTTTTCCCCTCGACAAAATCTTCAGTCACTAACGTGATCGTTAACGGTTGGCCGATGTCGCCACTAAAGCTTAATGTCAGTAGTTGTTTTTCAATGCTTAAGTGCGCTATTTTGTCTTGCACACTGGCCGTTATCTGATCTTTTTCTTCCTTGAGGTTTTCTTCAACCTCATGAATTTGCACAACAGAAATTGCCTTACTTTGATCAATCGCGTGATATTTTGAATTATCGCGCGGGTTTTCGATAAACATTGATTGATTTAGGTCACCACGTAAAAAGCCATTGGTTAAATCACGGTTGAATACTTTGTATAGGCGTTCACCATCTTCAACGAGTTCGCCTGTTTCAACAAAACCGTCAATTTGTTTGCGGAAACTATCAATAACCGTATGCACATAACTTGCGCCTTTAATACGACCTTCCACTTTAAAAGAGTGAACGCCTGCATCAATTAATGCCGGTAAATCGAAAAAGGCCGAATTGTCTTTAACATTAAGAGGGAAGTTATTGCCTGAGGCTGTGGTTTCATATTCTTCGCGACACGCTTGGCTACAGCGACCACGGTTACCTGAGTTACCAGCACTAGCGGAGGTTGAATAACACAAACCTGAAAAAGCGACACATAATGAGCCATGAACAAAGACTTCACTGAGTACGTCTTGTTCACGGGCAACGGCATTGATCGCAGTGATTTCTCTTAAATTTAGCTCTCTAGATAAGTTAACACGAGAAGCGCCTAACTTTTTTAAGAATGGAATTTGACCGATATTATGAGTGGTTAATTGAGTAGATGCATGCACATCAAGGGTCGGGAAATGCTTTTTAAGAATATAAACTAGCCCTAAGTCTTGAACAATCACGCCATCAAGGGTGGTATTTACCAACTTACTTAATAATTTAGCCAACGACTTAAATTCATGCTCTAAAATGACAATATTTAGCGTTAAGAATATTTGGCAATCGTAATGGTGGGCTAGTCGAATAATGCCAACCAGTTGATCAAAAGAAATATTAGCCGCACGGTTTCGTGCATTAAAGGTATCTAAACCACAATAAACGGCATCTGCACCAGCAATAATCGCTGCTTTTATCGCATCTACATCACCGCCGGGGGCTAATAATTCAATTTTAGGACTCATTCTTACAACTCTCGCCAAAGTGCTTGGCCGTTAACATTTTAATGGGGGGATTTTACGCATATATTTCGTTAATGAATACCGTTAAAATGGTTAATTAGTCGTAATAATTAAGCGTTATTCACCACAATGAATGAAAATAACAATCAATTGAAGGCGTTACCTGTGCTTTATTCGTTAAGAAATTGCCCTTATGCGATGCGCGCTAGAATGGCTCTATTCAAATCAAAGCAACCGGTATGGTTACGTGATTTGGTCTTAAGCGATAAACCTCCAGAAATGATCAATGCATCACCTAAAGCAACAGTGCCTGTCTTAGTATTGGCCAATGGCAAGGTCATTGATGAAAGCTTGGATGTTATGTTATGGGCGCTAAAAGAAAGTGACCCTGATAACTTGTTACATGCAGACTCAACTGTGGATGACAGCTCAGTAGAAACGATGCTCACTTTTATCGATGAATTTGATTACGGTTTTAAAAGCGCTTTAGAGCAATATAAATGTGCCAAGCGCTACCAAGAAGACGATATTGTTCAAAGGCGAGCGGTTTGTCTGCAGTACATAGATAAAGTAGAGCAGCGTTTAGCTAAACATAATTTTTTATTCTCAACACGAGAAAGCCTTGCCGACATTGCAATATTGCCTTTTCTTCGACAGTTTGCCCGTGTAGAACGGCAATGGTATTTACAATCGCCTTACCCAAAAGTTAAGCAATGGTTAAATGGTTATTTACAGAGCCCGATGTTTACCAAAGTTATGGCGAAGTATCCCTTGTGGCAAGACAACCATGAACTAGTATTGTTTGGTGATAACACTTCACTTTAATAATGGCTAGTTATCTAATATGTTTAATTAATCCAAGACTATTTCGACGAAAAAACCGATAATAGCGACATTAAGAACAATTTGCCGAAAGGCTGTAACTAGAACCTACAGTAAAACCTAAAATAACCCCTTAAGTTGAACAGGGCTAAGGTCTCAGGTTTTAGTACACAACAGTGGAAACAAAGTAATGGAAATCAAAGTTAATTACCTCGACAATCTTAGAATTGAAGCTAAGTTTGATGACTTTACGGTTATTGCCGACCAACCGATCCGCTATAAAGGGGATGGCTCAGCACCAGGTCCTTTTGATTATTTCTTGGCTTCTTCTGCGTTGTGTGCAGCTTATTTTGTTAAGGTGTATTGTAATTCAAGAGATATTCCTACCGAAAACATTCGTTTATCGCAGAATAATATTGTTGATCCTGAGAATCGCTACAATCAAATCTTTCAAATTCAAGTAGAACTGCCGGAAAGTATTTCTGAAAAAGACAAAAAAGGAATACTAAGATCTATCGACCGCTGTACGGTTAAAAAAGTGGTACAAACCGGACCTGAATTTATCATAGAGTCAGTGGCAAACCTTGATGAAGACGCTAATGCTATGCTGATGGGCCAAGCTGAAGGCGATGCTAGTACTTTCATCTTAGGTAAAGACTTACCACTTGAAGAAACTATTTCAAACATGACTGGCCTTTTAGCTGATCTTGGCATGAAAATCGAAATCTCATCTTGGCGTAATATTGTGCCTAATGTCTGGTCATTGCATATTCGTGATGCCGCATCACCGATGTGTTTCACCAATGGTAAAGGTTCAACCAAAGAGAGTGCGCTTTGCTCGGCGTTAGGGGAGTTTATTGAACGCCTTAACTGTAACTTCTTCTACAACGATCAGTATTTAGGTCAAGAGATCGCTAATAGTGATTTTGTTCACTACCCCAATGAAAAATGGTTTAAACCTAATGAAGAAGATGCGCTACCAGCAGATATTTTGGACGAATATTGTTTAGACATTTATAACCCAGAAGAAGAGTTGCGTGGCTCACATTTGATTGATACTAATTCGGGTAACGCTGAGCGAGGTATTTGTTCCATTCCTTATGTACGCCACAGTGATGGTGAAACTGTCTATTTCCCCTCTAATTTGATTGAAAACTTATTTTTAAGTAATGGCATGAGTGCGGGTAATAATCTTTATGAAGCCAAGGTGCAATGTTTATCAGAAATATTTGAACGCGCTGTAAAAAGACAGATTATTGAACAAGAAATTGTACTACCGGATGTGCCAAAAGATGTACTAGCAAAGTATCCAAGTATTGTTGCTGGTATTAAAGGTTTGGAAGAGCAGGGCTTTCCTGTAGTGGTTAAAGATGCTTCATTAGGTGGTCAATTCCCTGTGATGTGTGTGACCTTGATGAACCCTAAAACTGGAGGAGTATTTGCCTCCTTTGGTGGACATCCTAGTTTTGAAGTTGCGTTGGAACGTAGTCTGACCGAATTATTGCAAGGGCGTAGTTTTGAAGGCTTAAACGACGTTCCTAAACCAACCTTTAATAGCATGGCAGTATCAGAGCCGGAAAACTTTGTAGAGCACTTCATTGACTCAACCGGGGTTATTTCTTGGCGTTTCTTTAGCGATAAACATGATTATCAATTTAGTGAATGGGATTTCTCAGGGACTAATGAAGAAGAATGTGACAGTTTATTTTCGATATTAAAAGACCTTGGCAAAGAAGCGTATATTGCTGAATTTACTCAACTTGGCGCTACCGCTTGTCGTATCTTAGTTCCGGACTATTCGGAAGTTTATCCGGTTGAAGACCTTATTTGGGACAATACCAATAAAGCGTTAGATTATCGCGAAGATATTTTAAATCTACATAGCTTGAGTGAAGACGCTTTAGTGAGTTTATTTGAACGTTTAGAAGACAGTCAGCAAGATAATTACATCGATATCATTACCTTAATTGGTATTGAATTTGATGAAAATACCGTTTGGGGACAGTTGACCATTTTGGAGCTGAAAATTCTTATTTGTCTTGCTTTAGGCGAATTAGAAACAGCAATAGAGTTAGTTGGCGAGTTCTTACAATACAACGACAATACCGTGGAGCGAGGATTATTTTACCAAGCGATTCACGCGGTACTTGAAGTTACTTTAGATGAAGAGATGGAGCTAGAAGACTTTATCGGTAATTTCAATCGAATGTTTGGTGAAGATAACATGGTCAATGTTATTGGCTCTGTCACAGGTGACGTTAGATTCTTTGGTTTAACTGAAACCAGCATGGCACTGGAAGGCTTAGACAAACATCAAAGACTTATCGAAAGCTACAAAAAGCTTCATCAAGCCCGTGCTAAAGTAGGTTAGTCAAAAAGTTATACTCATTGATGACAAAGCCAATTTCTGAATAAAGAAATTGGCTTTGCTCATTTTGCTTACTAAAACTAATCTAACAACACTCTAGCATTATCACCTTGTTCATAGATAAGTAAGCTAACTGCAGATAAAGACTTAATGTCTTGAAGAGTTACCGTTAAGGTGTAATTGTTTCGTGCTACATTATCGTTTAATCGTTTAACAATCTTAGTAATGTCGTCAAGTTGTGCTATCGCTTTTGGCACACGATTACGAATAAACTGAAACCATTTATCACTCATATTTTTTTTGACTTTGGCAATAACTTCTCTATTAGTTATAGTGAATTGTTTATTTAACGTACCGCCATCACGTAATACATCATAGATAATATGACCATTTTTTTTAGCGACCATCATATTTTTGGTATTTAATTGTAATTCACCAATATGACCATTACTTAATTTTAAAAAGAATTTTATATCTTTATAACCTGCATCGGTTGCACCACAGTTATATTTTGCATTAACGCCTTTACTGGTACCGTATCTATCTTTCATTGCCGATTGAAAATGCATGAGTTCAGAAAATTCTGATGATAAAGCTATCATAGATTTAGCGGCCACCATATCGTCCATATTTTCAAAAATAACCGTCATTCGAGCAGCATCTTTTAAATCACCAATATCATAGTGTCTTTTTCTGTTAGTGATCTTGTCTAAAGCGCCATGAAAGTCTTTCACACCAAAATATGCACCAGGCGGTTGTTTGACAGTGCCATTACATGCTGATGCAATTTGCACGGCATACTCTTTTAGCTCTTCTTGGGCTTCACAAGTAGCTTGAAACATCATAAAGAGTTGTTTTCTTTTTATCTGAGCATTTGCTACTTGGTTTCTAGCTTTAAAATCAAGTTGCTTTGATTGTAATTTTTGACTGCTATTCGCATCAAGATAATTAGATAAAGCCCCTTTATTAGTCATAATGTCTAACATCGATTGGTCTTGGCGCTTATTTGAATCATCTTGATATTGATATGAGGCTATTTTTAATCTAAGCCCTTGTAATTTCTTGTTAAAATCTGAGTGGTTAACTAGGTTAAATCCTTGAGACATACGGCCTTGTAAATTGATTTTAGCCATTAGAGCCGCTTTATTTTTCTTTACTGCTGCAACGGGGATCATAATCTCTGTTGAAGTAATATCGTTGTTATTGCTGTCGGTGGTAAATGGCATATAGTTGTCCTGTAAATATTGGCGATGGTTAATAGAACATGCTTGTTACTTGATTATGCAACTAAAGTTATAAATTACAAAGTATTACTTCAAATAACCCATATGAAGCATAAAATAATTAGCTACATTCTCTCTATTTCGTGATTTATTGATATATAAAGCTTTATTATAAATAGAATGACCTATGCGGTGTAGAGAAAGTCTTCATTGGTTAACTTCAAGCCAAAAATTTGTACTAATATTGGTTTATACCGTGGTAGAAATTATCGTTAAATTTCCTTTATTCGTAAATAACTACACCATCGGTCTTAAAAGGAAGTTATGAATATAGTCAATAAATCAATCAATAATTTTTCTAAGTATAATAATCAAAGGGTTGATGCTAGCTGGGTCAGAATCATTTTTATTGCTCTTAAAAAAGAGAAGCTTCCTGCGGAAGCAATACTGAAAGAAGCTGGAATCGTTGTTGATAAATTAAAAGAACAAGAAATTGTTTCGCAAAAAACACTGCATCTACTTTACGATATTATAGATAAATATGATGCGTTAAATTCGTTACCTATTTATATAACGGAAGTTTTTCAATTTCATTTTTTAAGGCATATAGGCAGTATTTTATCGGATGCAAACACTCTAGACGATCTATTAAGTAAAATTGTTTTTGTTATCTCAAAATTATCTCATTTGATACAAGCTGATATTTCTACTGACGCTAAATACGCAAAATTAAATATTTATTCAGCGGTAACTAACTGCAAAGTTCACCCGACTACCTTGATGTCGGCTCTTTGTTTGATTGTTAAAGTAGTACAAAAGGTCTTCCCTCAAGCTACAAACGCTGTTGTTAAAGTTATCGTTAGTGAAGATGCACCAATCACCTTGTTAAAGGATCACTTTCATTGTCCACTAACAGTAAGTAAAAATGGCAGTAATTCTGTACTGTTTGAAAGGAACTTACTTAATACGGTAAATGTTTTTTCTACCCATTCTATTAATGTTAGCAAGGCGATATCAGCAAATAGTTCTAGAAGTGATTTAAATTTATATGCTGAAATAGAACAACTGATCCTTAAAAATATAAGTGAACCACATTTTACCATCATTGATATTTCTCAAGATATGAAAATGAGTGTTAAAACATTGCAACGATTACTAAGCCGTTTTGGTACTAATTTCAGTGAACTCGTTCAGTTAAGCAAGATAAGATTAGCTACTTTTTACCTAAAAGAGAATCAACTTACTAACAACCAAATTTCTTTTGCATTAGGTTTTATTTCACCCTCAAGTTTTTCTCGAGCTTTCAAAAAGTGGACGGGACAGTCGCCATCTCAGTTTCAAAAGAGTGATGAATAACTGTTTAGATTAATATTAAAAAGATAGGTAGGTATTGTGGTTGGTTTTATAAGAAATAATGATAATAAAAACTCAGCAATTACCCGTTGCCTTTTAGATGGCCTTCCCTTACCCATTGCGTTATTTAATCACAATAATGAACTCATCTTTGTTAATTCAACATTTTTAAATTGGTTTATGTACCAATCGCCAAATGTTTTTAAACTGTCTGAGATTTCAGAAAAAATTAATTTATTAATGTCTAATGAACTTGATAATACCCTAAATGAGGTTTCTTTAAATAAGGACATAGATTTTGTAAAAGAAATAGCTGTGCGAACTTCTATCAATGAACATAAAAATTTAAAAGTGAGTTTCAAACGGATCTATTCTGATGAAAATATAGACGGTGTATCAATGATCTTTGAGAATAATCCTCAAAATGATGAAACCCTAGCTATTTATAAAAAGCAAGCTCATATCGATCAACTAACTGGCGTGCTTAATCGGTTTGGTTTTCATGAAGCTTTTCATACCATTAATCATCAGGTAATAAATAATAACTTAGTTTATGCGGTACTCATTGCAGATATCGATGGACTGAAAACTATTAATGATCATCAAGGTCATCTTCAAGGAGATCAAGTAATCAAAGCGACTGCGAATAGCTTGTCTTTATCGTTAAGAGAAGATGATATTCTTTGTCGCTGGGGGGGAGATGAGTTTATTATTATATTAGCGAACAGTTTTTCAACTAAACACCTTAGTAAGCTGTTAGAGCGAATATTAGCAAGAATTGAAAAACTATCAAAAATACAAAATCCGCCTATAAATCTATCAATAGGTTCTGCAATTTGCCATGTTGATGGTGAAAGTCTTGATGAATTAATAGATCACGCGGATAAAAAAATGTACTTAGTCAAACAAGCTAAGCTTCAAGGAAGTACCTAGCTTTAGTCATTCAATTTAACAAACTGTTTGATTACGTCCTGAAACCTTTGCTTTATAAAGATTTTCATCGGCCCGAGAAATATGTTGCTGTATATCTTGATCGACATCCACTTCCGCAATTCCCATACTAACTGTCAGTTGCAGAGATATATTCCCTTTTTCGAAATGAAGTTCGGCTAAAGTATCATGGATTTTTTGGGTAATTATTTGTGCACCTTTTATATCAGTATCAGGCAGGAGGAATAAAAACTCTTCTCCGCCCCAGCGAGCAACCAAATCTTGTTTTCTGACTATATCCTTAAATACTTTAGCGAGCTCTACTAGAATATAATCGCCGGCGTCATGGCCGTGGTCATCATTGATTTTTTTGAAAAAATCTATATCACATAAGATGACACATAATAGTTTATGACTTCTTTTTAGTTTATTTTGCTCATATTCAATCTTATTTAATGCATCACGCCTATTTGATAATTGAGTCAGATGATCTAACTTTGACAGTTCTTGATATTTAATCGAAAGCTCTTTTAAATCAATATATGATTTTTGTCGAGAATACTCATAAAAAGCTGATAAAGCGGATGTCGCTAAAAATGAATATATTAAGCGGGTTTTAAAGCTATCAGAATATTCAGTAGCTAAAAAAGCATTGTCAGGGACAAAGAGCATAATACAGATAATGGCAATGAAAAAAGATAATTCAGCTGATCCTATTTTAAATCCACGCAGAAAAAATGAAATTGGCGCGACAAGGAATATCCATAATGGTCCGGTATTATTGACACCCCCATAAAATACTAAATAAAACATTAATAGAAATAACGAATAAAGTACGGCGGAAGAAGAAATCGTGTGTCTGTTGAATCGAAGCTGAATATACCTAGCCAGATACTGAACAAAACTTGCAATGGTTAATACAATTGCTAACGAGGTATTACTATTAGAAAAAGCAATTAACGCCATAACTCCTGTTATGGTCATACCGAAAAAAGAAAATAAATTTATAACAAATATTTTTCTATTTTCATCTTCATATTTATTACTTTCACAGCCAGCATGAAAATAATTTATTATTAACGATTTCAACAAAAAACATCCCTTATAAAAATAGTAAAAGTTAAAGGAACTTTGGCGTCATTTAAAATTGGCTGCTTTTTTATACTACTTTATTGTTATGGCCTCATATTATTGTGCAATATTAAATGATGCTACAACAATGATAGGCATTAGCCTTGCCTTAAATATCACATCTTAATTAAAGCACTACAATGCAATTAAATCATCATAAGAAAGAGGGAAAAAGAAAATATATTGTCGAATTTTTTGTTTTTAACAAGCTGTTAACTGAGTAGTTACATTGTGTTTATATGATCGATAACAAAGCAATAATGTTAACAACAAATCTCCCCCTTTAAAGAGTTGCTAAACTAGTTTTTTTATCATTTAGACTTGCGAGGAATGTAGGTACTGCTAAATAGAGTATTCAGGACTATTGATTCAATATCCTAAACATAATTGTTAGTTGAAGTATTAATTTATATCGACTATTAAAAATAAATCATATTTTCTTGAAGCTACTATACTCTAAGAACATTAGATAATAGTCCTAAAGCCTTGTGAAGTTGACGAATGAGTTACCCAAATATATGGTTTGAAAATGTACCAAAGCGAATGCCTGTCTTAATTGTGATCTTTCTTTCATTCAGCGTTTTTTCAAATGAAAATAGTAGTGAACACTTGTTTAATTTGTCATTAGCTGAATTGTCTCAGATTAAAGTTACTGTTGTTTCAAGAGAAGAAGAAGATGTCTCTTTTGCTGTCGGAAATATCACAGTATATTCTCAACAAGAAATAAAAGCTCTGGGTGGCAGGAATCTGCGAGATATTCTAGATCGAATGACCAGTATGCAAGTTATTACTTCTCACGTATTTCCACAGCATAAAGTTTCTATGCGTGGTGTTAATAGTGGCATAAATGATACCAATGTTTTGTTGCTGATCAACGGTAATCCAATCAAAAATGCCAATGGTGGAGGCTCAAGCCCAGCATTATATAATGGTGTTTCACTTTCAATGATTGATCGGATTGAAGTTATTAGAGGACCAGGATCTGTTTTGTATGGTTCAAATGCTTTTGCTGGTGTCATAAATATAGTGACTAAAAACAGAGAATCATTAAATTCACAAACAAATATTGAGGCCACTTTAGGATCATTTGATAGCAAAGGGCTGGATATTTCATCCCACATGTCAGGGGCGAATCATGACTTTATACTTGGTATAAATATTGATAAAAGTGACGGTGATACTTTTGATAATATTCTTGATAGATTTGGTAATATCGGTACATACCATACCGGTTTTGAGCAAACAACGTTGTTAACCTCTGGTACCATTGGAAAATTTAGCTTAACCAGTTTTTATACTGATTTTGAGGTAGATAATGGTGGTGGATTATTTAAGCTTGAAGAGCAAACCTATCAAGATATAAAAAAATATATTGCCGTTGGCTATGAAGATGAAATTTTCGAGAATTGGCAATTAAAGTTAAGTTATTTGTACAATGACCAGCTATTAAAATGGCAAGTCAATAACCCGATAAATGCTCAACAAGTCAGTGATAGCCAAGAAAAAATGGCTGAGGCATATATACAAGGTCATATTAACGACAATATCAGCTTAATTGCTGGGGCAAGTTACTCTATGCTCAAAGGAGAGGTTAAATATGGCTTTGAGCAACATCAAATTTGGCGGAAAAGTTACTTTA
>MAAB01007698.1_pt1 | contig 12547 bp, 9 predicted proteins | sample 1115991 | NCBI WGS metagenome assembly MAAB01 (sample SAMN04961124, study PRJNA320927) | seawater metagenome | isolation source: sample BD02T18 sea water enriched with oil for 18 days | place: USA:Gulf of Mexico | collected 2013-07-27
AATGAGTTGTCAGAGCAGCGTATAAATCGTGTAAATCAATGGTATGAGCAACCAAAAAAAGAATTAGAGTTGGCAAAGAAAAATCAGTTAGAAAGTAAAAATAAGGCTAAAAAGAAGCAACAAATAGAAGATGCTAAAACTGCACGTAATAATCTGGCTAAAGCCAGAAAAGAAAAATCTGATCAGAAAAAACAAAAAAGGGAACAAGAAGTCGCACGAGAAAAATCGGAACGCCTAAATAGAGAACAACTTGCCGCCAAAAAACGAGCGATCCGTGAAAAGGCAGAAAAAGCCAAGAGGATAGCTGCATTAAAGTCATCCAAGCTTAAAAAAGAAAAAGAAGCGCGGTTAGCGCAGTATTACTTTAAAGATTTGTATGAATGGCAGCTTCGCCAAGTGATTATTGCTGAAGTGAGTTATCCTGCTTGGGCCAAGCAATTCGGCCAAGAGGGCGTAGTGGATACTCAATTTATCATCAACCGAAAGGGCAAGGTCTTGTCGGTGGTGTTATTAGATAAGTCTGTACCGAAAATGCTGGGCCTTGCAGTGGATAAAGCCATTCGAAAATCAGGTCTTAAAACACTACCGCCTAACCTGCTACAGGGTGAAAAATGGATTTTCTCTGTGAGCTACCGTTTTGATTTGAAAGATACTTCGCAAAAAGTATTACTCGCACCGGTACAGCCAAAGCACATGCTGGTACTTAATAGTAAACGTGATAATAAGGTGGTGAGTGAATATATGGATGAAGTCAGGCGAAAAGTCATTAAAGCATTGAAGTATCCAGCGGAAGCCGTGTTACTAAAAAAACGGGGAGAAGCATTTGTTTTTGTGACGATTGACCGTCAAGGGAAAGTACTGAAGGTTTTTGAAAAGTACAAACCCAAGCATGCTGCTTTTTCTCAGGCGCTAATTAAAGCAGTAGGGCGTGCCAAACCTCTGCCAATTATGCCTGCTGGCATTACCAAAGATAAACTAACGGTGGATATCTCTTATCGCTTTAGCCGCTAATTATTTTGATTATGCCAAATAGCAATAGATCACTTTAATTAATGCCTGTATTAAAGAAGACCTACTTCTCGGTAGTATTTGATGGCACCTTCATGCAAGGGGGCGGAGAGACCGTCTTTTACCATGGTTTCTTTTTGCAGAATGTTAAATGCCGGATGTAGTGTTTTGAATTTGTCGAAATTCTCGAACACTGACTTAACAATGCGGTATATCACTTCATCCGACGTTTTAGTGGATGATACCAGGGTAGCGCCCACGCCAAATGTGAGAGTGCTCTCTTTTGTACCTGGGTACATGCCTGCAGGAATTATGGCATATTGATAAAAAGGATGATTGCTCACCAGTTGATGTATATCTTTTCCGCTCACTTCCACCAACACGACATCACAGGCAGTGGTGGCTTCTGTAATAGATGCCGAGGGATGACCCACACTAAATACAATGGCATCCACCTCATCTTTGCATAGTGCGGCAGATTGCTGTGAAGATTTAAGCTCACTCACCTTTGAGAAATCACTCATCTCCCAGCCAAAAGCTTCCATTACCACCTCCATGGTGCCACGCTGGCCAGAGCCAGGATTCCCCACATTGACACGCTTGCCCTTAAGGTCTTGAAAACTTTTAATGCCAGAGTCTTTTCTGGCGACCACGGTAAAGGGTTCAGGGTGAACAGAAAAGATGGCTCGCAAACTTCTTTGTGGACCTCTGTCTTCAAATTTATTGGTGCCATGGTAAGCATGATACTGCCAGTCCGATTGAACTATTCCCAAATCCAGTGCCCCAGAGCGAATGGTACCGTTGGCTTGCAATACTCCCATTTTTACTCTTTCACTGCTCATTGTAAAAAGGTTATAAACAGAGCCATTGGTACTTTCCACGGTACAGCGAATTCTTTGGGAAGGGCGGATATTATTGACCAGTTTACAGATGGCGCCACCAGTAGGGTAATACACCCCCTTCGTGCCTCCTGTGCCTATGGTGACAAACGTATACTCTGCCTGAATGTCTACCGAGCCCATTGCAAGACTTATGATGAGGCTGATTAAGGTGAGAGCTTTTTTCATTGTTATTTTCTACTCTGGCTATTTTTTATATTGTTATCTAACGTCAGAATATTTTTGTTTTCTACTTTTGGCGGGTTATTAAATTATATTTTCATAATTGACAGGCACACTATAGCCACATCATTTTTATACCTTGTGGAATTAGAGGTTGCAGAAAAAATTTTATCAAAGATGGATAAGTAAAAAATCGCTTAAAAGAAATAAAACGAATTAAATGAAGGTGTAAATAATGGCTGGAAATTAATGTGGATATTGTGACGGGTGAAAAAATACATTATTAAGTTTCAATAGAAGCATAAAAATTACCCTGACAATGTCGGCTGCCAGGATAATTCTTATTAGCTTATTAGTTACCTTCCTAGTTATTTGCCTGGTTTCACTACCATTACCGGCATCTTGGCTCGTCCTACCACTTTAGTCGCCACCGACCCCAACATCATTGCATCCAATTTAGAACGCTTGTGGCTCGATAATACAATGCAATCCACCTTAAGTTTATTGCTCAGTTTTAAAATGCCATCGGCCGGTTTGGCTTCCACCACATGCAGCTGATAGTTGATTTTTTTATCCGGCAACACTGTATGGCAAAAATTCACCAGTTCAGCCTGGGTATTTTTCAGTAACCCGCTCATTAAATCTTCCGAGAAAAAGCTGCCTACCAAGGGCATTTGTACTCCTAGCTGAATGCTTAATAAATGCAGTTTTCCACCTTCTGCTAAAATACCGCAGGCAGCTCTAACAGCTTTATCGGAAAAACTGTTTTCAGTTAAATCCACCGGCACCAGAATGTCTTTATACATATTTCATTCCTTCTATCTGTAGTTGTCGGTCACGTCTTCGGCGTTGTAACCAGCCAATCAAACCAATTAAGAATAAGGCCGGAATAAATACCCACTGCTTAGCCGGGCGCTCTGCTTTTGTTTGAACGTTGATAATTTCCCAACCCCAGTCCATGCCGCTGGATTGTGCTTGCGATCCATAAGTGGGCATTTCAATGGTGCTGACTTCATTGTTTACCTGTATTGCTAATCCCAGTTGTTGCAATGGATTGGTCGAGTTCTTCACTTCTTCATTGATGTTAAATACCACCACCTTAGTGGTTTCATTTCCATCCAGATCAAGGCCTTTGGTTTTCATGCGGAATTGCTCACCCGGTTTTAAGTTATCGACAACAGCGGCCAGTTGGCTTGCGTCTTTATTAACCATGGGGTCATATACTTCGTCCCAGAAAAAACCGGGGCGGAACATCGCAAAAGCAATCAGTAACATTAGTAAGGTTTCATACCATTTATTTTTCACCATCCAGAAGCCTTGGGTGGCACTTGAAAATACCAGCATGGCCACCAATGCACTGAAGATGGTGAGCAGTAATACCCAGATAGAATCCACGCCAATCAGTAACAGCTGTGTATTAAAAATAAACATGAAGGGCAAAATGGCGGTGCGAATATCATAGGTGAACCCCTGAATGCCGGTGCGGATGGGATCGGCTCCACTAATGGCTGCGGCAGCAAAAGCGGCCAAGCCCACCGGCGGAGTATCGTCGGCGAGAATGCCAAAATAAAACACAAACATGTGCACGGCAATCAAGGGAACCACCAAGCCACTTTCTGCACCCAGGGTGACAATCACTGGTGCCATCAAAGACGAAACTACTATGTAGTTGGCAGTAGTGGGCAGACCCATGCCGAGGATGATGCAAATAATCGCGGTAAAGATCAGCATGACTAATACATTGCCACCTGAAATGATTTCCACCAATTCGGTCATGACCTGACCGATACCGGTGAGGGTAATGGTACCTACAATAATACCGGCGGCGGCGGTGGCTACCCCTATGCCGATCATGTTACGCCCACCACTGCGCATACCATCCACAAGGTCGTTCACACCCTGTTTGAAATTTTGTTGCCACTGGCTTTCATCGCGAAAAAAGGCAATGAGCGATCTGTGGGTAAGCACAATAAACATCATGAACAGGGTTGCCCAAAAGGCCGAAGTACCCGGCGACCATCTTTCCACGGTTAGACACCACACCAGCAATACCACAGGCAACAAGAAATAAAGACCGGACTTTACCGTGTCGCCCACAGGGGGAACTTCCAGTATAGGACTGTTGGGATCATCCAATTCCAGGTCGGGATACTTAGCAGCATGACGAACCAAAACCACATAAGACAAGAGCATGGCGCCTAAAATAATATAGGTGGCCAGGTCGCCCAGATAAGTTTTGGTCCAACCAATGCCGTAATACACCACAGCGGTAATGAGCATGATGACAATGAAGCTGGTTAAAAAGGCAAAGGCGCCCTGCATGGCGGAGCTGGTTTGTTTTCTGGGTAAACCCTGCATGCCGGCCTTAACCGCTTCCAGGTGTACGATATAAAACAAGGCAATATAAGAGATTAACGCTGGCAGTAATGCGTGCCTAATAACTTCCACATACGAAATACCCACGTATTCCACCATTAGAAAAGCGGCGGCTCCCATGATGGGGGGAGTGAGCTGACCGTTGGTGGAGGCGGCCACTTCTATGGCACCGGCCTTGGTTGATGAAAAGCCCACTCGCTTCATAAGCGGAATGGTAAAGGTACCTGTGGTCACCACGTTAGCAATGGATGAACCGGAAACGATGCCGCTTAAACCCGAGGCCACCACGGCTGCCTTGGCAGGGCCGCCGCGCATGTGGCCCAACATGGAAAAGGCTACTTTTATAAAATAATTACCGGCCCCGGCTTTATCAAGCAGAGAACCAAACAATACAAACAGAAAAACAAAACTGGCAGATACGCCAATAGCCACACCAAATACACCTTCTGTGGTGAACCACTGGTGAGAAACCAATTTATTAAGACTGGCACCCTTATGGGCAATAACCTCCGGCATGTGTTGACCAAACAGGGTGTAAATTAAAAAGACCGATGCCACCACCATTAACGGTGGGCCCAAGGCGCGACGAGTGGCTTCCAGTAATAGAGTTAAACCGGTGAGGCCCACCACTAAATCCATACTGGTGGGGGCACCGAGACGGTCGCTGATTTCGATACGAAAAACGATTAAATATAATATGGTGCTGACACCGGTCAGCGCCAAGAGCCAATCACTGATGGGAATTCTGTCGCGAGGAGAACTTTTACGCTCAGGAAAATACAAGAAGGCTAAACCCATGGCAAAGATGAGATGCACATGCTTGGCCACGTCTTCGTTTATCCAGCTAAAGCCCATTAACTGGGGCAAGGGCGACGAGTACCAAAATTGCCAAATGGACCAGGCAATGGGTAATACAAGCAATAGTACGAGAGCGATTCCACTGGGTGATCGGGCACCGGTTTCGGACCCGGCTAATTCATCAAGTGTGGTGCTATCCTCATCGAATTTATTTTTATTTTCCGACATGGCTTTCCTCTTACCTCTAATAAATGATCGACAACGTGAAACCAAAAAGCCCTCAGAAATAAAATTAACCACATATTCTGAGGGAGGAACAAAACGTCCAAGGCATCACACAAATATCAAGAATTTAAACCCAAGCACAAAACTGTCTTGGGATATCTATTGTTGAAAACTAAAGCAGTCCCGCTTCTTTAAAATATTTTTTGGCACCGGCATGCAAGGGAGCCGATAGACCGTCTTTCACCATTTGTTCCTTTTTAAGCTCGTTAAAGGCCGGGTGAAATTTCTTGAAGGAATCAAAATTTTCAAAAACCGATTTAACCACCTGGTACATGACTTGATCAGGTGTATTGGTGGAAGAGACAAACGTGGCGCCAACGCCAAAGGTCGCAATATCGTCTTTGTTGCCTCGGTACATGCCACCCGGGATGACAGCCGAACGATAGAAGGAATTTTCATTCACTAGTTTATCAATTTCCTTGCCGCTTACTTCCACCAATACGGTGTCGCAAGAGGTGCTGGCTTCTTTAATGGAACCGGATGGATGGCCCACGCTGAAAACCATAATGTCTATCTTGTTATCACATAGGGCTTTGGCTTGTTCGGCCGATTTTAGCTCTGAAATTAAGGCGAAATCATTCATCTCTATATCAAACGCTTTCATCACCACTTCCATGGTGCCACGCTGACCCGAACCCGGGTTACCCACGTTCACACGCTTGCCCACCAAGTCACGGAAATGTTTGATGCCAGAATCTTTTCTTGCCACCACAGTGAAGGGTTCAGGGTGAATAGAGAAAACCGCGCGCAAATCTTTTTGTGCGCCCTTTTTTGCAAACTTACTGCTGCCATTATAAGCATGGTAGTGCCAGTCAGACTGCACAATGCCCATGTCCAGTTCACCGGCACGAATGGTATTAAGGTTGTAAACAGAACCTCCTGTGCTTTCCACAGAACAGCGAATTTTATGAGTGGGGCGGTTCTTATTTACCAAGCGGCAAATGGCGCCGCCAGTTGGGTAATAAACACCGGTGACACCACCTGTGCCTATGGTCACATAAGTATTTTCAGCTTGGCTGCTGACACTGCCAAAAACGAGGCCGGCCGTAAGGGTCGCGAGGGTTATTATTTTTTTCATTGCTATCTACTCACCTGGGTTATGAAATGGCTCATTAAATAAAAGATTCGTTTTAAAAACGAATCACTGTAATTAAATTTTTAATGAGCACTAAAAGTGTGATCATTAAAATTCAACTGCGTTTATTTTCCTAAATAAATGGCTGGTCTTTTTTCTAAAAATGCATTCACCGCTTCAAGGTGATCATCCTGATTATGGCACTGGCCTTGCAGTTGCCCGCAAAGTGATAAATGCGTATTTAGTTCATCAGTTTTTGCACTGCTTAACAGGGTTTTGCACAAACGTGTGGCCAGTGGTGGTTGCGCCGCGATGTCATTGGCAAGCTCCATGGCTCTTACCATGAGTTGATCGTCTGCCACTCGTTCCAGTATTACGCCTTTTTCTAGCGCCTGTTGGGAGGTTAAAACTTTTGCGGTAAAAACCAGTTCGGCGGCAAACTGTTCACCCACTCGTTTTGTTAACCAATAAGCTCCGCCTATGCCCGGAATGATGCCCAAGCTTAAAAAGGTTTCGCCCATCTTGGCCGACTCGCTGGCCAGGGTAAGGTCGCACATTAGCGCTAGATCAAAACCGGCGCCAATGGCGGCACCATTAATGGCAGCAATGGCAGGTACTTGTAGACGATTCATGGCGCGGGGAATGCGTTGAATGCCATGAAAATAATTTTGCTGTACTTGTGCAGGGGTGCCGCTATAAGGGCCTCCTTTATGAGAGGTGTTGCGACCCGACATTTCTTTAAGGTTACCACCGGCAGAAAAAGCACGGCCAGCGCCTGTCATTACCAATACCGATACCTCTGGATTGGCATTTACCCAGTCCACGGTTTTTTCTATGTCGGTAATTAAGTGGGTACCGGTAAGAATATTTCTTACGTCGTCACGATTAAACGTTAAGACGGCCACTCGGTTTTCCACCGTTAAAGTGGCGTCGATTAGCTCTAGAGGTTGGCTCATTTTTTTACTTCCACATCATACATTTCAATTCGTACATCCACCGGGGTGATGCCATTTTCATGGGCAATAACCGGGTTCAAATCCATGGACTTAACCTCTGGCTGGCCCATGATAAAATCACTCACACCCATTAATAAGTTAATCATGGCGGGTTGGTTCAAGGCAGGGAAATGCCTGAATCCTTCTACAAATGCCTGATGTTGCAGTGACTGGATTAATGCTTGAGCATCCTGATGGCTTAAGGGCAGTGCCTTGAAATGAATATCCTGAAACAGTTCAACAAAGATACCGCCCAAACCAAACATGATGATGGGGCCAAACTGTGGATCTCTTTGAAACCCCACCACAAACTCTGCCCCTTGTGGGCTCATGGCTGAAATCATGACACCGTCTAACTTGGCGTTGGGGCAGGCCTTTTTACAATTACTCATGATGTCTTTATAAGCCTGCTGTGCGGCATCAAGGCCTTCAACATTCAGTATGACGCCACCCACATCGCTCTTGTGTGCCACTTCGCTGGAGACGATCTTCATGGCAAATTTTTGCTGTTTTCTAAAGATAGATTTCAGTGCGTTTAGCTCGCTTTCGCTGGCTACCTGATGATGTAAGTCCAGCGCCACCGAAGATTGTGATAACAAGATTCGGGCATCGGCTTCGGATAATAAATGACTTGGCTGATCAGCGCGGGAATCATTAATCGGTAAAAAATTTGAATCTTTATTTTCAGATGGCACTTGCTTTGATAAAAATATCGCGCGCTCCACCAGTGCCCGTTGAGTTCTGACGGCGCCTTCGATAGTGGCAAACAAAGTTAAGCCGGCCTGGGTCCAGCATTGTAAAACCTGGGATGATCTGGCTTCATACAAACTTTGCAACAATATAGGTTTGTTGTTGTTTTTTTGTAATTTAATAATCTCTTCTACAGCCGTTAACTCATTGGCTAGCAGGCTCTCATCAAATCTTTGATGGTAGCCGCCAAATAAACCTACCCAAATTAATCCGTCGATGTGCTCACTTGAAAGCAGTACCTTAATAAGTTGTGCAAAGATACGAGGGTCTTGATCGGCAATGCCTGCCAGGTCCATGGGGTTGCTTACGGATAATCCTGGGAAGTCTCTTGATAAGTGTGCCTTTTCACTTTCTGGTAATTGCGCCAGCACTAGATTGGCTTCGACCAACAAGTCCGCGGCCACTGCGCCGTGACCACCACCATCGGTGAGTACCAGTATCCGACCGCTGGGCTGAATGCTTTGTTTGCTTAGGGTATTGGCCATGGGCAGCAGGTCATCGGTTCTTTCAACCAGGGTGATGCCCGCCGACGTTAATAAATCCTTGCTGACACGATAGTTACCGGCCAATGAACCTGTATGAGATTTAGCGGCTTGCTGAGAAACTTCGGTACGCCCGGCCTTATAAATAACCAAAGGTTTTTTCTGTACAAATTGTTTTGCCGCGCTCAGGAATCGTGGTGCGTTTTTAATGCCTTCTATATACGCGACGGCAGAAGAGGTGTCGTCATCTTCCAATAGACAATCGAGTAAGTCAGCGAATTCGATATCAAGCTGATTGCCTATGCCAAAGTATTGATTAAAACCATACTGATGTTCTTTTTCAGATTGGGTGATCAATTCCAGCGCCACATTTCCTGATTGTGAAAGAACAGTAATGTCACCCTTGTTAATGTGGGGAAAACCCACCAGGTTGACTTCTCCTTTTTGTAAAAATAAACCTGAAATATTGGGCCCCAATACACGCACACCACTTTCGCTTATGGCCTGTTTAACATCTTGTTCCAGCTTGGCGCCTGCTTCACCAGTCTCGGAAAAACCCGCCGCTAAAACCACCGCCATGGCGATGCCTTTGTTGCCACATTGGCGAATGATATCGGCTACGGTAAACGCGGGTGTGCAGATGATGGCTAACTCGGGCACGACAGGCAGGCCGTTAATATCGGCATGACATTCTTCACCCAAAAGGGATTCCAATTTTGGATTTACCGGCAGTATCTTGCCCAGGTATTCTTGGTTTGCCTTGGCGGTGACCAGCGTATTGACCAGTTGGTAGCCGCGTTTTTCCGGCGCTAAGGAGGCACCTATGATCGCGATGGCATTGGGTTTTAAGGCGCGAAGTAAGGCGTTGGTTGGTTGTTTCATGTTATTGCACCTTACTGATGTTGTTCTGCCAATCGGCAGAACCAGAGCAGTCAATCATTTCATTAAGCTCGTGACGCAGCGCATCGTCGAAGCTACCCTCTAAACCCTGGCGTATGGCCCGCTTCATCTTTTGCACGGATCTTGTGGGCTTGTTAGCAATTTTTTGTACAAATACCATGGCTTGTTCAAAGAAGTTTTCATCCTTGTAAACCGAGGTGGCCAATCCTAAATCTGTGGCCAGTTGTGACGAAATTCGGTTAGCCGGACGATCATCTTCATTGTGGCACTCACCGTATAAAAGCTTGCGGGCCGGTGCCAGGCCAATCATGCGTGGTAATAACCAGCTGACGCCACCGCCAACAAATGTACCCAGATCAACTTCTGGCAAACTCAGCTGAGCAGATTCAGCCATTAATAAAAAATCACAATTTAGCGCTAGCTCGAATCCGGCGCCAATGGCATAACCATTCACCAAAGCGATGACAGGTTTGCTGTGGTGATAAATTTTTGCACATACCAGTTGTTCGGCAGCAAGGTAGGCTTCTTTGTCGGCCTGAGTGCGCCCTTCTTTATGAGCCTTTAAGTCGGCTCCGGCACAAAAGGCTCGGCCATTACCTGTGATGACCACAGCGAAAATGTCGTCATCTTTTTCGGCTTGATCCAGCGCTGCTAGCATATCGTCATAGAGCGGTTTGATGACTGCATTCATGCGTTCGGGTCGGTTTAGGCGAATGACCTGAACATGTTCTTGTCTGTCGACAATAATGGTTTGGTATTTAGTATTCATCATTGAATTGACTGATCAGAGATTCTCTCTGCTCCAATTGTTCTATGGATTTATTTCCCATCGTTTGCGCAAGACGGGACAAGATGACTTCGATCAACAGGCAGGCGGAAACCATGCTGTTGCTGTAAAAATCGGAGGCGGTGGGCACCAGTAATATATTCTTGCTTAACTTGGCAATGGGTGAACCCAGGGAGTCGGTAATGACAATCATGGGGATGCCCATCTTTTGTGCCTGCTGCATCAACTTGACGGTACGGCTGCTGTAAGGGTGAAAACTGAAACCCACTAAGACGTCTTTATCTCTAATTTGTCCCAGGGAGAAAGCCAAACCTTGGCTGGCAATATTAACCAGTTGAACCCCTTGTCTAATCATGCCAAGTCCATAAGTGAAAAAAGTGGAAAGCATAAAGTTAGAGCGGTAACCAAACACATGAATATTTTTTGCGGTGCGTTAAAAGGATTGTTAGGCCTTAAGTCAAACCCGGCTACGGCCCGTGCTTGGGTTTTAAATATGTCGGCTTCAATGGGTTTGTCTAGGGCAATAAAAGCCCCTAAAAGCCGATTGGCCGATTCTTTATTTTTATTGCTGGCAATGGCCAAGGCAAGCTGGCTTGTATCGACTTTTGCCAATCCAATTTGTATGGCGCTAGAGCTACTTTTAAACTGTTTTGGTAATAAGTTTGCTAAGGCACTGGCAAGTGTGTGCACCATAACCCCTTGCTTGTATTCAAGATTGTCAGGGCACGTTGCTTTCCCCACAACACATAAGCTGAGTTGGTTGGGTAGGTTAATAACGTTAGACGCTGCTTTTTTGGTGCTTACCATAAGTTGCTGCGGCAAGTGGGTGTTGCCTGTTTGTATGGCCAAAGAATCTTCAGGGCTTAGCCAGTATTCATTGCCATACCTTGCTGAAATATACTGCCCAACAAAGCACCACATCCCTTCGTACCAGAGAACAGATTCCCCGGCGTTACTGACCTCTAGATCGGCATCTAATAAATACCAGCCTTTAATAATAAGCTTAAGGAAGCCCTCTTTAATGAGCAGCGTTCTTTGGGGGCCGCTTAATGTTGCAGACTGCACAATATTATCAATGGCAACGTTTGCGGCCACTGTAAGTGTATCGGCAAGTTTTTCTTTTTGTGTAATGGCCATAATGTGAGTGCTGACGATTAAATGGTAAATACAGTGTAATTCATTTTATGAGGTTGTGCATTTGTGTTTTATGGAGTTGTGTGTTTTCATTCTGTGGGGTTACACTGCATAAATGAAATACAGCAGGTTAGTAAGGTGTAATGCACATTTAGTCCGTTAGTGTGGGGCTGCAATAGCCAATGACTTAGCTGCTTTAAAGAGAGGGGGGCATTATTTGGCGTAAATAACTGAAAATGTAAAATAAAAAGCCCAAAACGGCGCGTTATTGCAGATTGAACATTGCCTTTATTGCTCAGTCATTCCAAACTTCCATAAGCTTTACATAATAATAACGACACCTATACGAGTGTAAATTATGCCCCTGTCGCGACGATTTTTTTTATTTTTTCTGCCAACTTTATTGCTGGCGGGTTGTGACGGCTCGCCGTGGAATAATCCTCATGCATTAGACGAACGTGAACAAACGGTCATGTACTATTCCCCCAGTGGTGCCACGCGGGTTAAACACCTAGACCCAGCTCGTTCTTTTAGTGCCAATGAATCCGAATTTATTGATAATATTTATGAGCCTCCGCTTCAATATCATTATTTAAAACGCCCATATGAGTTAGAGCCAGCCACTTTAACCAGCATGCCCAAGCTCTCTTATCTAGATAAAAATGGCAAGACTATTACCTATGATAGTTTAGGGATTAGCTCTCAAAAAGTAATCTCATTAAAACACTTTAGTTTTGTTTCTATGGCAAAAGGAAAGTTTTGGGCGGCGGGTACTGGTAGCTATTATTATACTGCAACTAACTACAACGAAACACCAAAATACGCTTCATATCCTATAGAAGATGGCGGAACTTACATTTTTAAGTACGAAATAAAAGATGATTATTGGCATAATT
>MAAB01007699.1_pt1 | contig 12544 bp, 6 predicted proteins | sample 1115991 | NCBI WGS metagenome assembly MAAB01 (sample SAMN04961124, study PRJNA320927) | seawater metagenome | isolation source: sample BD02T18 sea water enriched with oil for 18 days | place: USA:Gulf of Mexico | collected 2013-07-27
ACCCTGATGCGTTTATTCCATAAGTATTGTTGTAAAAAATAGAGCTGACAATATCAGCTTCACTGTCTGTGCCTTGGTATATTCCATAAGTGTTATCATTAAAAGTCACATGAGAAATAACAGCTTTACTGCCATTTGACAACTGTAAACCATACGTTGCGTATTCAATTTGAGCATGGCTAATTTGAATGTCACTCGTATCAGTACGTACACCATTAACAATGATACCGATCCATGATCCAGATGATTGAACATCCGAGGTAAAAACAACAGGCTCCGCTACTGTACCTATAATAGTTAAATAACCATCATTATCTATTTGTAATTTTTTACCGCTAGAAAAACGTATATTAGCTCCCGCATCAATAGTTAACGTTACACCAACCGGAACGACAACGTCCTCTGTAAAAATATGGCTTCCTGCTTGCCATGTAGTGTCTACTGTTAAGGTTTCTGCCGTGACAAATTGACAGATAAAGAGCAATACAATTAAGCTGCTTTTGATCAGTAAAGTCATTACTATATTCAATCGTTCCATGATTATTCTCCTACCAGCATAACAAGCGGGTGACTTTCAAAGTAAACATACTCTTTGGTAATACTACCCGTGCCATCAGCTTCAGCTATAAGCAAACCTTGCTCATCATAAATAAAGTGAATATCTCCAAAGACATTCGACTTTTTGACACGCTGCCCTAAGCCATTGTAGAGATAAGTCGTTTTTACATCGCTGTCATCATTAACGATTTCGGTTAAACGGTTATGGTCTCCGTAACTGTAGGTGCGTTTGCTGTCTTTCGTTCGGCTACCATTAGCATCATGAAGGTATGGACTGGCAAGTTGATTGCTTTCAGTATTATAAGTAAGTGAACTAACTTGTGAGTTATCTGTTTTGGTCATGCGATTACTAGCACTGTCATAACTATACCCAAGCGTACCATAAGCGCCTGTTGCGTCTGTTACTCTGTCTAGCTCATCATAAGTAAAGCTTTGATTTGATGTTGGCGTTACCGTATTGGCAAGTCCTGTAATATTACTATCGCTGTTATAGGTGAGTGATGATTGGTAAATACCACTAACATCAATGCTTGCTAATTGGCCATTTAGATTATGTGTTTTGGTGGTTGTTTTACTGTTACCCAATGTTAACGACTTAGCTGGGCCAAAAGGTACATAACTTGTGCTAGTAAGTAGGTTTTGTGTAATTCCACCTGTTAATTCGTTGATACCTGTTACTTGACCATGCGTATCACGAGTAAAGTTAACGACTCGACCGCTGGGTTGGGTTATTTGGGTTAGTTGCCCTGCGCCATTGTAGTCATAACTTAAGTTAAAGCTTTTACCCGATACCGTGGAAGCTTTACTGCTTACTTGTCCAAGTGCATTGTAGCTATACGTTGTTGAGCCGCTGCCATCAGTTATTTGTGATAAGCGTCCTTTACCATTAGTCCCTGTGTCATAAGATAGGATGACATCTAAAGTATCAGTAGGATAATCAATACCTGTTAAACGATTTAATGCATCATAGCTGTAATTAATAGTAACGTTTTTAGCATCAGTTTTACTGAGCTGATTACCTGCAACATCGTAGGTAAAAGAGGTAACGCCAGTATCAGGGCTGGTTTGTGAGAGCAAATTACCAAAACCATCGTAACTATACGTTGTTTGTGCACTGTTAGGTGCTTTAACTAAGGTTAGGTTGTTTGCTGTATCATAGCTGTATGTAGTTTTACCAAACTTAGCATCGGTGGTTTCACTTAAACGATTGAGTGCATCATAAACCTGCTTAGTCTCTTTGAGTAAAGGCGTTTTAACACTAACCTGATTACCAACAGCATCATAACCAAAAACGGTTGTTTGACTTAAACCATCAATTTGAGAGGTTAGGCGATTAAGTCCATCAAACACTTGTTGTTGAGTTGCATACAAAGCATCAGTAGGGTCTTTTACGTCAATTTTGGTCACATTACCCATAACATCATAGGTGTAATTAACACTATTACCTTGACCATCTGACATTGAGGTTAATAAACGTGAGCCACTATAAACGTAATTCGTTATAGCACCTGATGGAAGCGTAATTTTAGTCAGTTGACCGATATTGTTATACTCAAAGCTTGTCATATTACCTGCAACTGTTTGACTAATTAAACGATTTCGCACATCGTAAATTAAAGTAGTGATAACATTATTCGCATCGACTATGGTCGTTGGGTGACCATGCGCATCGAAACTGGTGATTTGAGTAATAATGCCCTCACCATCAGTGATACTGATTAAATCATGTGAGCTGTTATAAGCAAACGTTGTGGTATCGGTTACATCGGTACGAGGACCATTAATACTCACCAATAAACCTGTCGCATTATATGTGTAGGTAGTAACACGCGTTGGATTTGCAGCAATCAGTAAATCTGTTTCGGTAATACTTTCTAGTCTGCCTCGAATCCCATATTCATAATCAATATTCTGGGTTGGTGTAGTTATTTTGGTGGGCAATGACAAATCAGCATGCCATTCGGTTGTTGTTATACGCGCTAGTGTTGCGCCAAAAGCTTCTGTGCGTTTAGTTTGCAAACCACGAGTATTGTATTCATAACGCGTTTCAACACCGTTAAAGTCAATTTTTGAGGTAAGTTGGTTATTAGTGTCGTAACCATAACTAGCAATATCACTGTTACCACACTGACCACAATTGCCTCCCGCAACTGAAGATAATCGACCTTTATCATCAAATGTTAACGTACGTGCTTGACCATTCGCTTCAGTAACAGAAACGTCAGCATCATTATAAGTAACCGTTGTTTGCTTATAACCATTGAAATTTACACTACTCGTTGCACGACCATCAGTTCCATAAGTCCAATTAGCATACAGAGCATTGCTTTCATCTGTAAGTCCAGTCAATGCATAAGGTTGACCCGATGCATTATAAGCATATCCAGTCGTTGGATTATCCGTTACATCCTCTGGTGTGTTATCAGGGTAAATGACCTTAACTAGATTTCCGTGATTGCCATACTCATAGGTCGTAATCTTCCCATTTGGGTCAGTAAGTGTAGATAACCGACTTGCACTATCATAGCCTAAAGTTAACTGACGACCTGCGGGGTCGGTAATGCTCTGTAATAAATTATTTGCATCATAAGCGAAAGTTTGCGTTAAGCCCTGATTATTAGTGATTGAAATTAACTGTCCTGCATTGTTATAAGTTTCACCATTACCTTGTGGGTCAGTATAGAGCCAGTTATTGCCTGATTTAACAACTTTATCGCCTGTAAAATTATCAGGTGTATAAGTGATAGTATCAGCACTCACACTGTAATAAAGCTTGTCACCATTAGCTCTAACCAAAACAACTTTAGATTCATCAGGGTAAGCAACTAAAGATAATTGATAACTGTGCATCCATTGCTTAAAGCCTGTAGGAGGAATCACACCTAATTGACTGGTATTTATCCAATTAGGAACAGCAGCTCCAGAATAATTAGCAGGTTGTACATAACGCGTCCAAGTTGTTGTACCATCACTTTTTTGGACTGGAGGACGAGAAATATCTGGGGAGCGAAAGCTTTTATAATTACGAGAAAATTTTATGGGGAATGTACCGCTCCCGTTATAGTCTGGCGATTGTGGTTGGATTTTTTCGCCCGTACTAGTATTAATTGGATTACCAGCATTAGCCGCACACATTTTAGGTTCATCATCACCTGGTAAACCTTTACAAACACCTAATATAAGATCAAGTTTAGAAGCACCAGGTGGGCACCACTTAATACATTGTGTTGAGGCTAACTTACCATCAGCGTATGATCCTTCGGGAGAAAATGGTGATTCGCACTCTAAAGGTTTATAACAATGCTTCTCGCTAAAACCAAATCCATTACCTAAAATAGTATACTCATCACCGTGTACCGATGGACACTCGTAATGACCAGTTAAGGCAAAAGGGTTATATACATGAGTTATAGATACTATATTTCCTGTTACAGGTTCAACAGCAGTACCGCTGCAATATATTGCTATTTCAGTTTGATTCTTCACAACATCAGGACTGGGATCGTCAGCCTGTGCTGTTAACCAATAATCTAACCAATGAGTTTTACACATTAAATCAAAATCTATTGGGTATAATGTGGCTCCATATAAAATATTGTCCGCTACAAAATCTGCTGGTACATATTGATCATAATCCGGTAAGTCTGTATAAGCGTTAGCTGAAGAAATATGCACTACGCTTATAATAGTGGCAAAGAGAAATTGGATTAGTGATTTTCGATAAAACACAAAAAAGAGACTCATTTCTACATCCTTATAATATTCGATAAAATATCCTTATTGTAAAACCTTAACTCAAATCGCTAACCAAAACAAAACAATTATTAATGAGTGCAATAATATTTGTATCAAGTGATACCCAAGTTTCATCTTGCCAGCCAGACTTAGTTATATTAAGACTTTTGGGGCATTGAGAACTTCCCCAACTACCATAATCCTGAAGGGATGCGTTTCTCACCTCCGTTCCCGCAGAAATAGCCCCTTGATCAGGCACAGAGTAGTTTCTAATATGATAACCGCTAGCTGATTGGGTATTATCAAAAACAAGGTAAGAACCAACAATCGGAGTAGCACTTTTCATTGCTCCCTCAGGTTCGGAAAGGGATAAACTACAGGTATCACCATAGCAATAAGTAATGTTGGCTAACAAGATATTGCAGTAAAAAATAAAAAATAAAAATATAAGACAAGAGCGCATACTAACATCCATGTTGATTGTAAAAAACTGGATGAATAATACCTTAAATAGCATAAAAAACTAAGTTCTAGCCAAAGAATCCAGCTATCAAAACTATCTTTAAACCGGATGATACTGGAATATAACCATTCCAACTCAGAGGCTGTAGTGACCAATTGATTTTATTCAATATTATTAATTAGTCCCTAATAGGCATTCGCCTATATAAATTATTTCTATTATTTACTTAGCCATTTCGTTCTGGTGCTTTATTTATTATATCCATGCTTTTTTTAAAAACATGGACTTACTCTCCTATTTACTGGCCTCACGTTATGTTTTTAAAAACACCATGGAAGTAATAACACCACTCAGTCATAACAACTTATGATTAAACGCCTTGGCATCACCCTTTAAACAATAACAATTAAGGATACATTACAACAAGTTACAAGAAAAGCAAACTAATTAGGCACTATAACGCACCTATTATCATGTAATTTCAGCCTGAAGAATCAATAATAGTTTAAATATTGGAATATTGGAATATTGATCGAAAGTAATATGATCATCTGGCAAAAATCCTAAAAATCAGCTTTAATTGCAAAAAACGGCTATCATTCAGGCAACTTTAAACCTGACTTTAAGGTAACAGATCAGGAATCAGCTTTAATCGCAAAGTGCGGGTATCATTCATGTAACTTTAAACCTGACTTTTGAAATAAAAGATCAGAAATCAGCTTTAATTGCAAAGTGCGGATATCATTCAGGTAACTTTAACCTGACTCTTAAGGTAACAGATCAGGAATCAGCTTTAACCGCAAGGTACGGCTATCAGTCAGCCAACTTTAACCTGACTTTTAAGGTAACAGATCAGGAATCAGCTTTAATTTTAATTTGTGTGGCATCGTTCAAGCGATTTTAAACCTGACTTTTAAAATTATTAGATCAAAAATCAGCTCTAACCCAATATTTACAGGATTTAATATTTTTCATTTATGATCTTAATATAAAAAGACTTGTGCTATTAATTTGTCGCCAAAGGGCACTAAAACTTATTTACCTAGAATTAAAAATGAATAATTATTCACCAAGGAATTTCCACCTAATTCCAATAAGTTCAATTTTAATCTCATAATAATGACGTACAAGCTCATTAAGAATGCTGCATTACCTCATAACTAAAAGAATCAATAATAAGACAACGCAACAACCTCTTAAACAACTGAATAACAAGGGAATTTGCTTAGTGAATTACAGCGCTAACATGCCTAAAACAAAAAACATAACGACTTGATAAATAAAGAGATTAGTTTTTACCCTGTAATGATACATATACGCACAACGAATAAAAACCCTTGAATAGTGAATTAATACCCAAACAGGATTAAAGGCAACACACTCGTTTGTTGTCGAAAAAAAACTAATAACTTAGGTTAAATTATATGTGGGCATAGTCCCCTGATCCAAAGCTTGTATATTTTTTGTTATATACATTAAAAACCGCGACTAAATTGCGACAGTGAATGCTACCTTGTATCTATTATTCAACTTAAATTGACAGTAATTACTTCTTTATAGGCGCAACTTTTGTAGGTCTCAACTCCTCCTGCAAGTCGTAAATTCTAAACAGTAACGTATTATGCATACCCTCCATCTCCTTCTGAGCTGAACGAGCATCATCACGTTCTTGCATATATCGCTTTTTTAAACCAATTTCACGTTTAAGCTCTATTTTGAGCTTTTCTTCAGATGTTAAAATTACCTCAGGTAAAACAATACCTCCCTCCAAAGCTTGGTATTTTTTGTTATTGTATTCATCTATTTCTGGCTCAACCTCATCCCTAAAATCTTTAAAACAAGACTTGTTAATATAGCTATGCCCTGCTCCTGCTTCATTATTTACCTTATTGAAGGTTAACTTCCCGCTTGCTTTGGTACGAGTAGGTTTCCCATCAAGTAACCTTTTTAGAGCTTGACGAAACCTCTGTTCTGTCATATTAACTTTTGACATCAATTAATCCTCTTACTTTGTCCTCGAAAGCATCATGTCTAATTTCATGTTTCACAAGCGTTACCTCTATTTCCTTTATTTTTTGCTTTATGCCGACAAGGATACTAACCATCATGGTGTCTCCTGAGTTCAACCCTTGAAATTGACGTATCAAACGTTTGCGTTGACGGGACAATACTTTTGCAGTTTTATCCGTATTTACTTTATGAACACACGGCTTCTTTTCACTGATAAATAATCCCATACCACATATTCGTTCACAATCACCATTAGTACAGTAGCCTCCAGTGGGCAATTGAATAGCAGCAAGTGAGCCATTACGAACCAATAACTCAATCTCTGCTCTGGACATATAAACTTCATGACCCGCTTTCATTTTTTTAAATTTATCTTGAGCTATGCGCTCACCACCTTCACCACTTAAATGTTCAGAACCATTGTATATATCATCATAAATATCAACACCAAGATTAACCCCTTCGTCATACATTATTTTCAGTAAGTCTTCATCCAATAATACATCATGCATTTTCATTAGCTCTGCATTATTAGAGTAGTAATCAGACATATTTATGTTTTCATGTTTATATTGAAATTTGATCCCCGAAGCATTCCCAAATCCATAGCGTTTAAAAAATACTGCAAAAGTTCTACGAAAATCATGAGGGGTCAATTTAGGTAGATGCCCTCCTACCTTTAATTCTCCCTCACGTGAAGGGTTAAGCAAATTGAACTCTTCCACATCTTTTTCAGTTGCCTTTATATCGAAAGCTTTCATTAGCTCATTGAATGTTCTTGCTTGATTTGTTGAAACAAAGGTATTTTGTTGAGTACTCTGTTTTATGGGGATAAAAGCAGATTCTATTTCTTTCAGAGCATGATTGTAGTGATCAATAGTGAACTCATCATTCTCAAGCATTGATTCGATCTTTACTCTATATCCATCACGCAATAATTCAGTCATGTCATAGGCTAATTCAATAGCTTCTTTCACTATGGGATGGGTTTGCCATGTTTCTGTTTTCGGCTTACCATCATTACCTTTAGATGTTTCACCAGAAAGCACTGATATTTCTTTTCCGGAGTCTGTTAATTTAGTGCTGTAACTGTCGTTGCCAAAACTGATCACTTCACCTATTCGTGCTCCTGAAAATGCTTGCGTTACCATTTCACATACAGTTTGTATCACACCCATTTGAGAACCACTAAAATCAATTTTAAACTCAGGGATATTGTGTTTGATCAACAATCTAGAAGCATTAATCCATCTCGAACTCATCGCCTTTAAATCCATCGACAATGAATTTGAGTTATTATTACCAATAAACCCTTCAAGGACATTTTCTCCAGCTTTCACTCTTTCCCTAATTTCATAAGCTTCCTTCATAACCCGTGAAATCTCATTGCGGTGAGGATGATAGGTTTCAACCATTGAGATAGTTTTTGATAATAACTGCTGATACATGTTGCTGGGAATGGCAACATGCTGTTTGGTACTTTTTTTTGCCTGCAAAGCAGTTAAGGTCCGTTTATCAACAATACGATCTACAAAGCCTCCTTCACGTAACCTATTCAGTGCATTAGCAACTTTATCTAATGTTCCTTCTCCCAATCGCAGTTTCTTTAACTGAGCTTTAAAGGATCTAAAGCCTGACCGAGTATCAATTTTAGCCCATTCTGTAGAACATAAAGCACTAGCTATATGCTGCAACCCTGATTTCCACGCATTCAACATAGATGAGGTGGGTTCTTGGGCGTTTATGTTCTTATGTATGGCGAACATATCATATAAAGTATCCTGAATTACTTCTCTATACATGAGATTCGTTTTAGCAAAAGATACAATAGAGTTTTTACCTTGTGCTTTTTTTTCCGTTCCTGAAAAATCCCACTTTACATCATACTGACGGGAATTCACTTCACCATCAGAGGTAAAGCTAATCGCTTTTCCAAGAAGGTGTCTTTCTAGTTTTCGGTTGTGAAGCTGCTGGCTCCTATTTTTACTTTCACTCATGAGAAGATCTCTAGTAAGTCATTTAAGCTGTAAATTGTCGAATAAAGTGGGTGACTAGCAACTTTCTTTTTTTCTAATGCCTCTGCATAATTTTTTTCTGATACAACTTTAAGACGTTCAAGAGCTGAGTCGATAGTTAGACAGATGTTTTCATAACTAGATTGAGGTAGCGAATTAACCGAAGGGTACTGTTTCATTTCTTGAAGCGTATCTTTGAATGATAGCATGAGCCATATATCATCAGTAGCCGCAACAAGTTTATGATATTCACATTCAAAACAACCTAAAAAATCAGTACACCTTTTTTCTTCTTTAGGCATTTCAATGCCATTTTTTTTAAGCATTTTATCGATTAGATTAGCGGCACCTTTTTTATTATCTTGACAACGAACACCCAGCGGGGTTAATGCATCTTTACTTTTATTCTCTTTTTCACGCAGCCTTTTGTAATCATATTCACTCAACACATCATGATAATTTTGTTTAGCTGTACTAACCGCATCTAGAATAGGTACACCTTTGGCGACAGACATTGTAGCCTCCATAGAGGCAGACAGGTTTCGCGCATGATCTTGTTCACTCCCTGAGCTATAACTTTTTTTAATAGTGCTAAGAGAGTTGTTTGCAGCGAGAGATACAAGGTAAATATCCTCTGTGACCTTCATTAATGTATCAAGCTTCGTTTTACGTAAAATAGAAGGTGTTATTGGCGTAAGCCCTAGTTTTTCTAATAAATTGTTTACTGCTGTTTGAGGAGAATTAGTAGATTGTATGAAGCTAATAAAATCGCCTTCAATCGTTATAAAGGGAAACAAGTAAGCATCATCGTCTGAACCAGTAATTCTTGCAGATAATGATAACCAGCTCTCAATAAATTCTCTGGCATACTTACTAAAGCCAATCCCGTTGTCTATCTCTAGATAGTTTGCTCTATCCTTTTCCCCGACAAGAACATACTTCCCTCCTTGGATTTGTTTAAATACAACATCTTTTCTTTTCATTTTAAGAAGAGGCGTAGTATTCATACCTGTAAACATGAAACATATCATTGCCGCTATACGGCTTAATTGATTTCGCCAATCACCAATTCCATTAACATTTTTTTTAAAAACACATGCTTTATCAGACTTTTGTTTTTTGCTCCATCCACACGCTTCTGCTTGTATATTAAAAAGTGTTTCATCCCATAACGGATTAATATCAGGAGTAGTACCATTAGCAATATGCTTTGAAAAACCTTTATATCCTCTAAATAAAGCCTTTGCCGTAGGCTTTAACTCGCTTTCTACATGAAGGGTTTTACTTGATTTCGCACCTTTACTTACCCCTTTTACTGGAGGTAACCGCTTTGCATCTGCGTTTCGGTTAAGCAATTTTAAAACTGCCGAGATACTACCTTTGGCAATAGACCAGCTTCCTTTTGAATATTTATTTTGGCTCACCCATATACCATATTGCTCCATGTATAACTTGACTAAATTATTAGCAAAGTAATCCCCTTCTACGACAATATTTGGCTCATTATCTAACCAACCAATATAAATACAAATATTGTCAAAATGTTTTTTTTTGGTTCGATTAAAATCAGGCTTGAGTACACGATACATTTCACGTACAAAAGCATCTCGTTTCATGTCAATAAACCTTGTAGGCTCTTCTAACCTCCCTCTTTTTGATAGTTTAGGGCACCCTTTGTATTTCAACCGTTTAAAATGAGATTTTGCGGCTCCATCCGCTTTTAAAACCATGTTTTCTATACTCATAGGCTCAACACTAGCTACAGGTGCAACCATTTCTCTAGTGACTTTCACAGCCTTACGCTTATTGCCCAGTCGTTTATTAACAGGCGTTTCTATATTCATATCATCAGACATTATTATTTTCACCCTCATGAGTGATTGTGTCTTCTCCCTCTTTCAAGTCATCGAATACACCTAAATAGTCTAAAATGTCCTCATATATTTCATCACCCGTAGGCTCGTCCTGTGCAATTTTTAAATATTTTAGTGTAGTATCTATATCTTCATGCCCTAATACTTCAGACACTGCCGCTAAAGCTTTATCTACTGGCATTTTTCGTAATAAAATTCTAAATAGTGACACTGCAAATGTAGGTCGTAAGTTATGTATAGATCCTTTTACCTCTTGACCTAGTATCTCTTTAATCGTATATCGTATTTCACTCCATCGGTTATTTAACTCGGTTAACTTTAAGAAAAATGGAATTCCTGATTGGCTAATAAAAAGATACTGTTTATTTTCATCCACACCATCAATACTATCAAAGAACGCATCTTCTCCTTTTTCTCGCTTGGCTTTGCAAAGCTCTTTGAATTTTTTTAATCGCTTTTGATAACGTGTAGATCGCTTATATTCATAAAGTAATTGCATAGTCACACTGGGGATGATGGTTTTTCTAGATTTATTGTCATCAGCTTCAATTGACTTTGTTAACGAGCCATAATCAGCACCCACACCAATCCTAAGTATTGCTTTATCAGATGGTGGCTTTATTACTTGACCGCAGTGTAAACTAGCCGTTTCCTCCTTACGCAACCCAGTGAAACGACAGACTAAAAAGAAAAGGCAATATTCTTCAGCTAATTGAACAAATTTAAAATTGCCTTTAACATTTTTTATAACCCGTTTAGTGTTCAATAAAATTTTTTCAGCCTCAGACCATTGCTTATTTGTCAGTGGTCTTAAATCTCTTCTACCTGGTTCTCCAGCTTCTCCTTTATTGCGCTTTGATTTAGGGAAATTAAGACGAATATCTGTAGTGGGGACTGGGATATTTATATAAGAATTCATGTTTGTCCCTTTACCCGGAACACTGATAGTAATAGTCTCATACTCAAACGGTGGATTATTAAACAAACAACCCCGCCTAATATGAAAAGTATAAAATTTTATCACCGCTCCCATATAAGCGGAGGCTGTTGTTCTTGCTAACTTTAGACTTTCATCAGTCTCTTTTAATACTGAATGTTTTAATGCGGCTCGGTACTGGTATGTGATTCTATCTTCTTTACGCGATGGCATGAAATTCCAAGTCGGACGAGGTAAATCAATTAATTCATCAAACAGTTCTTCATCGTATTCTTCATCCCATTTTTCTTGTGCTTCTATGAGGAAAGAAAAGAAATGAATTAATGCTTTAGAATGTTGGCTGGATTCCTCTTTACTGTCATCAACATGCCGAGCAATAAGAAAGCTATTAACCTGTTCCATTGGTTCAAAGGAAACGATCACCCCTTTTTTATTTCTACCAACAAGGTTTAGAAAGGTAATCTTTTTAATATGTGTTTGGCGATTTCTAGCAAAAGAAAGCTGATGTTCACCATTTTCATCAACACCTACCAAAGGACATTTGTAAGTGAATGGCTTAACCTCTGTTGATGAAATTTCGAATTTGTAAGGCAATAACTCTTCTTCTGGCTTTTCTTCTTTTGGAGATGTTTCATTTAAAATTTTAGGCATAAAAAAAGTAAGCGTAAGTTATTTTTAGATAACCTAGCTTACTTATTTTTCTCAAGATGTAAAGTGTTCAGTTAAGGATTATAAGTAACCTCTACTTCATAATCATCATCTTCATCATCTTTAGTATTATTCTCAAGTTTTTTAATGTTCTGTTCGTCTTTGGCATAAAAAGTGTTAGGGTGTTCATTCCAGTCATCATCATCCAAATCGTCATCTAAACCATCATCGGCCATGGCATCTTCATGATATGTATCCCATTTGAACTCAACATCTTTACCATCAATAGGTGCTTCTTCTTCCT
>MAAB01007701.1_pt1 | contig 12540 bp, 10 predicted proteins | sample 1115991 | NCBI WGS metagenome assembly MAAB01 (sample SAMN04961124, study PRJNA320927) | seawater metagenome | isolation source: sample BD02T18 sea water enriched with oil for 18 days | place: USA:Gulf of Mexico | collected 2013-07-27
AGGCTCAATACTGTTGAAATTAAATTGCCGCCGTTGCGTGAACGTAGAGAGGACATAACATTACTTGCCCGTCATTATGTCGACTTTTATGCTAAAAAATATCAACAACAAGGTAAGAGCGAAAAACAGCTAAGCAGTGATGCATTAGCGGCAATATCATCCTATGCTTGGCCAGGCAATATTAGAGAGCTTCGCCATGCGATAGAGCGTGCGATGATATTAAGTCAGTCTGAATTGATCACACCTGCTGATTTACAGCTTGATGAGCCTAACTCTATTACCGCTAATTCATCGGTATCAGCAGAGCTAAACCTAACTGTAGAGCCAGTAGTGAGTCAAAACGCTGAGATGGCGCTACTCAATGATCTCAATCTAGAACAAATAGAAAAAAATGTTATCGCTTTAGCACTGAAAAAACACCGTTTTAATATTAGTCACACCGCCAAAGAGCTTGGCCTAACACGCGCAGCACTTTACCGTAGGATGGAAAAACATGGACTTTAAAAGATTTTCACTATTAATAGCCACACGGACTATTTTAGCCATGCTAACGCTGATTTTTCTTACGCAAGCGGTTATGCGTGAAGGTTATCACGCAACGATAATCCTGCTATCTATAATGGTAATCATTCAATTTTTTGAAATAATGCGTTTTATTGCAAAAACCAATGCGGAGTTAGTGCGCTTTTTTGCTGCCGTACGCCATGCCGACTTTTCACAGCGTTTTGAGCTAAAAGCCCTTGGCACAGGTTTTGACGAATTGGGGTCAACCTTTACTGATATTTTAAAGGGTATTCAGAAGGTCCGCTCAAACCAAGAGGCAGAGTTACATCATATTAAAGCTATCATTGAACATGTGCCTGTACCGTTATTAAGTATTGACCATCATGGGAAAATTACTCTATGGAATAATAGTGTCAGGCGCTTATTTGGCAGCAATACAATCACTCATATAGATGACATGGCGAAGTTTAATGAAAATTTCCCCAAGAAATTACAAAGTATTTTAGCAGGTGAGCGTACGCTGACGAATATCACCATTGATGACATGGAACATAAGCTCATTATCTCAGCGACTGAAATTAAGACCGCAACACAACACGAAACCTTGCTTAGTATGCAAGACATTCAAAGTGAGCTCGCTCTTGCTCAACTGCAAGCTTGGCAAGACTTAGTCAGTGTCTTAACGCACGAGATAATGAACAGTATAACCCCCGTTGCATCACTGGCTAAAACGGCAGTCGATTTAGTACAAGATGTACAAGAAAAAACGCAGAATTTACCCGCGATAACAGACGAAATAACTGAAGAGTTAGACGATGTGCTAGGGGCAGTGAAAACAGTGGCCAGGCGTAGTGACGGCTTAATGCAGTTTGTTACTAGCTACCGTCAGTTAACACGTCTGCCTTCACCTAATAAAAAAACTCTCCCGATAGAAAACTTGTTTTCCCATGTGACAACGTTGGCAAAGCAAAATTGGCAAGAAAATGACATCGACTTAACTTGCAGTATTATTCCACAAGCATTAGATATTCATGTTGATACCGACATGATAGAGCAAATATTGCTAAATTTACTGCTAAACGCTGCACAAGCGCTGACGATAAATATTACTCAGCCAACAATAAAATTACATGCTTTTTTAAATATCCGAGGCCATGTGGTCATTGAAGTCGCCGATAATGGCAAAGGCATTGAAGATGAAAATATGTCGCAAATTTTCGTGCCCTTTTTTACCACCAAAAAAGATGGATCTGGTGTCGGCTTAGCATTAACAAGGCAAGTGATGCTTGCACATAATGGTAAGGTTACGGTACGTAAAAATAATGACGGCGGGGCAACATTTAGCTTAACCTTTTAGTCATTGAAACGTTAAGCTTGAATATTGTAAGGGACCTGCTACTTCATAAGCATAGCGCTAACAATGAACTTTAAAGCGTAATTGCCCGCTAAATAAACAGCTATTGTATCTAGTTACCATCCCCAAGTTTTATACAAAGCTGCTAAAATTTTATTCTCTTGGCCCTTCAATACTCCGTTGAAAAAGATGTTGTTTACTAGTCGCTTTGGCGCAGTAAAGTTTAGCGGGTCGATTACTTCCTATTCTCATATCCCCTGTTTCAGCGATAATATCGGCAGCCAGCAAACGCCTTCGAAATGACTTTTTTTCGATGGCATAACCAAGGATGAGCTCAAAGGTTTTCTGTAATTCGGACAAAGTAAATATTTTAGGTAACAAGTTAATAGGTAAAGACGTGTATTGCACTTTACTTTTAAGCCTTTGGTAGCTTTCGTTTAAAATAGCGTTATGGTCAAAGGCAAGCTGATAATTGTTTTGAATTTCTTCAATAGGTAACCACACGACTTCTTCACTACTTTCATCAGAAGTTAAGGTTATATTTTTGTTTGAAATAAGTGCCATATAGGCAATCGTTACCGACCATCCTCTAGGATCACGACTGGCACTGCCATAAGTCGAGACTTGCTCTAAATGAGAAATTTCGACACCTGTTTTTTCTTTTAATTTACGACTAACCGTATCGTTAAGTGTGTCATCGGTTTTTAAATTAATAAAACCACCGGGTAATGCCCACTCACCTTTTGCAGGGAATTGTGCACGCTTTACTAGCAATATTTTTAAGGTGTCATCTTCAATGGTGAAAATGGTCATATCAACACTTGTCAGTGGAATATCAAATTCATGGATATCGTAATTTTCTAAAAAATTTAGCTCAGTTTCTGGCTTGCTCATAAAACACCCTATTGACTTAGTGTCCCTATGACTTTATCATAAGGTCTTTATGACACTAACTTAGTGTCTCTAAGACATAATAACAGAGAAGAACTATGATTTCGAACAAAATGAACAGTGACAGAAGAACAATTTTGCCTTTATTATGGATATTTTATGTACTGAATATTCTTTATGCTGATGTGCTAAACAATATGGGGAGTTTGGCAACCATAGGCTCAAGCCCCATTACCAACGAACTTATTGAAACATTACTCACGCCTGAAATGTTATTGATTGCTGCGTTTATTTTAGAAGCCGCCATGATAATGATTATTCTGTCGCGAGTATTACCTTATAAAATAAACCGCATGCTGAATATCACTATCGCAGCACTAGAAACGTTAACCGTTGTTGCCTCTTTGTTTGTCGGTGAATCAACTATCTACTATCGATTTTTTGCCAGTGTTGAAACGATAACGTCGATATTTATTCTTTGGTATGCATGGCGATGGACTGAAACTACAGTCACCGAAACTTCTGATACCAGCAGTATCTAGTATTTATGCTAAATTGAAGTTAATTGTTATCTTGCTCATTTTTAGAAATATATAATACATGGAATCATTTAATGAAAGCTGTGGTATACAACGAATACGGTTTATCTGACGTATTAAGACTCAAAGATCTTAAGCAGCCAGTACCTAAAGCTAATGAGGTATTGATAAAAGTACACGCCGTTTCCATAAACGATTGGGATTGGGGTTTACTCAGAGGTAAACCTTTTATTAATCGCATGATGGCAGGCATTATCAAACCTAATAAGGATAAAATTCTAGGCTCTGATATCGCAGGAACAATTGTTGCTATCGGCAGCAAGGTTTCACTATTTAAGCCTGGGGATGAAGTATTTGGCGATCTCTCTGCCGCTGGTTTTGGTGGTTTTGCTGAGTATGTTTGTGCTCCTAGCTTAACATTAACTTTAAAACCCCAAGATATGTCGTTTGAACAAGCTGCGGCAATTCCACAAGCAGCGGTTTTGGCTTTACAGGCGGTACAAGATAAACGCCCGCAACAAGCAGCGTCTAAAGTATTAATAAATGGTGCTGGAGGTGGTTCAGGTAGTTTTGCAATACAGATAGCGAAATGCTTCGGTGATGAAATTACAGCAGTTGATAGCCAAAGTAAGTTTGAACTGATGAAAAACTTAGGCGCAGATCATGTTATTGATTATCAAAAAGAGGACTTTACACGCAATGGTAAAACCTACGATCTGATCGTTGATATGATGGGCTACCATTCTATTTTCGATTATAAGCGCTCATTAAATAAAAAAGGCCGCTATGTCATGGTGGGAGGTTGTTCTTCGCTTATTTTTCAAACCTTGTTTATAGGCAGTTTACTTTCACTATTTACAGCTAAAAACTTAGCAATATTACCTCATCAACCTAACAAGAATATGGCTCATTTACTGGCTCTTTTTAAAGCAGAGCAAATGAAAGTTACTATCGATAAATGCTTCCCTTTAGCTGAACTTCAGCAAGCAATGAAATATTTTGGTGATCGTAAAAGTAGAGGAAAAGTAATTGTCACCATATAGAACTTTACATCTATTTTTTAACGACTTAGATGTAACATAGACATAAATTGTAACACTTATGTCGTTGTTTGATTGTCATCAAACAACGAAGATGCCTTAAATAACCTGAAGTTAATTCAGCAAAAAAACTCCCCTACTACACGCCTATCTATACAGTAATGTAGTCATTTTTTAGGAATGCTAAAATTCGTGTTTATGCTCTCTGGTATTAAAAGTTATTACTTATCTGCGTTATTTCTTACTGTCATTAACCTTTATTATTCTCCTGTTCAAGCAGCAGACTTTGTCGATGCTGGACCACCTGTTATTAATATTGAAAAAATTGGCAAAAATAAATTAAACAGCGTTACTCTTATAATGCAGGACAATCTTGGATTTATTTGGCTGGTTAAAAAAGACGGCCTCTTTCGTTATGACAGTAAAGAATTAAAGCAATTCCCCGGGCATGAACAATTTTCCATGGATAAAGTTTCAGCCATGGTTGAAGGTCGACCTGGTCATATATGGATAGCCACACGAACTAGCGGCCTTGTGCACTTTAATACCTATACCGCCGAATTAACTTTTCATAATCTAGAAAAAACCTTCGAAGTTACAGCGCCCACGGATGAAGTTGACCAATTAACATACCAAAACAATACTTTATACTTGGCGATTAAAAATCAGCTATTGCTGGTTGATGAACAGAGCTTAATTGTTAAAAAACGCTCAGTGTTACCCATTACTGACAGTGACTTTGTCATCAGCATAATGGTTAGTTCTACCGGAGATATTTGGTTTTCTAGTTTAGATAGTAATGGCGTTTTTCTGTTAAAAGATAATGAAACACATCATTATCAACATACTGCAGGTGATGCGACCACTATTGGCAGCAAGTTTATTCCGACTGTCTTTGAGGATAGCAAGGGCAGGATGTGGTTTGGCACGATAAAAGGTTTGGCTCTATATCTTCCAGAAAGCGAATCTTTTTTGAATCTTCAACCAATTGATATGTCATTGAAAGAAAATAAGGATCTAGGCGCCTATGCCAATGTACTGACTAGCATAGTTGAAGATCCACAAGGTGCTTTATGGTTAGGGCTATTTCATAGTGGTTTATTTAAGTTTGATCCCGAGTCCAAGGTATTCGAACATTTTCCTCGAAGACAAGGTGTTAATTCAACGGTATTAGATAACTCTATTGATGGCGGTCTTTTCTTTGATAATCAAAATACCTTATGGGTACTCAACCGAAAAGGTATTAGTCAGCTAGATAAAAAAAACAGAAATTTTAACCAATGGGTTAATGTTGATCCCAATACCAATAATGACTGCACACCTTTTAATATTCATGAATCCAACAAAAGAATCTATTTTGACTGTTTCAACACATTAAATAAAATTGAAGATGATCAGATCATTACACTATTAAAGATAAAAGATAAAATACGCACCAGTACCCATACTAGTGATAACTTAGTATGGTTGGGAACTATGGGTGGAGGGGTCTATAGACATAATTTGCAAACAAATGAAACAAAGCAATACCTCTTTGGCAGTGTTGATGCCACCCATGTTAATAGCGTCAAACAGTTACGGCCTGATGTGAATAACATATTGTACGGCATTACTAATGATCACCCCGTAGAAAAAGGCTCCGGCATAATACGTTACGACGCTGCATCAGACAGTTTTATGCAATTTTCTGCCGGGATAGAATTAATCGATTTTGTAGATATAAACACGAACAAAATGTTGTTGATCACTTCATATACCCATTACGAACATGCACTGTATTGGTTTGATAAAGATAATCAGCAAATCAAACAGTTGCCAATAGCCACCGGAGAAATCTTTGCTGCATTAAAATGGCACGACACAATATGGCTCAGTACCCAAAAATTAGGCTTGATAACCTTAGACCCTAGTACCGGAAAAATTCAGCAGTTCAATACTAAAATACTCAAAACCATCAACGGTTTCTATTTAGACAGTGCTAGCCAAGAATTATATTTATCGACGGCCGCACACCTTTTCCGAATCGATGAAATAGCAGCATCAAGCATAAAAACACTTTGTATTACTTGTAGTTTAAATATCGACTATCAAGGCATAAACCATCTGGGTGCCGGACAATTTGTCTCAAGTAATAGTACTTTATTAACTGGCGGTAGATTCTTCATCAGCGCTAAAAATACGCTGCTTGGTATCAAGCTACCAGGTAATAGCTCAGCTGAAAAGACTAAACGTTTGCACTTAACGGGCTTTAAAGTACTCAACAAGCAGGTTTATCCTGACAAAAATGCTGCTGATGCTCTATTAAAAAAATCGATTGAATACACCCAACAATTAACAATTCCACCAGGCGTTAACCTGTTCTCATTTAATTTTACTCAGATCGATTTTCTCAATAATAAACAGGCAAGTTACCGTTATAAATTAGAAGGACTAAACAAAAACTGGTTAGAGACCGACTCGGAAATTGCCGAAGCTGTCTATTCACTACTAGCTCCCGGCGACTATATATTTAAGGCCATTGCCAGAGACTCGCTTGGAGCTTGGCATGAAGACCAAGGCGCTATATCACTCAATATTACCGTGCTTCCACATTGGTGGCAGACTTGGTGGGCATACAGCCTTTACTTATTGATGATTGTGAGCGTTATTTTTTCTATTTTTTGGTTATATTCACGAAAGAAAATAGCCGAAAATGCAAAAAACAATGCGTTAGAACTAGCTCAAAGTAAAGAAAAACTCTTTGCTAATATATCTCATGAATTCAGAACCCCATTAACGCTTATTTTAGGCCCCGTCAGAGTAATAAAAGCAAGTAATAATGATGACGGTACTCAACATAATGCAAGCATGATTGAACGTAATGCGGTGCGTTTGTTATCTATGGTTGACCAACTATTGCAGTTAGCTCAATTAAAGGATTCAAGTAAAACGATTTTAGCAACACAAAATGTTTCAAGCATGTGCAATTTTATATTGCAAACCTTTGATGTTATTGCGTTAGAAAAGAAAATCACCTTGAAATTGGCAGGCACTATTGATGATTCGTGGAGGGTATCAGTAGAGCAGAATACAATAGAAACAATCCTCTATAACTTGTTAAGCAACGCGGTTAAATTTACTCAGAAAGGTGGCAATATATCCCTTGAAGTTACCGAGCAAGAACAATGGCTAAAATTTGCAGTCACTGACAGTGGTTACGGTATTGCCGAGCACGATCAGGAAAAAATATTTGACCGCTTTACCCGTCTTGAAAATAATAGTTATATTCCTGGCGCCGGCATAGGACTGGCATTAGTTAAAGAGTTAGTAGAAAACTTGGGCGGAACAATAAGTGTAGAAAGTCAGTTAAATGAAGGTTCTCGCTTTATTTTCACCTTACCCAAAGCTAAAACGGGAATTGCAGATCCTTCCATTGAGTATGTATCTACCCATAATATTCAGCAGAAACAACAATTCATTAAAGAACAATTAAGCTCAATTTCTGCTCCGAATGAAAACATCTGCGACCTAGACAAACATGCTGTAAATATTGCGATGAGTGATTCTGATGCGAGTAGCAATGATGATTCGAAACCTAGTGTATTGATTGTTGATGATAATCAAGAAATGAGGGCGTTTATCAAAATCAGTCTGGCTGATAATTATTTGATAATTGAGGCGGGAAATGGTCAACAGGCATTAGTTCAAGCCTTAACGTATAGCCCTGATATCATTATTTCTGATGTGATGATGCCGATAATGGATGGCTTTGAATTACTCACATCAGTACGCAATGACGCAGCAATAAGTCATATTCCTGTCATCTTATTAACAGCTAAATGTGATCAGCAAAGTAAATTAAAAGGATTATCGGATTTAGCCGATGACTACATCACCAAACCCTTTGATGGCAGCGAACTGTTAATACGCGTACAGAGGTTATTAGGCATAAGAACAATTTTACAAAAACAATTTAATCATATTGAAATAACAAACGTCAGCCAAATTAATGCCAAAGATATTTCTGACACTGTAGAAGTCGCGAGTGAACCTGATGTTTTATCTGGTGTAGAACAACAATTTTTACTGCGCTTTAAAGAACTTATTGAACAAGGATATACAAACTCTGAGTTAAACCTACCTATGATATCAAGCCAATTGGCAATGAGTGATAGGCAGCTACAGCGAAAGTTAAAGGCTATATCGGGTACAAGCTTCAATGAAATGTTACGAGAGTACCGTTTAACACAAGGTCGACAGTTACTTAATAACGGTGAGCAAATAGCAGTAATCGCAGATAAAGTTGGTTTTACTTCGAGTAGTTATTTTGTTCGTTGCTTTAAAGCTAAATACGGAAAACCCCCTAACGATTATCGTAAGGCCTGTTGATTATAGCTATTTGAGCTAATAAAAATTTTATGACTGATGAAGGAGAGTAAATGATTATACTTCCCTCATTAGTCATTGAACTAAGCTTATTTTCAGACGTTAAACCAAATCAAAATCTTCGAATGACCAAATCAAAACAAAGCTCAGTAAAATAACAAATAGACCTATTAATTCCATTTCCATAAAAGGTAACATTTGCTGTTCATTTATTAAAATTGATACTGAGTTTTCTGCTGATATCATCATTAAATCAGGAATAAATAAAAAGCCAAATAGCGCAATCATAGCAACCAATGCCGCGTAGAAATTTCTTTTACTATTGGTTTCATGCAACTCTATTTTTTTAACAACAGAAAAAGAGAAATTATCATCGTTAATGTATTCATCCGATAACTCCTCTTTAAGCCAGTCGTCGTTAAGAAAGTCATTTTTCATCGCTTTTCTCGCTATCATTTTCTTCAGTAAAAGATTTTAATTTCAATCGGCTACGTCTAATTTGTGTCTTAACTGTTCCTAATGGAATTTGCATAACAATTGCTATTTCTTGATGCGTTAAATCATGGCTAAAGTGTAACAACAAAATTGCCCGCTCGTCGGATTTGAGGTGTTTTAATAAATTTTTTACCGTTTTCTCAGCGACAATTCGATGTTCAAATTTACCATCATCGGCTTTGTCTTCAACCTCAACATTAGTCTGTTCAGTTTTCTTTCGAGTGCTGCTGACAAACTGCTGATAAGCAATTCTAAACAACCAAGATAAAAACTTACTTTCACCACGATATGATTTTATATGTACAAAGGCTTTTAAAAAAGTTTCTTGCGCCAATTCATCAGCAATGGCTGGATTTTGTAATGTCAATCGCCTTAAAAATTGGCGAATAGGCGATTGGTTCTGCCGCATAAGTTGTTCAAAAGCATGGTGATCATTTTCTCGTTGAACCCGCTCAACAAGTTTCGCTTCCATCAGTTATATTTTTGCTGAATTGAGTCGAGAGAATACGATATAAACAATACCGAGAATGATAGGTAATATACCAAAGACCCAGGCAAAACCGCCCATCATTTTAAAAATCAACGTCAATATCATTCCGGTAACAAACAATAAAACGCCTTTTCTAAAATCATTTTGCGGTAGTTTCTTTACTTTTAAACCTAAAGATTCAAGTAATTCTGGCGTAATATCTTTACCTGTTTCGACGAGTGACTGAATAGTTCTTTGCTTCGCTATTTTAGAGCGATTAATAAAAAACAAAACAGCGATAATAATAAGCGTTATACATACACCAGCAGTAAGCTGCATAATAAAGTCATAATAAGCGAAATCGGTCATTTTCTTTCCTTAATTGATATAAAGTTTTTTATAGAAGAGGGAAAATCCTTCTTCATCATTTATTTTTCAGCAAGTTCGATCACTGAAGCTAATTGCTCTTGGTAATATGTTTCGTGAGTACTTTCGTTATTCTTCGCCAACGTTACTGCTTGCAGATAGTTTTCTTTGGCTAATCTAAATTGACCATTCTGCCGATAGGCATCACCTAAACTATCGTAAGCACTCGCTGAGTATTGATGATTTAGGCTATTTATCTTAAAACTCTTTATCGCTAATTCAAAAGCTTCCTCTTCGAGAAAGTCGTATCCAATTTGATTTAGCCACCTTTTATTCGGGGTATGGTAATTACTCAACATTTCATTGAAAAATATTTCTGCTTGGACTAAATCACCTGCGACTAAATAGAGTTTAATTAATTCCTGATATCCCCATTCAATCATGAGCATTTGATAGCCTGCTCGTACTGAAAGCTCTTGGAAATATGCCCTTAATGCCGGAATTCCTCCATCTTTTAAAAATCCAGCCAAGCCATCATTCACATTAGGCAACTTAATATCTCGGACAAATTCGTCTACTTTAATATTTTGCGCGGCTAAATGCATATTCATTGTTAGCCTTATATTACCTACGGGAGCAACATTGGCTAAATAGATGATCGTTGTGCCATCTTTATACATAGCGACATTACTCGAATATCCGTCTAACGAACCACCGTGACTCAACAATTGTATCGAAGGGTTAAAGCGGAGCATGTTTTCATGATTAACAAACCAACCATATCCGTAGCCACCTAAATTAGGTGTAAACATTTTGTCCGTCAATTCTTTTGATAAAATTGTGTTTTGCTTAATTGCCTGACTCCAAAGATGGAGATCATCAATAGTTGAATGAATTCCCCCTGTTGAATAGGCAGTAGATTGGTGGCGAAAGTTACTTTCTTGGTACTCACCTTTTTTATCAAAAAATAATGATTCGAAAAAGCCACCTTCTTTGAAGGCATAACCTTTAGCAACGTGGGTTTCTATATATTTATTATTCGCATACCCAGTATTTTTCAATTTCAAAGGTTTGGCAATTTTCTCTTGTATCAGCTGGCTAAATGACTGACCTGATACTTGCTCAAGAATTGCCCCTAATAAAACATAGTTCATACTAGAATAATAAAACTGAGTACCTGGTTGATTAATTAAGTCCATCTTTGCAATCAGCTGAGCATAAGACTTTACTGAAATAGCATCCTCTTTGAACTTGCCTAACGGAATGTTTAACCTTCGTAAACCTTCATAATGAGGAAGACCTGAAGTATGAGAAAGTAGCCGATGAATCGTTAATTCTTTACCTTTATCTACAGGGAAATAGGGCAGATAATCATTAATAGTCTTATCTAATCTTAGGTTTCCGATCTCTACTTGTTGCATAACTAGCATAGCGGTAAATTGTTTAGTCACAGAGCCAATCAAAAAACGAGAGTTAGTTGTTAACTTGATATGTTTTTCTTTATCGTGAAAACCGTACGCTTTTTTGAGTAATATGTTGCCATTTTTAGCAACAAGCATCACACCATTAAAAGGACTTTGAATACGATTGTGCTGCCCTTCTTCTGCATAAAGTGCCATTAATGATTCAACACTATTTTTCCCATAACTTGAGAAAGCACTGAGCAATATGCAGACATATACCAATGCCTTCATTACAAAAGTATTGCACAACTTATTAAAATGTAATCTGTTAGGTATCTTTTTATTAATAACCATGTTGGTTCCAATTTACTTGATCTTAGGTTGAGTTATTTGAATATTTGCAATTGCTACCTTAAAGAACGCAGCTCAAGTTCATTTGGATTCAACGAGATTCAAAAATTTATCAAGTTTGAGTTGTTGGCTATAACCATCATTTGTTTAAGTCACCCTGTATTTTTAAGTAAATATATAATAAATTCAATCTATTGGGTAATTAGTGCATCATCGATTTTTGATGCTAGTTCAGTAAGATATTAATCCTTCTTTATGTTGAAAACTCAATGCCTTACACTATAGTTAATGCACTACAATTACAGCAATCAAGGTAGCCAGTGAAAAAAGTACTAAAATTAAGTGAAACTTGGCCTTTATATTTAGCTTTGTTCCTAAGTTACATTTTAGTCGGTCACTTACTATCTTTAGTTTCATTTCAGAGTCAAGTGGTGCCGATTTGGTTACCTGCAGGTATTGCGTTAGTTGGCTGTTATTTATGGTGGTGGCGTTTTTTCCCTGCAGTATTGCTTGCATCATTTATTTTTAATTGCTTTGCAACGCCTCAATTTGAATTTATTCAAATTTTTTCTTCCGTCGGGTTGCAAAACATTATTATTGCCGGCGGGGCTATGTTGCAGGCGGCTGTTGGTTCGAGTCTTCTGCGTTATTGGTTAGGCGACCCTCTAGCGCCCAAAACGGATCGAAATAGTCTTTATTTTATCTTTGTCGTTGGTTTAGCGATTAACCTTATTTCATCAAATATAGGTGTGTACGCACTCAG